>Ga0315322_10002267_pt1 | contig 14863 bp, 10 predicted proteins | sample M110021515metaG_FD_203461 | JGI IMG/M metagenome (GOLD analysis project Ga0315322, IMG submission 203461) | Ammonia-oxidizing marine archaeal communities from Monterey Bay, California, United States - M1 100m 21515 | ecosystem: Environmental > Aquatic > Marine > Intertidal zone | place: USA...
TTGTGGAGTGCCCGTAGTGAAGCTGAAAGAATTGCGAATGACACGGAGTATACACCTGGCCAAAAATGGGACGAGTTATCCGTTTACTCGACTAAATTTCCACTGGATTGGCGGGGCATTGATTACCTCAATGACGATGATGTCAGAAACTTTCTTAGCCAAGCCACAAACGATGTATTTGAAGACGCGTCAGATAACTTAATTGAAGAGGATCAGAGAAAGTTTCTATTTAAAACTCAAGACAAAGCTCTCCTCTCCTTGACGTCCGACGATGTCCAAGCCAAACGCGCGGAAATCGTTGCCTCCATGTGTATACGGATATTGGAGCAGGCTAATCAAAGCTCTTTTGAGGCCAAAACCGCCAAAGATTTCCTGGAACTCTTCGAGGAACCACCAAGGATACGCAGAGACGACAAAGGGAATCCATTACCCCTTAAGAGTGTCGATTTCCATCGTTTTCAAGAAAACGATTCGGTGCTCGATAAATTACAGGAAATCGCCGCGACTGTTGCCCGAATGGAAGATAGCAACGATCGAATGAAAGACCGTTTTGATTCACTTGAGCAAAAGATCGACCGTTTTGAGAGGGATGTGATGATTGCTTGGAAAAAATTCAGGGATACCGAAGAAGTTGATCATGGCATTCTTGCTCAGGAGAAGTATTTGGACGGCTTGGATACTGAAACTCGTGAGTTTTCTGGCTCGGAGGCAGTGGATCCGAATGATTACCGGGAAGTACGGGATGCTCTTCGTGAACTACGAAAGAAATGGAGGAGTTTTTCCAAGGAAGTCGAGAGTAAATCGGGTTCCCAGATCGATAAACTGCTCAATGAGGCCGAGGCAATTGGCAGCTCTGTGGCCCGAGTCGAAATGGGCGAAAGACCAGGAAAGCTTAAAGAAATGGGGGAAGTTCTTGAACGCGTGACTAAAATCAACAAGAGTGCAAGCGAGCAAATGAGGATGAATTCCTCTCAGGAGCGAAGGCTTGCAGGATTACTCGAGATGCGTAACGAGATCCTAGACAAGATCAAGAAAGCTGGTGCTGCATCAGCCGGTACAGGGACGGCCAACAGCGTGGACGAGTATTTGTTTTCCCTGGAAGAGGGGCTTAGTGCGGATGCTTTTTCAGCGACTCAAGTTAAAGATGTCCGGACCGTATTGTCTAACCGTAATAAGTTTTCTAATGAAAAAGGCGAATTGCGAAAGAAGCTCTTCCTCAAGGGCCCGCCAGATATTTGGGAAAAGTTCGAAAAAGGAGAGATTTCCTTGATGAATGAGGACTCTAAGGACGAATATGAGTACCTTAAAGGCATGATGGAGAGATACAAGCTACTCAACCTTTGGTCTTATCAATTGGTTGAGTGCAGTCCCTTGCGGGTCAGCCCCGGGGTCTACCGAACGAGCAAGACGCCGAGTGGGACTTTTTATGTCTACGGGGACATCTCGATGGAGCGCCTGGAGGTCGAATTCGATGAGAATGGTCAACCTACTCCAAGTCCTCGCAAGAGCACCGTCACCCAAATGGGACTTTTCCACTGGGAAGGGAAACAGACGGGAAGGAAATTCACGTCTACCCATTTCAACGGCGGGATCGATGGCTTGATGCTCGATAACGGTCAGCTTTGCCCAGAATCCAGGTTTCTTCGGCTTCAGATAGATCGCAGGTTAGATCCCAATACCAAGTCCTTGGTAGGACCCTTAATGGAAATGCTTGAAGTCGTCATAGCTGATCAAAGCATCTCACCACTGCTCAAAGCCTACCTTCACATGGAACTTGTTGAGCTTATGAAAAAGAAGCCTGCATCCTGGGGAGTGGCCTTGAGTGGCCAATTACTACAGGATTATGAGGAACTGATTACCAAGCTTAAAATCAGGATAAGACCAACGGATTGGATGGACGGCAAATTGACCAAGGACCTATCTGTAGTTTTGGCCCAATATTATAGTCAATTAGGGAAACGAGATTACTTTCCCGAATCTCGCTTTACCTTGGATCTGCTCGGTCAATTGCAAAAAATTGAATTCGATTATGTCGGATTTGTCGACTCTTCTGGTCGCCAGAAATTTTCGAGTGCCGCTCCATCGATTTACTGGGGCTTGGAAAAAGGCGGAGCAAGTCAACTCGTACAGGCATCAACTCGCTCATCGCCCAACTTTCAACCCCATACCCCCTTGATCGCGACCTCACCCAGCTTGGACAAGGTTATTGCACAAAGCTACTCAAAAGCAAAGGTCCAGCAGGGCAAATATGGAATGGTTTCGGATATCTTGCCCATTGATTTTTCTCAAGACTGATGAGTTACATCGAGAAGTACACGGTATCGAAGAGGGGGCAAGAAGTCGGTCCATATACGGCGACCGAAGTAATAGATCTTCTTCGCATGAAGGAGTTAAGTACGATTCATAAAGTTAAGATCGGCAAAGACTGGGTCTTGATTTCTGACTTTATCGATCGTTTTGAAAAAGGGGATTTGCCTGAGCAAAACCTCGAAAAAACATTTGAAGATGTGGAGGAGTCAGTCCAAGAGTCAGAGCCTGAAGCTGAGGTCCCCGTCGAAGAACCTGAGCCTGAACCTGAACCTGAACCTGAACCGATCGAGGTTCCACAGCCCGGAGCTGCCACTGAGATTCATGTTAACCGATCGGGTACCCAGTTTGGTCCGTACTTGTTCAAGGAGCTCAAAGATTACCTGAAGGCTGGAAACCTCAGGTTTAGCGATATGGTATGGTTCGAAGGAGTCTCCGAATGGGTTCCTCTCTCTCGGATTCCGGGCGTGGCTGAAGGTATTGATTCACTCGGTTCTGCGGCTCCACCGCCACCAAAGCCTCCCCCTGCTCCTGCAGCCCCAGCGGCTCCACCTCCCATGCAACAATTGGCTTCCTCCAAGCCAGCGGAGGAAGCCTTTGAAGACCAAGAGACTGAGCTTGAAGAAGGTGATGACTCGGAAGCTTCCGGCGATGAGGAAGCTAACCCCTTATCTCGCGGATTAGCTTCCCATGGTGCCCGAATTTTGGCTGCACTTGTAGACGGACTAATTGTTCTTGGAGTTCTTGGCTTTTTAATCGGAATGGTTGGATTCATGACTGGAGTTTGGGATTTCCTGCTTCTGCTCAGCTTCTACATCGGATATTTTGTTCTCGGCTGGCTTTACTTTGGTCTCACAGAGTCATCCAAGTCAGGCGGGGGCGTGGGGAAAAGAATGACCAAAATCAAAGTGGTCAAGGCTTCGGACGGCTCAACGCCAGGTTTTGCCTTGGTAAGCATGAGGAGCTTGTTGAAGATTTTATTCAATCTAACTTTTATTCTTCCTTTCGTAACCCTCCTTACTCCTCGCAGGCAAGGTTTGCATGATTTAGCATGTGGTACGATTGTTCGATCGGGGAAGGAAGTTGATGTGGAGCAGGATTTGACTCAGTAAAAAACAAAACACTTAAGGAAAGGTTAATATTATGGATGGAGGAGTAGGATTTGACGAACCGGAGTTGAGCTGGTCGACTCAGGATATCGAGCAAAAGATCGGCTTCAGCGGTGGACGTTACACCGATACGAACGCTTTCTTTACTTTCTTGGTCGGCTTGATTATGGCCACGTTATTCTTTCTTGTTTTGGAGTTTCTCATCGGTGATTCGGGAACAGCTTTGGAATGGAAAGAAAACAATACGGAGATGGTAACCCTTGAAGACGGAACTCAAGAAGAGCAAGTCAAAGAGATACCTATCCACAAAGCCTTTGCAGACAAATTCATAAACCGTGGAATTGGTGGTTATTTAATGGGGGCAGGGATAACCCTACTTTTCTTTTGGGCTGTCACAATTTTAGTTATCAAAGGAAGAAAGGTAAGTTTTCAGCGAAAAATCCTTGCCTTGAATCTGATTCCGCAGGATCCTAATTTCTTTCTAAACAATGCCACTGCTCGGGATGCCTTGTTGAGAATTCGTGGCCAAGTTGACGACCCCAAGCACTTCCTTTTGCTTAATCGCATAGATGTGGCGCTTTCCAACCTGCAAAACATCGGTGAAATCAGTGAAGTGGCAAGTTTGACCAACGCACAAGCCTCTATCGATGAGGACCAAATTTCAGCCAGTTACAGCTTAATTAATGGTTTTAACTGGGCTATTCCTGTTCTTGGGTTCATTGGGACGGTGTTGGGCTTGGGTGCCGCAATTGGTGAATTCGGTGTGACGATTCAATTAGCCGACGATGTGGATAAGCTAAAGAATTCACTCACCGATGTTACGGGAGGCTTGTCGACTGCTTTCGATACCACATTACTAGGTCTAGTCGCATCGATTGTCGTCCAAATGCTTATGACCTTTCGCAAGCGGCAAGAGTTTCTTCTCCTTGATGAGTGCAACGAATATTGCCAAACCTATGTCTTGGCCAAATTAAAACTCGAGAAAAGTGGGAGAGGAAGGTGATGAAACCACATCTCGATGTGGATCGATTTGTTAAACTAGGTACAGAGTTGGGTATTTATTGAAAATGTATCCTTTGTGGCTTATTGTATTGGTTTATATGCTCAAGGTTCCAAAATTCACAATACACGAGATTCGTTCTTTCATTTCCCTTTTATAATGCCAAATAAAGATGGGTAGGAGTAGCCGCAACAGTGAAGAGAAAGTCAGTTTTTTTGCCTTTCAGGATATTATTACCGCAGTAATCGGAATCTTAGTTCTCATCGCTCTTATTCTTGCCTTGCAGATTAATCCCAAGAGAGAGAACGAAGGCGAGAGCCCGGGAAATAACACCGCACCGGTTGAATTGATTGAAGGTGACAACGACGGAGGTGGCAATGCCACCATCGTCGTCGTAAGTGAATTCAATGCCTCTGAGGTAATCGAGGAAATCGCCCAGTTGCATCAGGAGATTTCAGATGAAAAACGTGAATTTCTAGTGGAGCGTGATGAAAAAAATAGCGAAATAGAGGAACTTCTCAAGGAGTTGAAGCGAGTGAACATGGAGCTAGAAATTTTCAAGAAAAAGCTCGGGATCGTGGATTCGAATGAAAGCAAGGATATGAATAAAGCTCTCAAGAGTCTGCAGCTTATTTTGGATTTGGCAAAGGTTCAACAAAAGGAACTCGACGAGAAAAAGAAAGGGCTGGAGGACCAGGTTAATGCCCGTATTCTCAGGAATATAACCGACATGAGCGAACTAGAACTTCAGGAACTTGACTCTCAACTTAATTCTCAAATCGAGCAACTTTCCAACCAAGTTGAAAATGAGGTCAGGGTTATCCCTAGGGATAATAAAGTTGGGGAGAAACCAGTTTTGGTCGTTCTCGGAGCAGGGGAGTTTACTGTGGGCAAATTCAATGGGCAACAGCGTACCGTTCAAGTTAATAAGGATACATATTACGAAAAATTGGTACCAATACTTCAATCTTATGACAAAAAAAGGGATTTTTTCGTTTACTTTTTTCGCCCTTCAGCAATTGGTTTGACGGTTGGTAATGTCCCCAAAAGGGGCGGAGGTACAATAACTCGCGAAATATTTAAGCTTCTTTGTGATCAAGGAGCAAAAAATCTGACCAATTTACTTGGATTTAAATACGGTTTCGAACCCATTCATGAAGAAGCTGCGGTTCTTTTCACTGACAAGACACCTGATGTCTTCGAGGATCTGTTCATTAGCCCCTGATGTTTTCTTAAAATATGGCAAGAGAAGAAGAAGATGGCGGTAGTTTGGATATGCTACTTGATACCCTCTGCAACACTTTTGGGGGTATCATCCTGATTGCTCTTTTGCTTGCCTTAAGCGTGAACAAGAAAAGTGTCGAGTTGCACGATAAATTGGTCAAGACCGATGACAATCAATCTGAATTAATTAGAGAAAGGGAGCAATTGAAGAATTCCCTCTTCGACTTGCAGGACGAACAAGTAGAGATATTGCAGGACTTGGAGGATGAGGCCGACCGGATGAGGGAGGAAATAGAGGATAACAAGGACGACATAGATGATTTGAGCTCTGATGCCTCGGCCGCCGAAACCTTGGCGAAGAGAGAGGAGGAAAAGCTCGAAAACCTTAAAGATCTTGAACTCAAGGAAGAAGAGGAAAGGCTCAGCTTAGAAGAGGAAGTGTCACGCCTTGAAACGATTCTCGATCATCAGGAACTTTCACAGGAATTAAAGAAGAAACCTTACCGAAAGGTTAGCCTTCCTCAGCTGAAGGATACTCGTAAAAAACCCTTTTCCGTTATCGTAGCTCACGGAAAAATGTATCCCATGACTCGTTTTGGTATTGGGAAACTTGTCCCAAACGAGGATGGAGTGACTTGGAATCAAACCCCCGATCAGCGTTATCAAATAGAGGTTGATCCTAATAAAGGCATCGATCCAATGAATGATCAATTGTTGGATGATTTTCTTTCCTCTGTCCGAACCCCTCCTGCGAGCATACGGGATTCGTTCGGACTGAGGTTTATAGTTTACTCAGATTCCGAGAGTTTTGGTATATTCAATAAGATTCGGGATGAAGCTATACTAAGGGATCTTGATTGCAATTGGGATCCGATTTCAGAACTGCCCCTCATGATGAAGGCAGGGAATGCTCCATGGAAAGTACAGTGAGTTTTAATTCCTCAAACATTGAGCATGCCTTCGGGAATTGTCTAAACCGGAACCGATTTTTCAGGAAACTTTTCGTTTTTTGTCCAAAAAAAAAGACTATCGGCAGAACTATCATAATAAATGATCGATAAACTAGCATGACCATGAATTTATTTCTAATAAACTTTTAAACTTTTCGTCTTACCAAAGGTGGAACCAATTATTCAACACTTCGAAAATCCACTCATTTAGACAAACTAAAATTACACTTAATTACACAGATTTAACTTGTTAAAATTCAACCTTTACCCTTAATTATTGTTAATGTCCAAAGAGCTTTTAATATCCCTCGGCTTCGGTGCTGCTTTGTTGCTCGTATTGGCATGGGGTATCATCGACCAAGCGATTGTTCGCAACCCTATTTTCTTGTTGGTCGGTTGGGTTTGTGTAGCAGGACAAATTGTGACGGCTCATTTGGCATTTAATCAGTATAAAAACCTTTCCACTCAAACACCTAACGAAGGAGAAGAAAATGACGGAGAAGAACGATCAGAAGACGGATTCGACGACTGAAGAGGAAGAAAACCTCGTAGAGTCCGAAGAACAAGAAACCCAGCTTGACGCAAAGCACCGCACGCCTGCATTGGCGAGTTTGGTTGCCGGTTATACTTTGGCTTTGGCCTTTGCTTGCCTTTTGGCCGTTGGACTAAACTCGGGAGGGGATTCTGATAACCCAGAAATTGTTAATCCCACTGACCTTGAACAAATCGAAGAAGGTGAAATTTTATCGGCAGCCAATGTCCCACAAGACGAAGGATCCATTATTTCCCTATCCGGTGGATCCAGTATTGCCTGGCCGGTCGGTAAGCAATGGGTCGATCCGGGATACACCGCGATGATTGGAGATCAAGACTTCACCACATCTGTTGAAACCGTTTCTTTTGTTGATCACAGTCAACCAGGTACTTACAAGGTGGTCTACACCGTCAGGGATCCTAATTCCGAGGAAGTCCACTCGTCCGAACGTTTTGTAACCGTAAATGCCGGCGGGTTCATCCATAACGCCAACCCGGTAGTCTATAACGACCGACTTGAGGGCGTTGTTGTTGAGGATGATACGGTAAGAGCGGTTGTCGGTGATGCTGACCGCGATTTACTGTATGTTGACAACGATGACCGACACCTCCGCAGAGCAGGTATTGACATTGGTCATGGTCGCGTCGAAGGTGGTGTTGGAGGAGGCGGAAATGGTGGCCGTGGCCGTGGTGGTCGGGTTCGTCATGACGACGACGAAGTTATTTCTTTCGAAGCCGCGTTGCGTGACTTAGATGAGGATTTGGTGGTCATTGAACAAGGCGATGATGACTTGGTTGCACGATTGGATCGCAAGGACATTGGTCTGGACAGAGGCGGCAATGACCGTGTTGATATTGGGAATTTTGTACCCGACAATCGCAGGGGTAACGACGATGACGAACTTGGTCAAGTTGGTGACTTTGGGAAAGACGGTGATGGCTTTGGCAGAGGATCTCTTCCAGGTGTTGGCAAAGGTGCGGAAGTATACGCTTACAATTTCCCCTCTCAAGGAGTAGGTGCTGGTGTTGGTAGTCCTGCCCTTGGAGCAGCAGCAGGATTTGCAGGACTTGGTGCTGGAATTGGTCAAGCAGTGATGGAAGGCCAAGCAGTACCCGCTCTCGGTGGCATAGGTACATACACCCCTGCAGCTCCCGCCAAACCAGCAGGCCCCGATTCGGATAACGACGGCGTTCCCGATGCGATGGAACCTTCTTTCAAGACAAACCCTAACTCGAATGACACCGACAAGGACGGTGTATCAGATGCAGACGAAATCCAAGGGATGTCAAACCCTCTTGATCCTCGCAGTAAACCTGGTACACCTGCACCTGGCGACGATGCTGACCAAGACGGAGTCCCTGCATCATTGGAAGCACTTTATGGACTTAATCCCGCATCGTCGGACAGTGACGGTGACGGTTTTTCCGATGGCGAAGAACTTGCTGCCATGACCAACCCCAAAAGCCCTGAAAGTAACCCTGGTGAAATGGGTGGTCCAGCTTTGGCTGTTGCTCCTGGAGTAGCAGGCGGTGTAGCTGGCCTTGTTTCTGGAGCTGGTGCCGGCTCAGCAGCTGGCTTGGTTTCAGGTAGGGTAACTCATCCCCTCGGATTAGGAGTGCCAGAACCTGGTATTGGAGTTGGCGGAATCGGAGGTCGCGGTGATCATGATGGTTTCAATTATGACCATTTGCCCAAAGACGGTAACCTTTACATCATGATGCATGTTGACGGTAGCGGATCAATTCTCAGTACCCGCAAAGCATTGGAGGAAATGAAAGAGACCCTTCTCAAGGAAAGACTGCTTCCTTATTACAAGAACGACGAAGCTCTTTACAAAAAGAGGGTTTTAATTGTTGATGGTGAAGGAGAAAGAACTCTTAAATTCTTCACTCAGGCGGCCAAGAAAGAGAATGTCCTGGCCCTTGTTTTCCAAGACGAAGCTCAACCTGATTATCATCTTCCAAATTTCAACAAGAAGCCTGAAGAGCACTACATGGACGACCTAAAGAAGCTTCGAAGTGGTTTGAATGGATATGGCGGACTTTACCGTGGAATTATGTTCCAAGTCGACCGCGGTAAGACTTTTGCCAAGTCATTCAAGGAATTTGTTGAGAATGCATGGCAGGGAGAAGGTTACCTTGGTGGTTCTGGCGAGAACCTCAAACAGTTCTACTGGCAAGAAAACGGCGATCATATCCGCAACCGCGATGGTATTGTCTTTAGTGACGAGTACCATGTGAATTCGGAAGGTGATCCAGCCTACTACATGAACCTTATTATGGAGGCTTCTCGCAAGGTTGGACTCGACCTAGGTCGTTACGGTGGAGGTCAAGAAGACGGTCAATACAACGCAAAAATACGCAACGGTTCTTCCAGTCCGTCAAGTTCCTCTTCTTTAAATGCGATGTGCCCAATCAAGCCAGACCGCAAAGCCAATCCTTCCATCACTGCAACGAACTCCAGAGGTAAGACAGTCGCTTTTTGTTGCAAGGGTTGTAAGAACAAATTCGCAGCAGCCGATTGATCTTAAAATCCAGTATAGTTTCTCTTTTCACTACAGTTTGAAAAGGGAAGTAAAATTTAAAATAAGAGAGAGTATGGAATGACTACAAAAACCATGCTCTCTCTTGTTTTATCGGCTACCTTGGTTCTTGCCATATTGGGTAACCTGATTTTGGCAAAAAAAATGGTCTTGGCCGCAGTGCTAGTTCTAGCCGTTTTAGGGGTCGGGATTTTATCCCATTTGGCTTTCTTCGAGGAGAAAAAGAAAAGAAAAAATGGTGTAGGAGCAGTCCCGTTTCTCAATTTAGCGATGACTTACGGCACTCTGTTGATGAGTTTAGTGTCCTTATACTTACTGATCCCTTCATCAAATTCACAAGCGCAAGAGCAAACCATCGCCAAAGCTGGACAAGTTGCGGGAGACGAAACCGAAGGTTCCAAGGTACCTCTTAGTGACCGTACAAATGTTGATTCGGGAGGAGAGCGAGCAAAGCTTGGTAGTACCGGTCGCGGAGAAGGGGAGGAAACCCTGGGTGGTGCAAACGAGGACAACCAGAACGCCATGCGAGAGGCCCAGATACACGATCCTGATATTGCGGGAGCGAACCATGGTATTTCGGACAAGACGAAAGTGTCCGCACGGAATGCCCAGGAAGTCATTGACCCGGGAGAATCCGATGTTGGGCTTGTCAACGCGACGGACAATTCAATTGAGCGGATTGGGGATGACGACGAAAATAAAGATATCGGTGATCCCAATGCCCTCTTATTTGAAGAAGATCATGAGAATACGCTAGCTTTTGATGACACTCTCTTCCGTGGAGAAGACGAACGCCCTCTTGACCCACCCAAGGCCAAAGGTAAAACTGTTCAGAATGTCGGTTTGGCGGTAAACTCACTTGGGATAGCAGTACCGAAATCGATGAGTGGGCGTTGCGATAAATTGGGTCGTGTTAGTCGATTGACTCGGGCAGGTGTAAGAAAACCAGATTCCGTGGAAAGAGCTGTGATCAAGGCATTAAATTGGCTCACAATTAATCAAAACGACGATGGTTCTTGGGGGAAGACTTCAAGAGGAGCCATGACTGGTTTTGCTCTTCTTTGCTATTTGGGACATTGTGAATTGACGGATTCCCCTGAATATGGCGAAGCGGTGGCGAAAGGTATTAAATACTTGGTCGAGCTCGGAGATAAAAAAGACGGTTGGCTGTATGTTACGAATAACAAGCACGGTGCCTCATACGCGCAAGGAATAGCTACTTATGCCTTGGCGGAGGCGTATGGAATGACCGAAAAAGATTTCATTCTGCCAATTTTGCAAAAGGCTATCCGCCGTATTGTAAATGGTCAAAAGGAGGACGGAGGCTGGTACTACCTGGAGACCCGACAAGGACCCGACAATTTGCGATTCGATGATTTCGCTAAAAATAAAAACTCGGCAAGTGATACTTCGGTCAGTGGGTGGCAGTTTCAGGCTTTGAAAGCAGCCTACAATACGGGAGCCGTTTTTCCAGGTTTGGAGCCAGCTCTGGAAGCTGCGGTAAAGAACTTTTACCGGGTTTATTCTCCCAAGAACGGTGGTTTTGGTTATAGGAAGGCTTCAGATACGAATAATATCAAGCATAAGCTCACCGGAGTAGGTTCGCTTGGTTTACAGTCATGGAAACATGGACATCCTTCTAGCGAGCGGAAGGAGGAAACTTTGAAAAAGGCCATGCAGCACATTCTCAAGAATAACCAAGGAATGGATTATAATAGTGGGGACGCAAACCTGTATTCATGGTATTACGATACTCAGGCTCTGTACAATCATGGCGGAGCCTATTGGTCTTCTTGGAATCGCCGTATGGAACCCCTCCTTATTGGTGCCCAATCGGAAGATGGCAGTTGGCCTGGTGAAGGGAGTGGCTTGACCAAAAAGCGCTCAGGAGGTGATCACGAAGTTTACCGCACAGCTCTTTGCACTCTGATGCTTGAGGTCTATTACCGTTACGTCTATTAATGTTTTGGTGGGTTGTGACGGGATTGTGGAGCATGCTTGGTAGGTTCGTATTCTTTTTTATGGCAGTGTCCTTTTCTTTGCATGGTTCGAGTTTTCCGGTTCAAAAGTCAGGTGAAGCATTTGGAATTCTCGCATCCAAAGCAACGGCTTGGATTGAGGTAAAAGAGGACGAAGGGTTCACGCACCGATACCTCTCTCCATGGCAAGGTAGCTCACCTACAAACGGTGGTGGTTTCGACTCCAAGGTGGTGGAGAAGATTGATGAATTAGTAGTGGGGAACCGCGTTTGGTTGTCCTGGTATTGGGATGGGCATCTGCGGATCAAGAAAATCCGTTTGGTCAAGCCCAAGAAGGAAAGCGGTGTCTTCGCGGGCTATTTGTTGGAGAAAGGGGATAAATGGTTCGATGCACGCAGTGAGGGAGCTAAGATTCCCTGGAGGTTTTATGTTCGGTGGCGAGGTGGCTTGCCAGAAAATGGTGGCGGATATGATACAGCAAGCCTGGATTCACTGGATGATGTTGATCCAAATCTCCCCATCCGTTTTGCTTGGAGTTATGATTTTAGGCCCCGTTTCGACGAATTTCTTGATGAGGAGGAAGAGGAAGAATTCGTTCCCTTTTACCAAGGCCGTTCACTTAAAAGCTCGGCACCTTCTTTGGTTCCACCTGCACCAATTGTAAACCCTTTTGACCTAGCCCCCCAGCCCAATCCCTTTGACTCCGTTAATTCGCCCACGAATCCCTTTCAATCAGCTCCCCAAACTCAGCCTAACCCTTTTGATCAAGCTCCTCAGCCTAACCCTTTTGACGCGGTTAATAAGCCTGCTAATCCCTTCGAAACAGCACCCCAAGCACCGCAAACCCCTTTTGAATTAGAGGGAAATAAAGGAGGGACCAAACCTAAGCCTGTTAATCCCTTCGAAACAGCACCCCAAGCACCACAAAACCCTTTTGAGGATACTCCTTTGCCTGGCAATCCATTCGAGAGCTTGGAAAAGACCGAACCATGAAGTGAGTACTTTAAGAAAGTACGCCTTAGGTTCTTACTTAATGAATTTTTCCCGGATGGACATCTTTGATCCATTTGAGAGAAGCCAATGTGCCTCGCTGGCATAGCCTTGGCTCCATGATCTTTGGATTTTGACCCATCGTTCATTTATCCTGTCTGGTAAAGCAACGGCTTTCTCATTCACGGGTGCCCATAAAATATCGATAATTTCACCCTCCTTATCGAGCCCTACGACTTCCAATCCTAATTCCCCCAGTTTTTCGAAGTAAAATTCATCGTAGAATTCGGCGTACTCGACTGAATTTTCTTCTGCAAACTCTCCGGCCATTTTTGAGGCAAATCCTGAGGCGTTGTTTTCGGCCAGTATCATAGCCTCGTTGAAAGATTCGTAGTTCGGATCAAACATTTGATCCAGCAAGTGACCAGCTGGGGTTCGGATTGCAATGTCCGTAATGTGGGAAGACCAAATAGGCACAATTTCGTCACCCTCTCTATCAAGCGAGTAAACTAAAGCCGGTGCGTTTTCGGGATTTCTGTATTTCGGAATGGAAAGGATTGCTTTAGCCGCCTCATCAATTGCCCTAGAAAAACCGTTAGGCGTCGGCGGGTGAGGGAGGAAAGGCCGTTTTCTATCAGGAAGGATTACAACGAGGGAGCGTGTTCTTGGATAATATGTAAATTGGTCCTTGGCCAGTAAGCCATCGTCACTGAAATTGCCTTCTTCCTTAAGTAAATCATTTTGTGTTACATTGAAAGCTCCGGGATTATGCGAAACATTTAGATCCCCGGGGTGAAAATAGGATTGGTAGGATCCATGAGGGTTACCATCCAGAAAACTAACTTGAAGGCGTAGATGGTTTTTTACTTTTAGCTCACCTGGATCTTTGCCCTCTTCTTTTAATTTTTCTTTGTAGCGAAGAACATCATTGTTGGAGGCAGGATAGAACATCGTGAACTTACCGTGTAGCTCTCCATCCTTGTAGTTCTTTTCATAAACCAACTCTCCGGTCTTGCCATAAGCGGTAAATTTGCCATTTCGCATACCCTTCTTGTAAGAACCAGTAATCATTTTGATACCGTTTTTTTGCCAAAAGGTAAACTTGCCGTCTCTTAATCCGTTTAGAAAACTAACTTCGAAATGTTTGTTACCATCTGGATAATCGTCTTCAATATAAGCTCTTTCACCCTCACCGAAGGGCCTGTCTTCCCCAATTTGGTAAAGAGTTTCCGACCCGTTGTCATCTTTTCTGTATTCGACATCGTCAGGCTGGAGTCGTTGTTCGGCGCAAGAACTGATCAATATGCAGACCAAAAACAAAAAGAAAGCTCTGGTTTTATCTGACTTTTGGCTGTGGATTGAAATAATCATACGCAAATCCGAACAATATCTAGGATGAAAGGGTTTCCGCAATGGAAAACTTATTGATTGCGCGATCGTACTTGTTCTGCGATTTCATCGATGTCATCTGCTGGAAGAGTAACAAGACTGGTTGGTCGTCCTCGATCCATCTTGTAGACGACGATACCTAACCAGTTGGCTTCCCTGTCAAATACGGGAGTACCAGGGGAAGTGTTTTCGATTACGAAATACTTCCTTGGTTTTTCAATGACCGCGTTGACCCAACCTTTCTTTAAAGTGGATTGCCTGTAGAGGTTTCTGCCCAACTTTCCCAATGAGACCACTTCATCGAGAGGCAAAGGTGCTTTGCGCTTTGATGAGCGGGGAACATAGGGGAAAATCCGTTTTTTACTCGTGTCGTCCTCATCCTTGATTGGCAAAACAAAAGCCAAGTCTAAGTCGGTATCCTTGAGCAATAACTTGGCCGGCACCTCAGTACCATCCTGCATAAGAAGCAGTACTTCCGTGTAGTTCACATTTACTGAGCCTCCCGGGGTGCGTATTCGCGATAGCAGGGTAGCTGTGGGGTCAACCCTGCTTAAGGAAAGGACTGTAAGACCGTCTTCTGCGATAATCGTCCCAAGTGCCTCGAGTTTTTGTTCCTGTGGTGGCATGCTCCTTCCCCCGGCACTCACTTCGACCCGCACGGTTGCTGAAACCCAGGTCACACAATTGGCATGATCTTTAAGTAATTTTCTCCAGGTGGCTTCACTCTTTTTCCCAAGAAGGGCGAGGGGAGTACCAAAAGCAAGGAGGATAATGGCTGTAAAATTTAATTTCATGGAAGAACCAGTTAGCTATTGTCCCAGTCGGGTTCGAGTTCAAG
>Ga0315322_10002269_pt1 | contig 14859 bp, 10 predicted proteins | sample M110021515metaG_FD_203461 | JGI IMG/M metagenome (GOLD analysis project Ga0315322, IMG submission 203461) | Ammonia-oxidizing marine archaeal communities from Monterey Bay, California, United States - M1 100m 21515 | ecosystem: Environmental > Aquatic > Marine > Intertidal zone | place: USA...
ATGGGCATCTGCCGCGCGCCGGTCCAGCCGAACGCTTCCAACACGTCGACGACCGCGCGGGCTTTCGGAAGCGACAAACTCGGTCGGTCGCGCTCGTTCTTCAGGTCGCCAAACATCCATGCTCGCGTTGGTTTCCCCAAGGTCTGCCGCTGTCCCAGTTCCCGTCGTCCGTCATGCACAAAAGTCAGTTCCTCAACATCGAACGGTCGCCCCGTAGCGTGGTGTAGCGAATCGACGATCTGCTCGGCGGTCTGGCGGCGACGTTCAGGAGCGTTGAAGAACCGCATCTCGGCCGAAGCGGCGAGATTCCTCCCGACTGCCTCGCGCTGGTAAGCTTTCGACGTGACGATCAAACGCACGACATGGCGGAAATCATAATCGTTGGAAATTAGTTCCTGAGCAAGCCAGTTCAGCAGTTCTGGATGACTAGCTGTATTGCCTTCCCAGTCGTGAACGGGCTCCACCAACCCAGCGCCGATCAGCTGTTTCCAGATACGATTCACGACAACTCGCGAAAAACGGACGTTCTGCGGCGCGGTGATCAGCGCAGCAAGTCGCTCGCGCGTATCAGTCGGTTTTTTCATCAGTCGGTCAATGTGCTCGTCGTCAGTCACGCCGGTGACGGAAGCAAACGGCCACTGAGCCGGCACAGATTGATTGGCTTTAAGCGTCACCTGGATCAGCGACTCGCGCACTTTCTGATTCTCGAAGAACGCGGCCGGCACCCGACTGGTCTTGGGTACAGTGACCGACTTGCGACTGAGCATGGCGGCCAGTGAGTAAAGGTCTTTCTGTGTCGTGCTGTGGTACGGCGAGTCGTGACAACGGGCGCATTGCAGTTCGATGCCGAGAAACGCTGAGGCGACGATGTGCGCTTTGGCCGCCGTGGGCGCGTCGTTTTCGCTTGCCATCGCGAACCCCGCGCTGCCGCCTTCCGCCGCACCGCCGCGCATCAACAGCAACTCAGTCACCATCCGGTCAAGCGATTTGTTGTCACGCAATGAATCGTGTAGGAACCAGCGGAACGGTCCGGTGCTGCCCATCGACTGGTTGAGCAGTGTCGGGTTCTCGGCGAGCAGATCGAGCCAGAAGCTCATCCACCTGTCGGCGAAACGTTCATCGCCCAGAAGTTGATCGATCAGTCGGCTGCGTTTTTCTGGATTCACGTCGGCCAGAAATTCCTGCGCTTCATCGACTGTTGGCGGAACACCCACGGTGTCAAGAAAAACACGTCTCAGGAACGATGCATCACCAACCATCGACGACAGAGCCACATCGGATTTGGCAAGCGGCGGCGCGGGCCACGGTGCGCCGTCCTTAACCCATTGCTCCAACAGTTCGATTTGCTGTTCGGGCAGGCCATCATCAGTGGGTGGCATATCCCCGGCTCGAATTCGTACAATCAGTTCACTCGCATCCAAGTCGCCAGGAACGACTGCTGGGATTTCCGAATCACCCACTTTGAGCGTTGCTGCACGCGAGTCCAGTTTCAATCCGCCTTTGTTTTTTTCTCCGTGACATCGAAAACAGTTCTCACGCAGGATTGGCAGAATCTTGCCGTGGAAGTGTGCGATCTGGCCCGCGTCGGCGTCCGATGATGCAACGATCGCACCTTCAATCTTTGAAGTAATGAAAGCGTCAATCGGATGCGAGCCCTTCCTCGGTTGCCGCACTGGGTTTCCTTTCACCCACTTACGCGCGAGCTCATGACGTCCTTGCCAGAAGTCATTTTGAGAGGCGGCAGCGCGATTGCGGCGTTGGTCGTCTAGCTCTGCCAGTGCCTCCTCGATGGCCGACAATTTCGGTTCGATGGCCACATCGGTTAAAGGAATTCGAGTCGAACTCGGTGCAAGCAGTTCGTACGACTTGCCATCCGCCGAGAGCATCGCCACACAGACTTCGCCAGTTTCGGTGCGATGCCCTTTGCCGCCGACAACGATTTCCAGCACGACGCGTGATTTGCCGGTGACGCCAGGTTCAATCGTTGCCTCACCGAATACTTCTTGTTGGTGATAACCGTGGACTCGCATACCGGGCAGCGGCGGTTCAGTGACAGGCGTGACTGGTTCCTCGCCGTCGGGCGGACGCCCGGTGATCGCTTTGGTTCGCGCAACCACCTTACCGTTGATCCACAAGCGGCCCAGCGCGCGGCCGCGCATCATGAAGCGATGGGTGCCAATGGGCAGCTGCACATCGCCGGCCATTCGCAGCAGCACTGGTGCGTTCCACGCAGTTCGGATCCCCCACGCGTCGTACTCGAGCGGAATTCGTGGAATCAAGAACGTATCGCCGATCCACCGAGCCGATTCGCTGGGCCACTGCTCACCTTCGTTGGGCCAGCGATTGTGTGCGGGCAGTCCAGCGGACAACTGCACCAGCACGCGGCCCTCCGGAACATCGGCCAGCTCGGGCATGAGTTCCGGCTGAGGCTTTACAACACGCGGCTTGCCGACGCGATGGAAACGTGACGCCACAACTTTGTCGTCGAGCAGCATGCGGTGAATCGCAATCGCGTCGAGCTTCCCCGCAAAACCGTTGCCGATGCGAATCTCATCGTTATCAACGACCGGCGGCTCTTTTGTCTCGCCGCCGTAACTCCAAGTTCCTTGCGTCGGCTCGCCATTGACCCAGCCCCGGATCGATTTGGGATCGCCGAAGCGATACGCGATGGCAATATGATGCCACCCGGTGCCGACGGGAAAGCCAAGCCGCGAATCCCAGCGATGCCAGTGTGCTTCGGTGCTCGACAACTTCGTTGCGAACAGGAAACTGAGTTTTGCTTCATTCTTTGCACCGACCACCCGCAACGACCAGTTTTGATTGTCGCGAGCGAACTTCGGCGATCCAGTTCGGCCTTTGCCAACGACGTAGCTGACCTGTCCATCGCGTAGATTGGACGGATTGACCCACGCCTCGATCGTGATGGCATCGCCGCTGGTAAAATCGAAGTTGCTGTTCGACCCTGTATCGAGAACTGACAGATAGGCGCCGGCGTCAACTCGCACGGCCGTGTTATTCGCAGCCATGTCGGGAAACTCTGGAGGGCGCGGCCCAGCTTGATCACGCTGCACGTTACCTTTGGCTCCAAGCGGAGTCTCTTCCTCAGTACCAAACTCCCATCGTGCGACCGGCGATGTGTTATCGGCAGCGGTTGCGACAAGTGCGTGCAGCAAAACGCCAAGGCATAGCGTGGCGATCGACTGGGCGTATTTTAGGTGTGTCATCACTCGACATCCCTGTTTCAGTATTTTGGAAATATGTCTGCGGTTGGGAAACGGTCTTCGTGGGTGTCACTCGAGTCTTTGAGGTACTCTTCGCGCGGGATGTGCAGGTCCGGCCAGGACGCTGGGCGGAGACGAACGACTCTTCCCGGACGAATACCCTCAGTGATGAGATCCGTTTCAAAGTGGATCTGGATTCCGCTGCTTCCGAGGGGAATCTCGCCTTCCATTTTCGTGGCAGCCAAAACGGGACCCTTTGAGGCCATTTGGGCAGTACCGGCTGTCCCACCCGCCCAATGCTTTAACGTGTTCTCCGACTGAGCCAAAAGAGCTCCGCTCCCTTTCTTAAAGTCGACGTAGAGAGAGTCGTCCATGCCGCCGAACAGAGTCACCCTCACTTTTGCTTTGCCGAACTTCCCATACTCAACCGCATCGACCCAGCCAGGCATCCAGCGACTGCGTATGAAAGCCTTGTGCGTTTCGGTCTGATTGCGGGTGGCACGCCCCATCGCTGCGTCATCCAGCCAGATATCCGAAATATGGAAACGAGTAAAGACGCCGCCTGGTGTGGGCTTCCAGGTTATCCCGAGCAGGACAGCTTGATCATTGAGAACTTTCCTTCCACTGGCAGGCCAGGTGCCTTCGGCAATCAAGTCCTCGACGCCAAGATACTCGCGACCGCGCCAGATTCGAGTGGCAGCATCGAAGGTCATCGCGGCCTCATGAACGTTGCCGTCACTACCAGCTTTCCGTTCACGACTCGTGATGATCATTCCCTGATTATTACTGACCTCAACTTCTTTCAGTTTCCAGACCTTGCCCTCGCGCTGGCAGTAACTGGGATCGTCTTCGAGCAGCAGGACGTGATTCTCGGCAGGTGCCGATCCGGTACCGGCGTAACCCGCTTTCTTTGTTCGATTGTCGATTGGCAGTACCGGTACGGCAGAAATCTTTGGGTCCGGCGGAAGAAAGGCCCGGACATGCAGCATCGTGCCCAGCGGGATATCTCGGAGATCCGCCGGTGCGCCGTGATAGCGGACAATACCGTAGGGGAGCATGGCAAAAGGGGATGGGCTGATGAACCGAAATTTTCCTTCCGTCTCTATGCGGATGCTGCCGCGGCGATTGGCATGATCCACGAACACCAGTTCACCTCGGTAGGAGTGCGCCTTTCCCAAAGGAGCAAACTTTCCATGCTCGGGGCGGAACGACTCGTCGGCAGCATTGGTAGTGCTCGCAAGCAACGAAACACCAAGGCACAACGCCGCGGCCCAGCGGGCAGATTTGAGTTGTGTCACAATCCAATCTCTCTAGGTCAGTATTTCGGGAAGATGGCCGGGGTCGGGAAACGAGCTTCGGGGTTGTTGCCGTCGCCGATGAATTCTTCGCGGGGAAGTCTGACATGGGGCCAGTTGCCGTTGTCGGGGCGGACGCGGACGACCCGGCCGGGGCGGATGCCTTCGGTGATGAGGTCGGTCTCAAATCGGATCTGGATACCACTGCTACCCAGGGGCACCTTTCCGTCTGTCTTTGTCACCTCGAGAATCCCCCCGCGCGAGGCCATGTGTTCGGGACCATAGTTGCCGCCAGCGTGCTTCAAGGTGTTTTCGACTCCATTCATCATGGCGGAGACATCCTTTTTGAAATCGGCATAGAGCGATTCGTCCATTCCGCCGAACAGAGTCGCGGTTACGGTGGCGTGGCCGAACTTGCCGTACTCGACGGCGTCGATCCAGGCGGGCATCCAGCGGCTGCGGATGAAAGCTTTGTGCGTTTCAGTCTGGTTTTGGGCGGCGCGCTGTACGGCGGTGTCATCCAGCCAGATGTCCGAGATATGAAAGCGGGTAAAGATACCGTCGGGAGTGGGCTTCCAGTTGATGCCGAGATGTACAGATTGGCCATCGAGGAATTTCTTTCCGCTGGCAGGCCAGATGCCTTCGGCGATCACGTCCTCGACTCCGAGGCGCTCGCGGCCGCGCCAGATGCGGATGGCGGCGTCGAAGGTCAGCGTTTCATCCTCAGTTTCTGTGTCTCCACCTTCCTTTGGTGCGCGTCTCGCGACGATCATGCCCGCGTTGTTCTTGAGTTCCACTTCCTTCAGCTTCCATACCAATCCTTCGCGCAGACAGTGGCTCGGTTCGTCTTCGAGAAGGAGCACATGGTTCTCGGCGGGAAAGATTCCTGCGCCACTGTAGCCGGAGTTTTTCTTTTTGTTGTTAACCGGCAACACCGGCACGGCGGAGATCTTTGGGTCTGGCGGGAGAAAGCCCCGAACGTGCATCACCGTGCCGAGCGGGATATCTCGGAGATCCGCCGGCGCCCCGTGATAGCGGACGATGCCGTACGGGAGCATGGCGAAGGGGTGCGGAGCGTTTCGGAAATACATACCCGCCCCCTGCACGCGAATGCTGCCGCGGCGGTTGGCATGATCCACGAACACCAGTTCGCCCCGATAGGAGTGCGCCTTGTCGAGAGGTGGAAACTTCCCTGGCTCGGGACGGAAGGGCTCGTCCGCGATTGCGTTAGATGCGAAAACAAAGAGGCTCGGCAGCACGACCCCTAGCAGAAATTTGGTAACCCGAAGCGTAAGCGAGGGACGAAGCTCACTTAGGCCAACGGATTCATATCCCTCGCTTACGCTTCGGGTTTCCAATGCCAGTCGCAAGCTATGACCACTCATACTTCCATCACCTTATTGCTGTCGCCAAACTTATCGGTCTCTACACCCATGCGCTGCGCCATCAGGAGCAGCAGGTTGCTCATGTGGGCGTCCGAGTTCGCGGGACGGCTGCAGAGTCCGTAGTGCTCACCGGGCTTGTCGAGTCGGTAGCCGCCAAAGTGCCCCTGATTGAAGTCGAGATGGCGACCATGCTTCAGACCAAGGTCCGACCCGCCGGCGAACACCAGCGGAAGATTGGCGTTGCCATGACTGTGGCCATACGACATGCCACTACCAAACAGCGCCATCGTTGATCCCAGCAGCGGCTTTCCATTGACGTCCTTTGTCTCTTCGAGTCGTGAGAGGAAGTAGCCGAATTGCTCGATAGCGAACGTATCGTAATTAGTGAGCTTTTCCATGTAGCCCTCATCACCGCCGTGATGACTCAGTTGGTGGCGCGACTCGGTGATGCCGATTTCCGGAATGGCAAAGGCGTCTCCCTCACCACCCAGGCTGAACGTGGCCACTCGCGTGACGTCCGTCTGGAACGCGAGCACCATGAGGTCATAAACCGTGCGGAAATAGTCGCCCGCTTGAGTCTTTGCGATGTCCCGATTGGTGCGTTTGCGATCGGTATCGGAAATTTCAGGCAGCGGTGTATCGAGCCACCTATCGGCCCGTCGTGTGCGAATCTCTGCTTCGCGAACCGAGGTGAGGTATTGGTCGAGGCGTCCTTTGTCGGCCGCTCCGATCCTCTGCTCAAGCCGGCGCACTTCCGCGAGGTTATCATCAAGGACGCTGGCTTTGCGACGTAGAGCCCTCCGCTGGGCGGCGATACCGCCTTTAGGTTCCTCGAACAGAGACGCAAAGATCTGACTGCAACGACGCATCGCGGGAAGCTGGACGCCGTCCGCCGTCCAGGCCAGTGAACCCTGTGTCAGGGCAATCTCCATCGAAGGATAACGCGTGTGCTGCGCCGTCACTTCGGCCATCTTCTGATCCACAGAGATGGTATTGCGTTCCGAAGCGCCGATCTTTCCGCCGGTCAGCCAGATGTTGATGCAGTTGTGGTGGTGCCCGAGGCTTCCCGGATGATGCAAGCCGCTCACAGGAGTGACTACCTCGCGATACTTCTCAAGAGGCTTGAGTGAACGCGAAAATTCATAGTCTTTCCCCGGCGTGGTGATCTGATAGTTCAGAGAATGCACGCCGTTGGCGAGGTAGACAAAGGCACTCCGCCGAGGAGTTTGCGTTTGCTGCTCTGCGGCATTGAGGGGAATCATGCACTCCAGAAATGGAAGCGAGATGCAGGTGCCCATCGCACGAAGGGCATGACGGCGATCGATCAACCACGATTGGGTCCGAATATTGCTCATTCTGACTTTCCTTCGTTTATGTTTTCTGGAGTGGCGAAAGCAACTTGCTGTCGCTCACCGTTTTCGGATCAGGTCGGAAAGGGCCACGGCACGCACGATGTCCTCCACCCTGTATTGGTTCTTCTTCGCTTCTTCTTGAATCGACTTCAGATCGTCCCGGTCATCCACAGTGAGCACACGCCGGAGAGCGTAGGTGCAGAGGTGTTCGATGAAGGCTCGCGCGACCTTGTCACGATCCTCGAGCAGCAGCTGTTTGAATTGGATGGAACTGGCAAACGGACGGCCGTCGGGCATGACGCCGGAGGCATCGACCATCGGATCTTCACCCACACCTGTTGGAACGCGCTCGCGGGTGCGCCACTGACCGACGGCATCGTACTGGTCGAATGCCAGCCCGAATGGATCAATGTTGCGATGACAGGCCGCACAACTCGCGTTCTTCGCGTGTGCTTCAATCCTCTGCCGGATGGTTATCTTGTTTCCCTTGGGCGGAATGGGCTCGATCGGATCTACATTGGCCGGAGGTGAGGGCGGAGTCCTGTTGAAGATCGCTTCACTGACCCACACGCCGCGATGCACCGGACGGTGACGTGTTCCGTCCGAGGACAATCCGAGCACCGCGCCCATCGTGAGCAAACCGCCACGATGATCTTCAGGCTTGAGCGCCACGCGTTGGAAGCCGCCCGTCGCTGCTTCTGGTTTGGACAGGGGCTCCGGCAGTCCGTAGAAATCGCAAAGCCGGGCGTTGGCCATGGTCCAGTCGGAATCGAGGAAGCCGTCGATCGGCAGGTTCTTTGCGAGCATCTCACGGAAGTACTCAACCGGCTCGGCCCGCATGCTTGTTTCCAGCCAGTCGTCGTAGCCGGGGTAGACTTTCTTGTCTGGCGGAAACATGCCGACGCGATGTAGTTGCAGCCACTGCCGCGAGAAGTCGTCGATGAAGCGGTTGATTCGGCTGTCAGCCAACATGCGGTCAACATGGGCGGCGAGTGTTTCTGGCTGGCGTAAGCTTCCAGCTTGCGGTGCATTCTCGGATAGCAAGCTGGAAGCGTGCTCCACCTTGGCCGCGGCAAAGAGACCGTCGTCGGGCATCGAACTCCAGAGGAAATACGAGAGCCGCGAGGCGAGTTCCGCATCGGTTAATCGTTCGCGGGCTTCGGGTTCGCCTTCGACGAGATAGATGAAGTTCCGGGACGTCAACACACTCTGCAGCGCCAATCGATAAGCATCCGCCGCCTTTGTGCCCGCCTCACATTCGACTTGGTAAGTTTCCAAATAGTCCTTCAGCTCTTCCTTCTTCACCGGTCGCCGCCAGGCGCGCTGGGCGAACCGTCGCAGATGCTCGGCGACCAGTTCGGGCGTTGCATCTTCGGGAGGCAGCACGCCATCACGCCGGGACTTTTCCGCGCCCGTGACGAGCGGCCCTTCCCACTCGACCCAATCGAGAAGTACCGTCGAAAAGATGCCGTTGCCTTTGTCGTCGAACATCTGCGGAGCGTTGGGGTTCAGCAGAAGCGTCTCGCTGCTGTGCGTGAAAACGTAACCGCGTCCGAACGCATTCCGGAAGGCGGCGCCGCCTCTTCTGTCGATCACATCGGTGGCCACCACGGCGAAATGCAGCCCGGTTGGCATCTCGAGAAACACCTCAAACTCATAAACCTGTGGATTGTCTTCCGGTGCTGTGATGTCGAATTCGACAAGTCCTTCAACATTCTCTTCACTGGTCTTCATGCCAATACTCAAGTGAGCTGGCTGACCGTCGGGCGGGCGGATCCCGCTGGCTCGAAGGCGAAGTTTATAGAGTCCACTGTGTTCCGGCCCCGTCTTTCCAAACCAGTTGGAGGCCAAAGCGGGCTGAACTCGGCCCGGGAAAAGAAGGTAACGCAACGGTCGCTTGATGCCGAACCGGTCCAGCGCCTCCTGCTGCTTTTCGCCACCACGATAAGCCAATTCCGCCGCCGTCTTGCGGACTTTGCGCGCCTCGCTGGACGTCGCGGGAAACGCGCGATCGAGCACGATCTCCGCCGCGCGATAATAGCGATCCACGTGGGATGGTGAAAGCGATAGCTGCGACCCGATACGTTCATAGCCATGCCACAACGTGTCTTCATTCAGCTCTCCCGGTTTGGCCGGATCGTAGCGCACGCCAAGGAGATCATAGACTGTATTCTGAAACTCCTTCCGACTTAAGCGATAGTGCGACACCGCCGGACGCGCCGCCATCCTCGCCGCCCGACCTTCCTTCAGCAGCGAGTCGAGTTTGGTGACGAACGCCGCGATCTCGTCCTGAGTCGGCTGCGGTTCATCCTCCGGTGGCATCTCGCCGCTGTTGACCTTATCGAGCGCCTCTGCCCAGTGATGCGAGTCCAGCCCCGCCTTGAAATCGCGCGACAGCCGGTCGATCCGAATGTCGCCTTCCTCCTTCTGAGGGCCATGACAGTGGATGCAGTGCTTCTTCAGAAAATCTTCAAACGGTTCCGTAGCAGAAACGGACTGCGTTTCAACATGAACCATCAACAGCACGACAAACGCAAAGAAACTAGCTGGCAATTCGCGGAATCGGATACGTCCGTCCCTGACGCGTTGGCGAACTGCACCGCCTAAAGATTGCAATGAGCTGTTGAACATCGATCCTTACATCTGTCTTCAAAAGAACGGAAACCGGAAAGCGAGATGCTAACAACGGGCCATCAATCAGGCCTCACACCATTGCACTGAAGTAATCACACATTGCTTCATGACCGCATTTGGGGAACTGAGCCATAACCCGTTGCAATCCATTGTAATCAATCATTTATAAGGTTTCACTCACCGGGTGCTTTGATTAATCGACCCCACCGCTCCTGTGCCCGTGGCCAATTGGATTTTCATCACTTAACACGTTAACCTGTCCCGCTGAGCGGCGATCGCAAGTGAGTTCCACCTCTCATGACGGGGAAACCAGAAGGACGCGTCCTGCAACTTCTGATTCTGCAACTTCTGATTCTGGTACCTCGTTCTGATTTGGGACAAAGGGAAATCATCCAGTGGACATGAAACAAGCCCATTTGATTACGGACATCCATGCGGCAGCAATGCAATTTTCTGCCACACAAAAACTATCGCGGTTGGGGTTAAACCTATTTTTTTCGTTGCTCTTTGCACCCAACTTCACGGTGGGCCAAAACTCCCTTGAGATCACGCCCACCGGAAATGAACCCGAAGGCTTTGTTCACGTGTTCAGCCAAAAAGTAGATGTGTTCGGAGTAAGCATTTTCGCGACGCACGATACACCGGACAAAAAACTGCTTCATGCTGCCAACGTACTGGCACAATATCTTGACAATGATGCTGACGGAATTCCCGACAACAAACTTGTCCTGAAAGCAATGAAGGAACACCATGGTGCGGTGGTGATGTTCGCTACAGAACGAGCTGCGAGGCGAGTTGACATTCACCAACACATCCCTGAGAGGGTTTGGGATCGAATGGTGTTGGTAGGACTCTTTGGTCAAGAAACGCACCCTGGCGGGGCTGCTGATGGTGTCTTTGACGCGACGTACGAGGAAGTGTTGCACCTGATCACGTCCGCAGGTTATGCCCACGCTTATCCGCGTGTCTTTGGGGAGAGACGTGGAACGCAAATTGCCAACGCGATGGACAAAGCCAGGGGAGGACACTTCAACAAGGTACCAGCGGCGTATCCCAGAAAAGCATGGTATACGTATTACGATCGGACCTGCGACTATCGATGCCAGATTACTGAATACATTTATTGGGGGATCACATCTCTAATTGGTGCACAGGATTTTCCAAATCGTCTTGAAGAAATCTCTGAAGAGTGGAGATGGAATACTCCGGCGAAAGTGAAGAGTGGCGACCCGGATTTGTATGCGCTGCTATCGGATCCCAAATACTCATTTCCTACCAAGCTGCCAGATGGCAAGTACAAGCCTCAGGTTCCACCCGTTTCAAGTTCAACCAACGATCAATTGCGTTGACCATGTTTTCATTGATGGTGATGCCATCCGTATTGCTGCTTGTAACCTCTGAAAACTGTTCGTCGGACCCAATTTACCCTCCCCAGTAAACATCACCAACTTGGGTGAATCTCAATGCTTTGCATAAGAACCACGTTCTGTTTCTTTTTCGCTCTCGCAGTCACCACAGACTCATACGGACAGTTCACCGACGCCACGGGTGAACTTGGTTTCAGTGGCGGCGGCAAGGCAGCTTTCGGTGACTACAACAACGACGGTTATGTTGACCTGTATTCAGGAACGCTATGGAGAAACGAGAACGGGCAAAAATTTGTTGAGGTCACAGACTCTGGCATCAAAGGTGGTGAAGGAATCTGGGGTGATTACGATAACGATGGCAACCTTGACCTATTTACGTTCACGGGCTCAGGGGCACTTTACCAAAACAGGGGTGGCGGAAAATTTGATGTGATCGCGTTCCCTGAATTGCCAACAAAAAATTCACGGGGTGCTGTCTGGATCGACATCAACAACGACAGCCTGCTCGATTTGTATGTCGGGGGATATGAAATCTGGCAACAGGCTGTTCACCCTGACGTGGCCTACATGAACAAGGGGCAAGGAGTTTTCGAAGAAGTCTGGCGATCACCAGAAAACTTTTCAGCCAGAGGGGTTGCTGCCGCAGACTACAACGGCGATGGGTTCGTGGACGTCTATGTATCCAACTACCGGTTGCAACCCAATTTTCTCTGGAAGAACAACCACGAGAATGGATTCGAAAACGTCGCGGAGCAGTCAAAGTCACTTGGAATTCCAGACTCGATCATTCAATACACTGGTGGGATTAAATACCCCGTCTGCGGCCACACCATCGGTTCCTGTTTCAGTGACCTGAATAATGACGGACTCATTGATCTGTTCGTGGGCAACTTCAGCCATCCACGTCCTGGGCAGGACCATCCACAGTTTTTGCGGAACAGTGGCCCTGCGAATGACTTTGTCTTCGAAGACATATCGAAATCAGCAGGCTTAGCGTGGCAGGAATCCTACGCCTCGCCCACCGTTGGTGATTTCAACAATGACGGTATCCAAGACTTTTTCTTTACCACCGTCTATGCCGTTGGAAGCGGGAACATCAGAAATTATCCGGTCCTGTATCAAGGCAAAGGCAACTGGGTTTTTGAAGATATTACCGCCGCACAAAAACTGAACGAATTACCACCCACATACCAAGCAGCTTGGGCTGACATCGATAACGATGGCGACCTCGATCTGTGCACCGCAGGAAAACTATTTCGCAACGACAATCCACTGACGGGCAAATGGCTGAAGATACGACTTCTGGGCGATGGAAAGAAAGCGAACAAGTCGGGTATTGGGTCAACCGTGCGCATCAAGGTTGGCAACGATATCATCACCCGCCACGTCGAAAGTGGAACCGGCGAGGGAAACCAAAATGACCTCACACTGCACTTCGGTTTCGGGGAACTGAAAGCTGAGTCGATCTCTGCCGAAGTGACATGGCCCGGAAACTACAAGCAAACCACTCATGGGCTAAATCTGAATACAGCACATACCATTAAGTTGAATTGAGCTGCGTCGCCGCCGCATCATGCCTGACACCATTGATTCCCAAGTATGGCTGCCCCAGTTCCCCTTAGCCAAATGGCATTTTTCAAATCGCCTTACCGCAGTCGCTGACGCTCACACCGGCGTTGATCCGAAGATTGTAGAATCGCGAATGAAAACTTGTTTTCCAGACAGCAAGGAGCAGGGGAGTGGTACATCAAACCATTGCCCGTTAATTTTGATTCCGCTCCGTCTAAATGTTAGTCTGCTGTTCCTGTTCGATTTGCATCTAAAACTCTCACACGCCAAGCTGTAATACGATGAAACGATTTTTAATGCTGATGCTGGTCATCTTTGTGGGATGCGGAGAATCAGCGGAGGAAACAAAGAAGCGAATTGACCAGGAAACAAAAAAACAAGTAGAGCAGGAAACACTTAAGCGAATCCAAGAAGAATTGAAGTCCAGTGGCACTATCACGGATGAAGATGCTGAGTATTTGAGTCAACGGTACAACCAAGAGCTGTATCTGATAAGCGACCTGACCACCATCACGGATAAACAGGCTGAAATCCTGAGCAAGGTAAAATCGATTCGTTTAAACGGCTTAACCTCACTCACTGACGAACAGGCAGAAAGTCTGAGTGACGTGAACGGCCTTTATCTGGACGGTCTAACCTCGATCAACGATCAGCAGGCAACAAGCCTAAGTAACGTAGATATTCTCCGATTAAGTGGACTAACGACAATCACTGACAAACAAGTCGCGATCCTAAGTAAGGTTAAGACCCTTGACTTAAGTGGTCTGACATCCCTCACGGATAAACAGGCTAAAGACCTGAGCAAGGTGCAGTGGCTGGAACTAAGAGGCATGGAATCAATCACAGAACCACAAGCAGAAAGCCTGAGCAAGGTTAAGGATCTTTACATCCCGACATCCTGCTTTGAACTTGTTAACCAATACAAAAAACCGTAGTTGCACCCAGCCATCCTGACGACTCAATCCCATACTTTCCCAGATGCATCCCGACCTGCCATATTCTCCAGTTACCTGCGCACCGAGTTGCCGCACAACAAACATTCAGCATGCAATGCTAGGCTGACACTGAAGTTTCACTTATTTTAATGCTGGGTTAAAACAAGCAGATGTCTTCACTTCAAACGAAGGGCACCAACTCAGGAACAATTTGACCTTTGGAAGTCGATGCATCCGAAGTAAGAATCCACTTCGAAGGAAAAGTGGACGGCTCTGGAAGATTATGCAGCACCATCCGACTGACAGCCACCGACCCCAAACGTGAGCTTGGTTCAGTGGAGGGAAACGCCTGTATTTTTGCACCAGATCACTCATTGATTACGTCGCCAGTACGCGGATCATTTCGGCGTGGGTGGGATACTTTTCGAGCCCGGCGGTTTCGGTTGAAAACCCTAGTGACGAGGTCTATATCCCATCGTTGTCAATGACATGTGGAAGATCGTCCACAAACGGTCCATAGGTTGCGGCAAGATTCTTCCCACACCACGGGCAGTGTTGAATTGCTTGCTCGATAACTTTCGCGACGGGAACATCCGTAGAACCGAGTCGATCATCGTCATCACGCGCAACAGCTCTGAATCGGAAGAAATAGAAATCGCCGAATTTGACGTAGCGTTTGATAATCATCGACATGCCTCGGTCGTCGCCGAGGCTCAGCAATCCTTCAAACCTTTGGCAGCAGTAGTCAATCATGGCAACCCGTCACCACCTGTCATCTGAAAGTATTGTTGAAGAATAGCCATTGCCTCTGCTTCGACCATATACGCTTCATCGGTGAGCGCGCCCATTTGCGTTTGCTCAATGCGAATCAGGCCCTCCCAGCGAAGGCTGGTGGAACCGGTCGTACGGAATACGGCCAGCGTACATTTGAGTGCGCATAGCGTTTGTTTGAATCTGATCGCACAAGTACTACAAATTACATTCGTGCAAGAGATCTCAAACAGCGGCTTTCCGTAACAATAGTAGCGGTTTACCCGACATCCTTACACTCTGTTTTAAAAGGCAAAGCTGAACTTCGGGAATGGAAAACCAGTTGCGTAT
>Ga0315322_10002270_pt1 | contig 14857 bp, 9 predicted proteins | sample M110021515metaG_FD_203461 | JGI IMG/M metagenome (GOLD analysis project Ga0315322, IMG submission 203461) | Ammonia-oxidizing marine archaeal communities from Monterey Bay, California, United States - M1 100m 21515 | ecosystem: Environmental > Aquatic > Marine > Intertidal zone | place: USA...
CGCCGAGATTGAGATTGGTCAAATGGAATTGTTCAACGAATTGCTACAAGGGCTCAAAGACGTCGAGGAGGCCGATGGCACCCTGCTGGATCACGCCATGGTGCTCTACGGATGCCACATGGGGGACGCGAACATTCATAATAACAAGAACCTGCCCGTCATTCTTGCGGGCGGAGGTTTCAAGCATGGGCAGCACCTTGCTTTCAATTCAGACAATAACGCCCCTCTGGCCAACCTCTATGTTAGCATGCTGGAAAATATGGGTATTGATAAATCAAAGTTTGCCAGCAGTACGGGTACCCTTACCGGTCTAAGTTAAGCAAAAAGGCAAGTAAATGAGGTCAGCGTGCTTCCGATGAAAGCATCCTGTAGAAAGGGGTCTATCAAAAATACAAGAACAGGTTGGCGGTTTCAGTTGGTCATGGCGGCGATCACCGCACTAGCGATCCTGAACCTGCCGGAAGCCCGCGCAGAATCCGAGTCGGACGAAATCGTGGCAGCCGACCTGCTGACGGTGAAGAAGCCGAAGTCGGAAGCTGAGTCGAGGTTGAGGGTTATTCGATTGACGACGCGGGACGGTTCCATGGGCTATGGGGACTACCTTGAATTCGGTCTTCCTGCCAGGGAAGAGGAAGAGACCCTGGCACGATTGGTGAACCGATACGGTGAACAGGGATATAAGCTCAACATCTTTCTGACCGACCCGTCCATGCGGGCTGTTGGCGAGGGGCATACGGTCATCGGTCAGACTGCCAATTACCTACTTCATGCGAAGACGCGCCACTGGCCCGGTCGTGCACTGTATCACCGAGAAGGCTTTGGTCGGATGTGGCAGGGCCCCGGAAAGTCAGGACTGGTCATTGCCTTGCAGACTGCCTTGCTCGACCTCACAACGGAGAAAAGTCCAAGTCAGGTGCGGCTTTGTCCTTCGATCCGAATGGACCGGAAAGAAGACGGCAAGCGTCGGTTAAGCACCCCTGATGAAATGCAGCAAACGGTGGCATCACTCAAGGAAGCGGGCTTTACCGCGGTCCGGCTGGAGCTGGCCGGAGCCTTGGATGATGAAATGAAGGCACGCGGAGAATGTATTCCCTACCGGTACCCGCAGGAGGTTCTTAGTCATATCGGCAGTCTGGTATCGGCGTCGAAAGAAGCCGGCGGTACCGAGATGGATGTCGTCGTCGCCGCCAATATGAACCTGAGCACGGATGGCATGACCTACCTTGCCCTGCGTTGCCAAAGGAAGGGAGTGAGCCTGTTCGAAAACCCCATGGCGCTTCGGCACCAACCTGAACAGGGTGCAGCCCGAAGGGAGTTTAGCCAGATTATCGGTTTTGGGGGAGACTACCATGCACTCGAAGACTTCGCCCAGGGTATCAAGAAGCAAGTTGGTACCGTTCTGTCTCCGGATGCCGGTCGCATTGGCGGCGTGACGATGCTCGCCCGGACGACCGACCTTGCAAAGGAAGCCAAATTGAAAGTGGCTCCAATGGTGCAGGGAGGCCCTCTTTCCTTGCTGACTGTTGCTCGATCACTCTCCGGACGCGAAGAGGTGTTGTGGGTCACCTCACCCTACCAGAACGAATGGCTGAAGAAGGATGGAGTTCTCAAGCACTCCTTACAGATGATAAAAGGGTCGTTGATTTCGAAGTCGTGTGAGATTGATGAAACGAAGTTTCAGGTAAAGCGAATCGCTCAGCTGGAAACAAAGAACAAGGAAAAGTAATGGAGTATCAAGAAATGAAACACTCAGCCAATCGCCGAAACTTTCTCAAGCAGGCTACCTTGGGGATCGGAACCCTTGCGGGATTGCCTTCGCTGGATCTCCCATTGCTTGCAGCGGATTCGGGTAGCCGTATCAAAGCGTTGGAGCTGCTGGTCTTGAAACAAAACCGCGAGCAGCGACGTGTGTTGAAAGTCATCTCCAGCACAGGCGACGCTGGATATGCGGATTTTCCCGATCTCGACTATGCCCCGGCACTGGGTGGTGTCGCGAAGAAGCATTTGATTGGAGCCAATCCCTTTGCGGTGGAGGCCATCTGGTCAACCATGCGCCGGGCTGGTGTCCTTTGCTCGCATCGTACCGCCTTGGATTATGCCCTCTGGGATCTTGCTGGACACGAAACCGGCAAGCCCGTCTATGAATTGCTTGGCGGACCCGTGCGTGACCGAATCCGTATCTATCGCTATGGAAATCCAAAGCCAGACCAGGTGGAGAATGAAGACGCCTGGCGAGCCATTGGTCGGGAACTGGCCAAACAGCCCGGTGCGGCAGTAAAGACGGATCCGTGGTTAAACTTCGAAAGGTTTACCGGCAAGAAAGTCTGGGAGGACACGGACGACGGGACTGGAGCAAGAATGCCGACCAAGGAGAATATCGCCTTTAATCAAATGGTGTTCCGTTGCCTTCGTGAAGGTGCCGGCGACAAAGTGGACCTGATCCACGGCGGCCACGGCCAGTGCAGTGCCGAAGGGGCCATCGCGACTTGCAAACCCCTCGAACAATATGATCTGCTGTGGATAGAAGAGCCCGTGGCACCCACCGTCAGCATGGACGAAATGGCTAAGGTGGCAGCTGGCACCACGATCCCCGTTGCGACGGGAGAAAACCTGCAGGGTCTGGAGGACTTTAGCCGTCTGATCGATAAGCGTGCCGCCTCGGTTCTCAATCTCCCGCCGCCTAACGTAGGAGGACTGACCGAAGCGCGCAAGATCGCCACCCTGGCTGAAATACGAGGCATGCAGATTGCACCGCATTTCTTTTCCTATGGACCATTGAACTGGGTCGCCATGGCCAACCTTTGTATGGCAGTACCCAATGTGTTGATTCTTGAAGCAAATTCGTTGCGAGAAAGTACATCCGGGCCCAAAGGTCTCAACAAGAATCAGTTTTTCAAAGAGCCGATCCAATTCGACGGCTACTACTTCACGCCTTCCGGCAAGCCGGGATTGGGCTATGAATACGATGAGAAATTAGTCGTGAGCCGAAAAAAGTTGGCGTAGGCAGAAGTATGGTACGAATACTTTGGTGAAACCATATCTTCCGTTCACGATCTTGTGTCTGCTGTTCTTGGGTTGCGCCGGGAGCCCCACTACAAGAATTGAGCCTTATTCATGGGATGATCCTTACTTGAAGGCTCAAAACTATTAGAGCAAAGATCCAGAAAGTGCAATTGTTACGGAGGGAGATCTTGAAAGAAATTACAGGGAAGTGGCCAGGATCTATACCGAAGGAGGTCCCAAGGATAAGGAGGAAGCCTTCAGTCTAATGAGAAGAAGGCTCGCCGAATTCGGAGCCGATGCCGTGATCAAAGTCAGGAAAAAGAAAAATAAGAATTTCGAAGGGATCGTTGTAGTTCTTTTCGACTACTCTCACTTCTTGGGCTTCTTCGTTTTTTTCTTCAGAGCTTTGCTGCTCACCTCTTTTTCAGGCAACCATTTTTCAAACCGGCTCAGGTCGGAAGTTGCCGCCAGGTTCTTCCATTCGTAGGGATCCTTTGAGTGATCATAGTATTCCTCGGATCCGTCTGCATATCGAATGTACCTTTCGGTTGCCGTCCGCACGGAATGATTTCCTCTTCCGTGCGTAGTGATGGCGGCGTGTTTCCATTTCGCCTTGGGGTTTCGTAAGAGAGCAGAGATGTCGTGACCGCTCACATGGTCAGGTTTTTTAACTCCTGTCAGCGAACATAGGGTGGGGTAAATGCTCATGGTGTCGACTGGCTGAATGGATTTCGTTCCGGGTTTGGTAACGCCCGGAGCCACCCATATCATTGGAATGCGGGTCGTTTCCTCCCAGAGGGCAAATTTTCTCCAATGCTGTTTTTCGCCAAGTGACCATCCGTGATCGCTCCAGAAAACAATGATGGTATTTTTCCGGTCGGGACTTTTTTCAAAGGCATCAAGGAGCCGGCCCACGTTCATGTCGGTATAGGCACAGGTGGCGAGGTACGACTGAATCGCGGCTTTCCAGCGCCCACTTTTCAAAAACTTGGCATGGTCTGCCTGTGGATTGGCCATTTTAATTCCGGCTGGAGGAATGTCATCGAGATCATCTTCGATATGAGGCGGAAGTTTGATTTTATCGAGCGGGAAATCCTCGTAATATTTGCGTGGCGCCACAAATGCGAGGTGTGGTTTGTAGAGCCCGCAGGCAATGAAGTAGGGCTTTTTACGCTTCTTGGAAAGTCGTTCCACGCAGTAATCAACCGAATGCCAGTCCACAATGTCTTCATCCTTCAAATTCGGGAAGGTTTTCTCAACATGGTAACCGTCGTACTTGTCGACTCCCCGACCGTTCCCGGATAACTTGCCTTTGTCCATGTAGTCACTCCACTCCTCTTCCAAAACATCCATTTGGTGGTAAATCTTACCGGCTCCGGAAACATAGTATCCAGCCTTTAAAAACTGTGCGGACAATCCCTCCCCGGGTTTTTGGTACTTCCGCCAGGCGTGTCCGTTTTTGTAGCATCCGCTTACCCATGGACGCCGGCCACTCATCAAGGCGCAACGGGAGGGTTCGCAGGCAGGGACAGCCGTGTGCGCATTGGTAAAGGTTGTACCCATGGCAGCCAAACGATCGATATTGGGGGTTTTCGCCTGCGGGTTACGACCCAGATGACTCACCCAGTGGTTCAGGTCATCAACGGCAATGAAAAGAACGTTGGGCCGATCGTCGGCAGAGACGATGCAGGTGGTTAAGATTGCAAAAAAGCGAGTCAGGAACAGTCGTTTCATAGTGAATGTTTTTCCAAGGGCCTTTTCGTTCATGCACGGTGCGCAAAGCAGAGAAGGAACGGCTTGTAATTGTATCGTTAGGGGAATGACTTGCATGGCAAGATTAAATTAATCATCTTCTCGGTACCTGTTTATCGATCTTTCGAAAATCCTTCTAAACCTTAGATCAGCTCTTTGTTGGCACCGCACCAAAGCCTTTCCTCTCTTATGAACCTGACGCTTCGATTATTCCTTCCCTCGCTTCTTTTTGTCGCCGTTTTTTTGAGAGCTGTTGAAAAGCCGAACCTCGTGATCTTCATCTCCGACGACCTGGGTCGTCTGGACACATCCATTCACGGGTCGAAAGACGTCCGTACACCTACCATGGATCTTCTTGCCGCAGGAGGGATGACTTTCGACGACGCCTACGTCGCATCGCCAAGTTGTTGCCCCAGCCGCTTTTCCTTGCTCACCGGCTTGATGCCGGCCCGGCACGGAGCTCACCCCAACCACAGCCAAGTCAAACCGGGCACCAAGTTTCTAATGCCCACACTCAAGAAGATGGGTTACCACGTCGCTTCCTTCGGCAAAGTGGCCCATGGCAACAGGGACTTCGAAGGCATGGACTTCAACAATCCCAAAAGGACCGGCATGTCCGTGGAGGTGGAAAAGTATTTCGGCAAGACCAAGATCGACGGTCCCGTTTGCCTGTTGGTCGGGGATCGCCGGCCGCACGTCGAATGGACCAAGGAAATGAACTACGACCCCAAGAAGGTGACCTTGCCTCCTTTCTTCATCGATACCAAGGAGACCCGCGAGCACTGGGCCCGCTACCTGACCGACATAGAAGGCATGGATGTGGAAATGGGTCGGGTACTGAAATTCGCCAAGAAGAAGTTCGGCAATAATTTCATTTTCCTTTTCACGAGCGACCATGGGGGGCAGTGGCCCTTCGGCAAATGGAACCTCTACGACTATGGTACGCGGGTGCCGTTGCAGGTCTATTGGCCCGGCAAGATCAAGGGCGGCGTCCGAACGAATGCCATGGTAAGCTGGGTGGATATCCTTCCTACCCTAATCGACTTGGCTGGCGGAAAGGTTCCGAAGGGCATCGACGGTCAATCCTTCGCCCCCGTGCTGCTTGGAAAAAAGAAAGCTCATCGAGACAAGATCTTCACCACAAATACGGGAGATAAGGAGATGAACGTCTTTCCCATACGGAGCGTCCGCATGGGCAAGTACAAGTATATCCATAACCTGACTCCCGATGCCTACCACACCAACCATTCCGACCGCCTGCGCTCGGACGGACGTGGCGCCTACTGGCACTCTTGGTATGCGGTAGCCAAGACCGACCCCAAGGCGGCCGCCATCGTGAAGAGATACCACGTCCGGCCCGAGTTCGAGCTATTCGACTTGGACAAGGACCCGAATGAGCTGAAAAACCTGGCCGTCCACCCCAAGCACAAAGCCAAGTTGGCCGAACTAAAAACCGAGCTCAAGAAATGGACAACCGCCCAAGGGGATGATCTGAAGCCTCACCAAGCCCCCTACCCGACTTCCGCACCGATCCCCGAGATCAACCGTAAGCCCAAGAAAAAGAAAGCGAAGCCACAGTCAAAGTGAGAGACGACTGAGACCCCGTCACTTTACGATGGAACGTGGGATCTGGCCGTGTTTGCGGGCCCGCATTTCTGCTAGTATCACCCGGTTGATCAGGAGATCCCGCTCGTGACTCCCTTCGGCCAGCGCTCGGAGCACTTTCTTTTTCAGCTCCGGATTGAATTCCGTGAACATCAGCAGCGGGTGTATGCGAACCCCTCCGATTCCGTCGGCGGGGTCTACGTTCGGATGCTTGGAGGCCCGGGGAAGCGGACGCCATTGGTTGTATTTGGGTAGAACCATCTCGTTGAAAGTACGGGCTAGATCACCCATCCGTCTGGGAGTCATTATATGCCCATAACGACCTGACTCGTAATGCATGTAGAACGACTTCATCGTGAAATTCATGTGGGCGCGGTCTTCACCACGCACCTGACCTTTTCCGCGCGGCGTGTTCGTTTCGTAATCCTTGGCCATCGGGTTCACGCAGTTGGGCTGGTATCCCCACGCGCGGTACCACTTGTCCGGCTCCTTCAAGTACTGCCCGTCATGGCCGGGTGCATAGAACTGAAAGGTATTGAACCAACTCTTCAGAATCTTCTCGGCGCAGGCGTCGATCGCCCGGGCTGAGTCTACGTAGCCAAAGGTCTCGGCCGCCCGGGCCGCGAATCCGGCGCAGGAAGTTGCGGCTACGAAACGATTGATCCCCGCCCGTCGTTCTTTCGGCTTGGGCTTGGGGTTCGCCTGCAGGAAGGCCGGCATGGCTTCTTCGTCTTTGACCGCCTGCCGGGCCTGCTCCCAGGCTTGCCGTTCCAATAGGTACCGATCGTTATCCTTGTGGAACGCAGTGTAATTGTCCCAGATGAATTCGGTCTGGAAATTGAATAGCTTATGGTCCTTGTAGTCAGTGTAGTTGAGGGCCAGTTCCCGGACGTAACGCTGGGCCCGCTGACGATAGGTCGCCCCGAGCCTGCAGGGATCGCCATCGGGAACGATCTCGTCCCATATCTCGGGATGCAGAGAGATGCAATAAGCCGCTAGAGAGGGAGTGATCATGCGTGCATTGGCCGCATCGGATGTGTGCGATATTTCATCCCGAACGTACTCATGCCGGGCATTGAAGTACTTGCCTTCTTGGTCAGCCTCCGATTGGAAGCCCCCCTCGGGGAAGACGCAGAAGTCATGCAGGTTCAGGTAGCGCTGGTACGATCCGCCGAATCGAACGCCGTACTTGGATCCGTTCACATCGAAGCCGTTGCGCATCAGGATGGCTGGGTCCGCGATGCGAAGCAAATGATTCAGGACCTCTTTGCGACGGGTGATAAGGAAGATCCTGGCCGGTATGGCCCAATCCGGCAGGGAGAAAATTGGGTCCGCCCGGGTGCCGAAGCCATGGGCGTTGTAGCCGGCGACGTAATCCGCCAGCGCTTCGCTCTCGGTATTAGACAGGGGCTTGCTCAGGTCGGGCGACAAGGCATCGGCCAGTGCCTTGGGGTCTTTGCTTCGCGTACCGGGAAACCCCGGCGTATTGGGGCGACCATGAGGATGGCGGGGAGCAGGAACAAACGCTCGTAGCTCAGCCAGGCCCTCCGTCTTGAGTTTGCCTTTTCGAAACTGGCTGATCACCGATTTGCCACGGGCAAAGAGACTGAGCTTGGGAGCCTTTTCCAAACCTTCGACGAGGTAGCTTCCCTTGCGCCCGCAGGCAAACCATTCGATACGTTCACCGGATCGGGAGATGATGATCGTTTCAGGACCGAGCTCCTTGGAAACCCGGGCTATGTACATCATGTAATCGGGTGAGCGAAAGGGATTCATGCCGCTTCCGTCATCCCGCTTTTTGTTGCGGTTGCCATGGCGACCAAGAACGAACAAGCGCCCATCCACGGCAAAACCTGCATACGCCCTGGGGTCTATGATGCGGAGGGTGAGGGCCGCCGCCTCACCATCGGCCAACGTCAGCCCTTCGAGATCGTAGAAGGTGTAGCCGGGATTGCCCTCGGGGATGAATTGAGCCAGTGAGGGCGATGGCGCCCCGCTGTTTTCCAACGAACCCGCCACGGGCACCGGTTTGAGATAACGGAAATCCTCATAACCTCGAATGATGAAACGATGTTTTCCCTCCGCATCCAACGTCTCAACCAGTGGTAGGTGCCGCGCGATCGCATCCGCGCCGCCACGACGGATTGGTGAGATTTCAATGGACGCATTGTCCAGAACGTTCCGGCCCCGATAGCGGGCGGTCAGACCAATTCGTTTTCCGACCTGGGGATGACCTTTCTCGACGGAGAAGGTGAAGGTCTGTCGAAACAGTTCGTCGCTGCGGGCCGTGTACTGGGCGGTGCCCAGGGGCAGTCGCCGGTCCTTGCCGATCGCATACACGTCGAAGTAGTAGATGGCTTCTCCGCCATTGCGGCTCTGCGCGATGAGCGAAACCACGTATTGCTTCCCCGCTTCTATCGTGACCGTGCTTTCCGTGGTTGCCTTGAGGTAGCCATCGCTGCTGATTTGCAGCAGGCGCTGGTTGTTCGTGCGGTCCAACAGGGGAGCGACCGGATGGCTCTCCCAGCCGCCGGCGCTACGAAACTGCCGGGACTGTCCAAGCTGTTCGAATACAGGTCGGGATGGAATCACCTGAGCCCGGGCATCCTTGCGTCCTCCAATGATCCACCCATCGAAACTTCCGGATTCAAAACCGGCGTTGGGGAAAGGTTCAGCCAAAATGGCAGTGATGGAAAATAACCATGCCCACAAATAACTTGTACTCAAACCCTTCATTCAAAGCTTATAGAGCCACATGATTTTTTAATCGTAAAGAAAGATGCTCCTATTCGGCTAACTTGCCTATCAAAAGAGCAGATGCGCAAAGACAACAAAGGAGTGGTGCAGTTGGGCACGTAGTCAAGGTGGTTGGTATCACCCGTAAGCCCAAGAAAAAGAAAGCGAAAACACAGTCAGATTGAGCCGTATCGAACCACCGCTCTTCAGCGAGAACGAAACCTAGGTTTCCGCAAAGGCTTAACTCCGGTTTCCGGGGGTAATTCCTTACCCTGAGAAAGCTTCTTCAGCAACAACTGCAACCGCCGCCGCTGGGTTTGTTTTTCGAGAACATCGACAGAGTGGACTCATCCGGCTTTGGTTCCTCGCATGCGATGACTCGGCGAACGGGAGCGTATGGCGGAGTTTCTCCCATTCGATGCTTGGCCAAGGAGCACAATTCGCCCCATGTCGTCAAAGTCTCCTTGATGCTATGGCTAACGGCAACGGTTTCCCCGTTTGCATCGCAGTGGTAGTCGTAAGTGATCATGGTTTGTGTTGATGAATTTGATACTGGAAAAAGTTCCTTAACGTTAAGCTAATGAGCCGAAATGACTAGCCTAAAGTAACGAAAGAAATGCAATTTAATCGAGACTTCCCATCAAATAAGATTAAACTTGTAAAAACGTAAGTGTTCAAACCTTGGAGACGTTACCTTACTATGAATAACCATAAGAAATTTCACTTCACCCTCTTTTTGATCTTTTCATTAGGTCTTTTTGCAGAAGAGCCCAGGTTTAAATCCGAACTTTTCCAAACGGGAAAGCTGATTTACTCCGATGATTTTGATGGTGAGTTAAATCGTGAGTTTTGGGGGCAACCCAAGGGGAAGACGATCAAGGACGGGAAATTAATTGTCGCTCCTCTTTTCAAATCCAAGGAGGAGGCGATGAAGGCCCTCAAGCGTGATCACCACTTGGGTCTGGAACCGGTTGCTCACATTAATCGAATACCTGAGAAATTCGTCATGCATTTACGCTACCAATTTGCCAAACCCGAACTTACCCCTGGACGTCCATCCTTTCAGATCGGTCATCACATGATTAACCTTGGAATCGTGAAGGATGGCGGGCATCGGGTAAAGCTTCCGGACGGCCCTTCTTTCTCCGAGCCCGAATCCGACATGGCATTAAACAAATGGATCGACCTGGTGATCGAATATGAACTGGGAAAGATCCGGGTCGTGGTTAACGGCAAGGGGAAAACCTACGAGCATGAAAAGGTGACGATCATAAACCCCAAGGCCAATGGAAAGCACAGGTTAACCTTCAAAGGCGGCCCCAATTGCAAAATCCTTTTTGACTCGGTCAGGCTTTGGGATTGCGGTGAATAAATCTTCCTTCTCTCAATAAGCCAACGAACTGGAGAGGAACTCTCTGAAATGAAAAAACACTCACTTATTGCCTTATCATTGTTCCTGACGTTGCGCTTTCTTGCATCTGCCGGGGACAAGAAGCCAAACGTCATTCTGATCTACACGGACGATCATGGATACACGGACTTGGGCCTCTTCGGGATCGACAAACATGTTGATACTCCGGTTATGGATAAGCTTGCTAGTGGCGGAGCGTTGATGAAAGCCGGCTACAGTTCGGCCCCGCAGTGTGTACCCTCACGTGCCGGATTGATGATTGGGAGAATACAAAATGAGTTCGCTTTTCCGCATAACCAGAGCGATGCAGGTGAGGGGATGGGTCGTTTGCCCCGTATTTATCCGAACGGTACGGATATGGCCGGTAAGCCTGTACTGACCATAGCCGACCGAATGAAAAAACTAGGCTACCTCACCGGCTTCTCAGGCAAGTGGCATCTGGGCCAGTCGAGCAGTTCAAACTCAAAGCACGAACCGCGGGCTCGTGGCTTTGACTACTACTGGACGGGCTCGATGGAAAGCGGGTCAACCAACCTTACGCTCGATGGCAAGACCGTGGAGCATCAAAACAGGAAAGGCTTGCCCGCTGGCGTCGCCAATCGTGTGATCCTTCAGGGTAAGTACGGTGAATCTTTTATCGACTTTAGCCAGACAGGAGACAAACCGTTCTTCCTCTACCTGCCGCTCTATGCTCCGCACATCCCTCTCATCAAAAAGTCGGACCCGTATTACCAAAAATTTCCCAAGCTCGATTATCCGCATTATGATAATTGGAGAGATGACCGCAGAAGGATGGGATTGGCACTGATCAAATCCATCGACGACGCGGTGGGAGGCGTGATGGCCAAACTCCGCGTGCATGGTCTCGAAGAGAACACGATGGTTCTCTTCGCCAGCGATAACGGTGCCCCAAGTAAGATGGGCAGGGACGAACCGGGACTGCCCGGGGGGGCACCGGGGACACGAGGCGGAGTTTGGAACGGATCGAATAACGTGCCTATGCGAGGCGAGAAAGGCAGCCTGTTCGAGGGTGGCATTCGTGTGCCCATGTTTGCGTACTGGAAAGGCAAAATTATTCCCGGCATGGTAATTGAAGAGATGGTGACCACACTCGATCTTACCGCGACAACCCTCAAAGCCGGGGGCGGAACGATCTCCGACGAATTTGACGGTGTTGATTTGCTTCCGCGATTGACGGGTAGAGTTACCGAGATTGAGCGAGCGAAACCGATGTTCTGGGATTTCTGGCATACTCAGGCAGTGCGTATTGGGGATTGGAAACTATGGCGGTCCACCGAGCAGGAAATGTTGTTTAACCTAGCCAAGGACCCGAATGAGATGATCAATCGTATTCAATCCGAATCGAAGGTAGCTGGTCGTTTGCGAAAGAAGTTGGATCAATGGTCCGCATCCCTGCCCCGTTTGAATAAACCCGAGCGGGATGCCAATGAAGTGTTTGCCTGGCCGCTCGCGGGTGCCCCCACAGGAACCAAACCGGACCCTCGCTATCTCGTGCCTTACGCCGATCCGAAGCCCGCGCCCTACCCTGCTCCAATCAAGAAAGCAGAAAAGCCCAAGCAACCGAACATCCTGATCATCTTCACCGATGATCAGGGCTATGCCGATTTGGGTTGTTTCGGGAGTAAGGAAAACAAGACACCGGTCCTCGACAAACTTGCCAAAGAGGGAACCAAATTTACCTCTTTTTATGCCCAACCGGTTTGCGGGCCTTCGCGCTCCGCCTTGCTGACCGGTCGATATCCTGCCCGCAGCAAAGGCTGGTCGATGCCCGCATCGGAAATCACCTTTGCGGAGATGCTCAAAGAGGTTGGCTATCAGACGGCATGCGTAGGAAAATGGGACGTTTCGAATCGCAAGGCGATTATCGACCGGATGCCCAATGCGCAGGGATTTGATTACTATTTTGGGGCGCTTGGCGCGAACGACAGTGGGAAATCGGTTTTGCACAGTAACAACGATCTGGTTGGAACAACCAATGATATGGCGGGGCTTACCCGGCTCTTTACCGACAAGGCGCTTGATTTTCTGCTTAATCAGCGTGACTCCGAAAAGCCGTTCCTCCTCTACCTCTCGCACACAATGATGCACACCATCATCGACGCCTCCCCAAAGTTTAAGGAGAAAACGGGGGATAACCTTTATCGGGCCGTGGTCGAGGAGTTCGACTTTGAAACCGGGCGGCTCCTCGCCGCCCTTGAAAAACTTGGTTTAAAAGAAAACACTTTGGTTATCTTTACGACTGACAACGGCCCCTGGAATCAGCCGAAGTATTACAAAAACAAAAAGGGGCATCCCAAGAATTCGATTTTCTGGGGAGATGCCGGACCGTTGCGCGATGGAAAAGCATCCATTTACGAAGGTGGAATCCGTGTTCCCTGCATCATGCGTTGGCCTGGCAAAATACCTGCGGGAAAAACGAATGACGGGCTCATGGCCACCATCGATTTTTTGCCTACTTTTGCCACCCTTACCGGTGCAAAGGTTCCCGATGACCGGATCATCGATGGAGTCAATCAACAGGATTTTATCATGGGTAAATCCAAGACAGCCCGTACCTCCTATCTTTATAACCCGGGCTCTGCATCCGTGCAGACGAAGATCCTTCAAGGAAATGCGATTCGGGAAGGGGACTGGAAACTGATCTCTCCATTGAAAGTTGGCTGGTTCTTAGAAGATGCCGGATCGGGGGACTGGGAGCTCTACAATTTAAAAGAGGACCTTGGTGAGACAAAGAACCTCGCGGACAAGTACCCGAAAAAAGTTAAACGCCTCAAAGCCTTGCTAAAATCAAGCGAGACAAAATTAACCAAATGAGGATGTAAATATCCCAATTAAGAAGGCATTTGATCTTAAAAAAGTTTGTAAGAATTCTAAGAACGAAGACATTTGATCTTCGCACCTATCTTTTTCAATATAACCCATCTATGATCACCAACTTCAATCGCCGTACTTTTATTCGCGGAACGGGTGCGCTCATCGCCCTCCCCGCTCTCGAATCGATCGGGTTCCGCCGTTTTGTTTCCGCTGCTTCGAAAGCAACAGGGGCCATACCCAAGCGGGCGGTCTTCATGGGGATTGGTTTCGGAGTCACCAAGCAGACTTGGTACCCGAACAAAGAGATTACGGGTGCTGATTACCAGTTGTCCGAAGGACTCAGCCCTCTGACCAGGCACAAGAAGGATCTTACCATCGTTCAAGGATGTTCAAACAACTATTCCAATGAGGCGCATTGGGGCAGCACCTTTTGGCTGACCGGAGCAAACCGCTACTCGGTGCCCGGTCAAAATATGGCCAACAGTATTTCCGCCGATCAGGTAGTCGCGCAACGACTTGGGCAGGAAACCCGTTTTTCCTCGATCCAACTCGATAGCGCCGACGGAAGCGCATCCGGTCACGGCCCCGGTCTTTCGCTTGCATGGGACAAGCGGGGAAAACCGATCTCTGGATATAATGACCCGTTGAAAACTTTCCATAAATTATTCTCCGCTGAAGACTTACCTCTCGAACAAAGACAGGCAGCGATTGATGAGAAGAGAAGCGTTTTGGATGCGGTTTTGACGGAAGCCAAACGGGTGCAAACTGGACTGTCCAGAAACGACAACGACAAGTTGGACGAGTACTTTCAGGGTATCCGGGATATCGAAACCCGTCTTGGAAAAGATGAAGACTGGCTGGACAAGCCCAAGCCCAAGGCTCCTTTGGATCAACCACCTGCCGGTCTCAAGGGTCGGGAAGAAATTGAGATGATGCACAACCTGATTGTGGCCGCCTTACAAACCGACAGCACCCGGGCACTCACTTATCGAATGCCTGGCCAGTCCCTGCTCAAGAGTATGGACGTGAAGCATAGTTCCCACAACGTCAGCCATTACTCACCGGGTGAACGTATGGAAGCATCCAAGGCACGCGACCAAATGCACAGCACTCTGCTCGCCGGGTTCATGGACAAATTGAAAGCCACCAAAGAAACGGATGGCAGTAGTCTCTTTGACCACACATCACTGGCATTTGGATCGAACATCAGCAGCATCCATTACCTCGACAACTGCCCTACCCTGCTTGCGGGTCGCGGAGCCAACCTGAAATTGGGTGAACATTTAGTCCTGCCCAAGGATACTCCACTCTGTAATGTCTGGCTTACCATGCTTCACGGATTGGGAATCCAGGCGGATCGCCATGGAGACAGTACCGGCGTGGTCAAGGAACTTCAGGCGTGAGTAAAAAGCGACCTTTCTTTTTGGCCGGGTTTACTTTGGCCATCAACACTCTTTTCGGTGCAGAACCCAAGGCCATCGTGCCGGAAAAGCATCTCGATCTGCTTGATACCTA
>Ga0315322_10002272_pt1 | contig 14851 bp, 17 predicted proteins | sample M110021515metaG_FD_203461 | JGI IMG/M metagenome (GOLD analysis project Ga0315322, IMG submission 203461) | Ammonia-oxidizing marine archaeal communities from Monterey Bay, California, United States - M1 100m 21515 | ecosystem: Environmental > Aquatic > Marine > Intertidal zone | place: USA...
ATCTAGGACCAGGACCCCAAGCCAGACTATTTTTAATTGTTTTTAATTTTGATGTTTCAGGTCTTGCATTTGTAACTAATGTTAATATAGCTTCTAATACCTGTTCTCCTACAGGAATAGACCTAATAAGCTTTTGAGCTGAAATTAATTGTTTTGCAGTAAGTAATTTTTTAGGGTCTATCTCATCTACACCTGTAGTGGCAATCAACATTTGTTTTTCAGCATCTTTATCAGCATAAGTAATGTTTACTTGCATTAAGAATCTATCTAATTGTGCTTCAGGTAATGGGTAAGTTCCCTCCTGTTCAATAGGGTTTTGAGTAGCTAGAACGTGGAATGGTTCTGGTAGATCATAATTTTTACCTGCTACAGTTACCCTTCTTTCTTGCATTGCCTGGAGAAGTGCAGACTGGGTTCTAGGACTAGCTCTATTTATTTCATCAGCCAAAAGAAATTGAGAAAAAACGGGACCTTCTAAGAATTTAAAACTTCTTTTTCCTTGCTTAGATTCTTCTAAAATCTCTGAGCCTAAAATATCAGTAGGCATAAGATCCGGAGTAAATTGAATTCTTTTTCTTGTTAAACCCATTATGGTTCCTAAACTTCTTACTAACCTAGTTTTAGCTAAGCCAGGTAAACCCACTAGAAGTGTATGACCGCCAGATAATAAAGTAATTATTATTTTATCGACTACCTCGTCTTGTCCAAAAATAATTTCTTTTACATGACTTTTAATTTTCGAAAGGTCGTTATTAAGTTTTTCTATAGTTTTGATTTCTTTAGGTGAGTTTTTAACCATAATATTCTATCCAATAAATAAAAATTAATCTAAGTATACGGTTGTTAGCATAGTTTCAGATGAAATTAAATTAAAATTATGTATTATAGATATTTTATGTTGTTTTAGTTAGTTATAGATTATGAATAATGCGCTTTTTTTAATAGATCAATATGGTGATTGGTATTATAGAAAATCTAAAATCACTCGTCACTCTATGGTAAAACTTTTTTCAACAATTCTAGTACGTGATAATGATAATACTTTTCATTTAAGAACACCTGTAGAAGATGTTTTGGTTGAAGTAAAAGATGTGCCCTTCATAATTACTGAAATGAATGTAAAAAAAAGAAATAAGTTACAATACATATGTTTTAATACAAATGTTGATATTAATTTAATAGTAGGAAAACAAAACCCTCTTTGGTTAGAACAAAAGATTAATTCAGATGAATTAATCCCATATGTTTTAGTTAAAAAAGGTTTGATAGCAAAACTGTCTAGACCTGTTTATTATCAGTTAGTAGAATTATTAATTGTAAAAAAAATTAAAAATATATTACATAATGGAATATATAGTGGAGAAGATTTTTTTATTTTAGACAAACCTACTTCAAGGAATGAATATTTATAGATGGATTTTAATTTTGAATAATTTTTACTTAAAAATTGAGAAAGAACTTTTAAATAGAAAAAAATTGTTTGTAAACGATATGTCCACAAATAATAAAAAAATGAATATTAAAGATACAGAAATAAAATATAAAATTGCTGCAGTTTTGTTTCCATTAATAGAAAAAAATAAAAAATTAAATGTCATTTTAACTACTAGATCTAAAAAAGTATTATCTCATCCAGGACAAGTTTGCTTTCCAGGAGGAAAATTAGATAAAAAAGATAGAGATTTAGCGGATTGTGCAAAAAGAGAAGCGTTTGAAGAAGTTGGTTTAAAAGATAACCAAATAAAAATATTAGGACAAATTGATCAATGCATTACGGGAACTAACTATAGAGTGACTCCAATAATAGCATTAATTAATAGTGATTTTATACCTTCAATTCAAGAGTCTGAGGTTGCGGATCTTTTTGAAGTTCCTTTTGATTTTTTTTTAGATAAGAATAATCTAAAAAGAAAAAATGCAGACTACAAGGGTAAAAATTATTCATATTATCAGTATGATTGGAAAGACAAAAAAATATGGGGATCTACTGCAAGAATGATAGTTAATTTTTGCGAAATAATGAAATTATATTAGAATAAAAATATAAAGGAAAATTTATATGAGTGTATTTATAATTAGATTCTTACCAATTATTATTTTTTTAATATTAATTTTAGTTTGGTTTTTACTGACCAGAAAAAGTAATAAGGAAAATAGGGTTCAAAAAGCCCCATGGTTTATTTTTATAATTATTTCTATAATTACATTTGGACTAGTATTAATTCTATTTAGATTTATCCAATTTGGTGAAGAGCCAGGTGGTAAATATATACCTCCAAAATTAACAGAAGAGGGAATAGAACCTGGTCATGTTGAGCGTTAATCTTAATAGAGAACCTCCATGGTCATCTGGTACTCCTTATGAAATTTTGAAAGTTCTTGGCGGCTCAAATAAAACTATGATAGTAGGAGGAGCTGTAAGAGATTGGTTGAATAAGGAACCTGTTAAAGATATTGATTTTGCAACTAAGTTATTACCGAAAGAAGCTTTGCAAACATTATTAGATTTTGGCTTTAATGTGAAGCCAACAGGTATAGAACATGGAACCATAACTGTATATCATGATAATATATCTTATGAAATTACCAGTTTAAGAAAAGATATTATTACTGATGGAAGACATGCCGAGGTTGTGTTTGAAGGAACTTGGCAAGATGATGCAAATAGAAGAGATTTTACTGTTAATGCTTTATATTCAGATGAATATGGCTCAATATTAGATGTTACTGGTCAAGGTTTTAAGGATCTAGAAAATAAAAAATTAAAATTTATAGGAAGTCCTAGTAAGAGAATTAAAGAAGATTATTTAAGAGTGTTAAGATATTTTAGATTTTTATCAAAATTTATAGATAATATTGATAAAAATTCCATGGATGCATGTATAAAATATGCAAAAAATTTAAATATATTATCATCTGAAAGAGTCTTATTGGAATTAAATAAAATTTTGATAAGTAAAAACGCTAATATTATTTTGGGTAAAATGGTTGAAAATGACATCTTAAAGAATATATTTTCTCCCGTATTAATTGATAATTATAAATTAAATAGTAATTTATTAAAAAGACTCTTATTAAAGTTGAAGGATTATAAAAATAGAACGAATTATCCATTTATTATATATATATCTTTTGTAATTGCCTTATTAACTCAAAAAGAATTGAATAAAACTAAAATATTATCTTCAGTTATAAAAAAGCTCAAATTATCAAACAATGATAAAAAATTGTTATTTAGAAATGTTAATTGGTTAGTATATAAAGAAAAAATAACTAAAGTTTCAATAATAAATTTATGGCTTGATTTTGGAGAGATAGATGTAAAAGATTTTCAAGATATTTTGCTGATAAATAATAATAAAATAAATAATGATTTGATGACATTTTTAAATAATTCTCCGCCATCCTTCCCGGTTTCTGGAGATGACCTACTTAAAATTGGTATAAAAGAAGGAAAAGAATTAGGAGAAGCTTTAAATAAAATCAGAGATTGGTGGATTCTTAACGATTGTAAACCATCACAAAGTGAATGCTTATCTAAATTTAAAAGCTTTTAGTATAAATTAAATTATAAATTTAAAATTTATTTCCAAGATACTGAGGGTGGTAAAGACATAAATATAGCATCAATATTACCTTCAGTTTTCAGCCCAAATGCAGTTCCTCTGTCATAAAGTAAATTAAATTCTACATAGCGCCCTCTTTTAAATAATTGGTCTTTTTTTTGTTTTTCCGTCCAGACTTTATTAATTTTTTCTGAAACGATTTTAGAATAGGTTTTAATAAAAGTTTGACCTATATCTTTTACAAATTCATAATTATTTTCAAAATCGTCTTCTAAATAATCAAAAAATATTCCTCCTAAGCCTCTTTTTTCCTTTCTGTGAGGCAAGTAAAAATATTCATCACACCACTTTTTATATTTTGGATAATATAATGGGTTATATTTATCACATGTTTTTTGTAGGTTTTTATGAAATATTTTACTCATATTTTTTGATTTATTAATATATGTAGGAGTTAAATCAGCTCCTCCTCCAAACCAGTTTTTTGTGGTTCTGATAAATCTAGTATTAAAATGTGCCGCAGGAATTAAAGGTGAATGCATATGCGCTACTAAAGAAATACCAGTTGCATAAAAATTAGGGTTATTTTTTGTCCCAGGCACTTTATTTTTCATTTCTTCTGTAAATGAACCCATAACAGTAGAAATATTCACACCTACTTTTTCAAAGACCCTACCATACATTATTGACATTACCCCACCACCACCTGTTGAGAAACCTATATCTGGTCTTCTCTTCCAAGTTTTTCGTTTAAATTTACCTGGCTTTAAATTAATATTTGGGTGTGATTTTAAGTTGTTTTCTATGGTTTCAAATTCTGAGCAAATTTGATTTCTAAGGTTATAAAAATTTTTTTCTATAAATTTATATTGATCGTAATTGCTTTTATTTTTACTCATAAGACTATTTTATATAAAGGTAAATTTATATCCTTAATTTAAATTAAAATTTAGCTTGAAAAAAGCTTGTCTAATAATATTTTAATCTATAGTAAGTAGATAACTTAATTTAATTTATAAAAATGTCAAAATTATAAACGAGAGTTCTTTCAAAACTATAGATAAATATTATTTTATTTTTTATTAAAGAGGTAAATAAATTGGAAAATAATTCAGATGATGATAAGAAAACAAGAAGAGATTTTATTCATATAACTTCTGGTGTTACATTTGCAGCAGGTGCAGCAGCAGCAGCTTGGCCATTAATAGATCAAATGAATCCATCGGCAGATGTATTGGCTTTAGCGAGTATTGAAGTAGATTTAGAACCGCTTCAACCAGGACAATCAATAAGTGTTTTATGGAGAGGTAAGCCTTTATTTATAAGGCGAAGAACAGAAGAAGAAATTGCTAAAGCTAGAGATATAGATCTGAATATTCTTAAAGATCCTCAATTAGATGAAGATAGAGTTAAAAACTCAAATTATTTAGTTATGGTTGGGGTTTGTACACATCTTGGTTGCGTTCCATTGGGACAACAAGGTGAATATGGAGGATGGTATTGTCCTTGTCATGGTTCTCACTATGATACTTCTGGAAGAATTAGAAAGGGACCAGCACCTACAAACTTAGAAATTCCTCCTTATGTTTTTTTAGATGAAAATACTATAAAAATTGGATAATTAGATGAAAGGCTTTTTTGTATGAGTAATATTAAGAATGGTAAAGGTATAATTGGATGGATAGATTATAGGCTTCCTATCTTCAGTACTTTACAACATACCCTAGTAGATTATCCTACACCAAAAAATTTAAATTATTGGTGGAATTTTGGATCTTTAGCAGGGATATTTTTAATGATTCAAATAATTACCGGTATTGTACTTGCAATGCATTATACTCCTAGTGTAGAAGGTGCTTTCGCAAGTATTGAGCATATTATGAGAGATGTAAATTATGGTTGGTTAATTAGATATATTCATATGAATGGGGCATCTTTTTTCTTTATTGTGGTATATATTCATATTTTCAGAGGATTGTATTATGGTTCCTATAAATCACCTAGAGAGGTTTTATGGTGGTTAGGTTTGATTATATTATTACTGATGATGGCTACAGCATTTATGGGATATGTTTTACCTTGGGGTCAAATGAGCTTTTGGGGTGCAACAGTTATAACCAATTTATTCTCAGCTGTTCCTATAGTTGGAACAGCAGTTGTAGAATGGCTTTGGGGAGGATTTGCTGTTGATAATGCTCTATTAAACCGTTTCTTTGCATTACATTATTTATTCCCATTTTTAATTGTTGGAGTGGTTATTTTACATATAGTTGCTCTTCACACACATGGCTCAAATAATCCTTTGGGTATAGATAGAAAGGGACCTCAGGATTCGATTCCTTTTCATCCATATTACACTATAAAAGATTTATTTGGATTAAGTTTTGTACTAACCATTTTTGCTGCTGTGGTATTTTATGCTCCTGATTATTTGGGGCACCCTGATAACTATATACCTGCTGACCCTTTAAAAACCCCAGCTCATATCGTGCCAGAATGGTATTTTCTTCCATTTTACGCAATTCTTAGAGCTATTCCAGATAAACTTGGTGGTGTAATTGCTATGATTAGTGCTATATTTATTCTATTTGCGCTTCCATGGTTGGATACTTCAAAAGTTAGGTCAGCCACATTTCGTCCAATTTACAAAAAATTCTTTTGGTTTTTGTTGATAGATGTAATTATTTTAACATGGGTAGGTGGAAGTCCAGCTGAAGGAAAATTTATTCTTATTGGACGGTTAGCTACAATATATTACTTTGCTCATTTTATTATATTTATGCCCATTATAGGAATAATAGAAACGCCTAGACCACTTCCTAATAGTATCTCTGAGTCTGTATTAAAAAAAACTATTAAAGATAGGATATAGTTATGGAAAATTATTATAAAATTCTTAAAATATTTTTGTTTTCTGTCATTCTAATAAATTCTTGCGTGTTTAATGTTTTTGCTGCTGGACCAGATACTAACATTACTAAAATGAAATTTTCATTTGATGGTATTTTTGGAGTAATAGATAAGGCTTCGGCTAGAAGAGGTTTACAGATTTATAATGAAATTTGTTCTGGTTGTCATAGTTTAGAGCATGTTTCATATAGAAATCTTATAGATATTGGTTTTTCAAAAGAACAAGTAAAGACTTTTGCATCACAATTTGAAGTTATGGCTGAACCAGATTCTGAAGGTGAAATAAATATGCGGCCTGCTATTCCTTCGGATAGATTTATCAATCCTTATCAAAATGTTAACCAAGCAAAAGCTATGAATAATGGAGTTATTCCTCCAGACTTATCTTTAATTATTAAAGCAAGGGCAGGAGGGGCCAGCTATTTTTATAGTCTATTAAAGGGTTATGAAGATGCTCCAGAAGGTGAAGAGTTATCTAATGGCTATTATAATGTAGCATATCCAGGCTATATTATTGCTATGCCACAACCATTATATGGTGAGGATGTAGAGTATATGGATGGAACTAAAGCAACTATGGAACAAGAAATTATTGATCTAGTTTCTTTTCTTACTTGGACAGGACAACCAGAATTAAATGAGAGAAAATCTATGGGGTTTAGAGTTTTTCTTTTTTTAGTTTTTATGACAAGTGTCTTGTTTCTTTCCTATAGAAAAATTTGGAAAAAAATTAAAGGCTAATTAAATCTTTTTAGAATATTTTGTAATTTTATTTTAGCTTGTTGAGGTCTTGCTTCTTCAGGTGTAATTAAAGCGTAGTCAAGAGCACTATATGCTGGATCATTCCAGTCCCACTTTGTTTTTTCAATATTTTTTATAATACTTTTTACTAAATTTTTAGCATTTAAAGAATTAGTATTAAGTACTTTAATAATACTATCTACAGTAACGGCATCATGATCAGGATGCCAACAATCATAATCTGTTACCATAGCTATAGTGGCATAAGCTATTTCAGCCTCCCTGGCTAGTTTTGCCTCTGGCATATTAGTCATACCTATAACATCACAGTTCCAAGACCTATACAGATTAGACTCTGCTAATGTTGAAAACTGAGGTCCTTCCATTGCAATATATGTTCCTCTATTCAGAATATTGATATTATCAGGAGCTGATTCAAATATAATTTTACTTAGATTTTTAGATGTAGGTTTTGCCATTGATACATGCGCAACTATTCCATCGTTAAAAAAACTTTTTTTTCTTGCAAATGTTCTATCTATAAATTGATCTATAATAACAAAGTCTCCTGGTTTTATAGATTCTTTAAGACTTCCAACAGCAGATAATGATATTATATCTGTGACCCCTAATGATTTTAAACAATCAATATTTGCTCTATAATTTATATTAGATGGAAGTAAATTATGACTTTTCCCATGTCTTGGTAGAAATGCAATATTTATATTATTTATAATGCCTGTCAGAATTTTATCAGATGGTTCTCCAAATTCTGATGATACATTTTGCCATTTAGCATCTGATATATTGTCTAAATCATATATACCACTTCCACCGATAATTCCTAAATAAGGCTTTTCTTTATTCATTTTATTTACCGAACACCTAATAAAATGATTTCAAAAATAAGAGTAGAATTAGCTGGAATTAATCCGTTACCTACTGCACGGCCACCATAACCCATTGATGGAGGAATTATCAAACATCTTTTCCCATCTTCTTTCATTCCTATTAATCCTTCTTCCCATCCTTGAATTACCATACCTTGGCCTAAGGATAATTGGAATGGCATTCCTCTCTCTATAGATGAGTCGAATTGACTGCCTTTAGCATCACAATAATTTTTAGCCTCTATTTTTGAATCATATAACCAGCCTGTGTAGTGAACAGCAACTTCTTTTCCTTTTACAGCTGTTCTACCATTACCTATTTCAAGGTCAGTTATAATAAGTTCCTTTGGTTCTTCCATAGCAAATGTATTATTGCACATAATAATTAAAGTTACAGAAATAAATAATAACATCTTATAAGGTTTAAATATTAAATTGAATTGCATTTGAGCTCCTATCTAAATTATTACAATGAGTTTTTTAAAAATTCTATAGTTCTTTTATATGCTAAATTTCTTGATGCTTCATCATAACTATCTCTTTGGTCACAAAAAAATCCATGGTCTGCATTTTTATAAGTATGAATTGTTATACTTGGTTCTTTATTTTTAGAAAAATTCTTAATTTTATTTTGGTCTTCTTTATTGATTGTTCTATCTTTCTCACCTAAATGAACTAGGGTAGGACATCTAGGAGATTTATCTAGAAAATTAGATATTTGTGATCCATAAAAACATACTGAAGCATCTAATCCATATGCTGTACAAGCTGCTTTCCATGATAGAGAACCGCCATAGCAATAGCCAATTGTTGCTACGTTATAAGATACCTTAAGGTTAGCAATACAACTTAATATATCCATAGTAGGTAGATCCCATCCAGACTTCTCTTTTAATTCTTTCCCTTTTTCTACACTAGCAGCTGAGTAATCTAGACTAACATCATTTTCAATTCTATAAAATAGATCAGGCACCCATGTTATAAATCCTTCTTTTGAAAATTTTTCGGCAATGTTTTTGATATGATCATTAACTCCAAATATCTCTTGAATTAAAACTATAGCACCTATTCTTTCGATGGACGGTTCATATATATAAACCGGTATATCTTTATCATCAGCAGACTTTATTTTAATCTTATTATTCATCTTTTACTTTCTATATTTCTATACATTAAACCTAAATACAATAATATCACCATCAATGACAATATATTCTTTTCCTTCTGTTCTGATATAACCATTTTCTCGAGCTTTTTGCTCTCCTCCTAATTTTATATAATCATTAAAAGAAATAGTTTCAGCAGCAATAAAACCTTTAGAAAAGTCATTATGGATTTTTCCTGCTGCCTCTTTCGCTATAGTACCTTTTTTAATTGTCCACGCTCTAACTTCCTTAGGTCCTGCGGTAAAATATGTAATTAAATCTAATAGATCATAGCCAGCTTTAGTTAATTTTTCTAATCCAGATTCAGATAAATTTAAAGCAGTTAAAAATTCTTTTCTTTCTATTATATCAGGAATTTCTGAAATTTCAGATTCTAACTTTGCAGACATTGTAATTGTTTTAATGCCTTTAGTAGTTCCTAGCTCAGTTAATTTATTAGAATAATTATTACCGTTAACTGATGACTTCTCATCAACGTTAGCTACAAATAAAACAGGCTTACTAGTTAGTAAATTTAATTGCTTAACAATTAAGGAATCTTCTCTAGAAAATATTATTTCCCTCACAGGTATTCCTTTTTCGAGTTGATCAATAATTTTAATAATTATTTCAAAACTTAACTTAGCCTCTTTGTCTCCACTTTTAGATTTTTTTTCTATAGAAACTTTTTGTTTATTTAGACTTTCAAGATCTGATAACATAAGTTCAGTTTCTATAACCTCTATATCATTTATAGGGTCTATTTTATTGTTAACATGAGTTATATCATTATCATCAAAACACCTAATTACATGGCAAATAGCATCAACTTCTCTAATATTGGCTAGAAATTGGTTTCCTAAACCTTCTCCTTTGCTTGCTCCTTTCACTAAGCCAGCTATATCCACAAAATCAACATAAGTAGGAATAATTTGATTAGGGTTATTAATATTTGCTAATTTATTTAGTCTTTCATCAATTAAAGCAACTCGTCCTATATTAGGTTCTATAGTACAAAAAGGATAATTCTCTGCACTAGCAGAGAGACTTTCAGTTAAGGCATTAAATAGTGTTGATTTTCCTACATTAGGTAAGCCTACAATACCACAATTAAAACCCATTTGTTTTACCTCTAGTTATAGTATCTGAAAGTATCTGAGCTAAATTATCTACATTTTTAATTATTAGATTTAGATTAGAACTAATATCATTGATTAAATTATTTATACTGATTGACTCATCTTTACTAAAGTCTCCTAAAACATAATTATTTACAAGATTTTTTTCTCCTGGGTGTCCTATACCAATTCTTAAACGAATGTAATCATCTCCTATATGAGAGTCTATACTTTTTAGTCCATTATGGCCACCAGAGCTTCCACCTATTTTTGTTCTAATATCGCCTATTTTTAAGTCCAAATCATCATGTATTACAATAATTTGCTTATTTTTAAGTTTATAGAATTTTTTAATATTGCTTAGGCTTTGGCCGGATAAATTCATAAATGTTTGAGGTTTAACAAGTAATATTGGGCTACCATTAAGTTTTTTTGCTATAATATGAGACTGAAATTTATTTTTAAATTGAGAGAAAGAATAACTTTTTGCAATATTATCAATAGCCATAAAGCCTACATTATGTCTATTCATACTATACTTAGTTTCTGGATTTCCAAGTCCAACTAAGACTAACACTAATTTACTTCCATTCTATAAATTAATTATTCTTCTTTTTTATCATTTTCTTCTGATGATTTATCTTCACTAGAAGTAGCTTCTCCTTCAGTAGTCTCTTCTTCACCTTCTTCTACTTCGGAACTTTCTTCTTCTTCTTCCGATGTTAGCGCAGCAGGAGCTACAACACTTGCAATAATAAAGTCTCTATCTGTAATAGTTGGAATAACGCCGTCAGAAACTTCTTTTATATTACTAAAGCGAATTGAGTCCCCAAGTTCAAGGCCAGTTAGGTCAATAATAAACAATTCAGGAATATTAGATGCAGGACAAGATACTTCAATGCTATATCTAACAATATTTAATATACCACCTTTTTTTATGCCTGGGCATTCTTCCTCATTTTCAAATTTAACGGGCACTTCAATTGTTACCTTGGTATTATCACTAACTCTTAAAAAATCTATATGTTGGGCCTTTTCAGTAACTGGATGTAGAGAAATTTCTTGTGGAAGAACTCTTATATTTTCTTTTTCTACTTCTAAATCACATAATTTATTAAAAAAACCTTCTTTTCTCAGTTCAGCATTTAAATCTCTTTCGTTAATAGAGATAGCTATTGGCTCTAATTTATTTCCATAAATTATAGCTGGAATTTTTCCTTCACTTCTCAATGTTCTTGATTTACCTTTTCCTACAGATATTCTTTTTTCTGCTGAAAGGTTAGATGTCATTACCATTGTTTACTCCTATACTATAATAAAATATATTTTTACTAATAAAATTATTTTCTAGTCAAATAAGCTAGAAACTGAATTATCTGAACTAATTCTCCTTATAGCTTCCGCAATTAGTGGAGCTAGGTTTAATATACGTATGTTAGTTGCGTCAAGGATTAATTTCGTAGGTGCTATACTATCTGTAATTACTAACTCATTTAATTTAGAATTTTGGATTCTTTTGATAGCTGGCCCAGATAAAACTCCATGGGTAATATATGCTGATACACTCTTAGCTTCAGCTTTAATTAATGCCTCTGCAGCATTACATAAAGTTCCAGCAGTATCTACAATATCATCAACGATTATACAATCTCTTCCTTTTACGTTTCCTATTATATTCATTACTTCTGATTCGTTAGCTTTATCTCTTCTTTTATCTACAATAGCTAAGTCTCCGTTTATTCTTTTAGCAACACCTCTAGCTCTAACAACACCTCCGACATCTGGAGAGATTACTACTATGTCCTTATTCTCATAATTTTCTAGTATATCTTTTGTTATAACTGGTGCAGCATATAAATTATCTACAGGTATATCAAAAAAACCTTGAATTTGCCCTGCATGTAGGTCTATTGTTAAAAGCCTATCAATACCTGCTGTAGTTAGAATATCTGCTACTAATTTAGCCGAAATAGGTGTCCTAGGTCCTACTTTTCTATCTTGTCTAGCATATCCAAAATATGGTATTACTGCAGTAACAGTATTAGCTGAAGCTCTTTTTAATGCATCTATAGTTATTAATAATTCCATTATATGGTCATTTGCTGGCATAGAAGTGGATTGAATAATAAATATATTTTTACCACGAATATTTTCATTTATTTCTACAAATACTTCTTGGTCAGAGAATCTAGTTACAGATACATCAATAATTTTTACCTTTAACTCTTTGCTTATTTGATTAGCAAGAACAGGATTACTATTACCAGATATGATATGCATATTCAGAACCTTATAAATTTAAAAATATAATTATAAATTGGCGTAATATATATGTTAATAAATATATTAAATCCATTTATTTTTAAAGATTTATTAACATATTAAGCTCAGTTACAGACATTTCAATTATTTTATTAGAAATTTCATCCCATACATAACTTATAATTGATTTTTTTATTATGTTTTCTTGCACTATTGTTCCTAATAATTGATCTTTGTTATCAAAAATGTACCAAATTATTTTTACCTTGACTTTCTCTTTGTCTACATCAGTAAAATCAAAATCTATTTTTAATGAGAAAACACTGTTTGTATCTAAAACATTAAAATTTTTATTATTTACTATTTTAAAAGAATTTAAGGAATATATTTCTTCCAATTTTTTATAAAAAATATTTTTAAGGTTTTTATCCTTTTTCAAGCCATTTATTTCATCAATTTTTAAATATCTTATTTTATTTAATTTAAAGTATATTTTTTCTATAAAGGCTGCTGTATTATTTGAAATGGTATTTTGAATTTTAAGATTATCTAAATTTTCATTAGGTAGTAATATTTTTATTTTATGAATATTATCTTCTTTAGGATTAGAAATATTAAAGATTATTTTAATTTTATTATCTGTATGATATTTAATTAGTGTAGATTTTAAAAAATAACTATTTTCATTATAATATTCGTAACTAGCCAAAATATTTTTTTTAATTAATTTATTATAAATTTTATTCTTAAGGCTTAAATTTAAATCATGGGAAACACCTATAATATCATCAATATATATAGTTGAATTTAAAGAATTATGAAAGGGAGTAGTTATTTTAGAATTTTCAAAAGGCTTATTTATTTTAAAACAACCTATTAGTAGAAAAATACATATTAAATATTTTAAATAATTGCTCATTATTTTTCATTGATTGAAATCGTGGAAATCATTCTTCCACAATTACCTATTTTTTTTATATGATTTCTTCTATAACTAAAAAAAATATTATCTTCAAAAAATGTATCTTTATTTATATAAGCTATATTTTTTTCTCTTATACCAATATTTAAGGCTTCATCTTTTATATATTTTGGTAAATTAAATTTGTATTTTATATTATTAAATTTAACAAAATATTTATTATTATGTTTATTAGTATTAGTAAATTTATTATAAAAATCTTCTTCTACTTCATAAGATTTAGGTCCTATACAAGGTCCTATGGCTATGTCTATATTTTTGACATCTGATCCCATATCAATAAAAATATCTATTGTATTTGATAAAATATTTTTTATTGCTCCTTTCCATCCAATATGAATGGCTGCAACTATTCTATTTATTGGATCTAGCGCTAAAACTGGGGCACAATCTGCAGTAAGTATACCTAAAATAATGTTTGGCTTATTAGTTACCATAGCATCAGCTTCAACATTAGAAGTTTTTTGCTCTAGGTTATTAATTATTAATACCTTGTTACCATGCACTTGACTAATTGTTTTTAGGTTTTGAATTTTCAATTTATGATAATTACATACTAATTCTCTATTATTATAAACGTTAATTTTTGAGTCATTTGAGTTATAACTACAATTTAAGCTAGAATTACTATTTCTAGAAAAGCCTCCTTTTTTAGTAAAAAAGCCATGAGTTATTGTTTTTAAATTTAGGTTTTTGCTTACTATAGGTGAAAAATTTTTATTAGCCATTATTAAATCCTGCAGGTTCTACTTGTTTATTTGAGGTTATTGCTATCACCTCAAATAAATTTCCCATTTCTTTATCTGATGTTAATCTATAATAGTCGTTTAAAATTGTCTTTTCTTTATGAGGATTTCTCTTAATTAATTGTTTACACCTCATATCAATACCTAAATTCTTTAAAAATTTTTTCTGCTTTATAGGTCCATGAACATTAGCATTTAGCTCTTTTGCAATTTTCACGATGAGATTAAAGTTTACTTTTGAAGATAAATCACTTTTACCTGGGGCGCTAAGTGGATTTATATATTTATGGTCTTTAACTGCTTGAAGTGAACCAAAAACATCAGCTTTATTTAAAGCATAATCTATTATTAAAAAAATTCCTCCTTGGTCTAATATTTTTTTTATAATAGATGATATAATATTTATAGTAGCTGGACTAAACTCAATAATTTCATTATTTTTTAAATATTCTGGTAAAATAGCCTCATATGGACTTGGATTCTTATCGTAT
>Ga0315322_10002274_pt1 | contig 14832 bp, 14 predicted proteins | sample M110021515metaG_FD_203461 | JGI IMG/M metagenome (GOLD analysis project Ga0315322, IMG submission 203461) | Ammonia-oxidizing marine archaeal communities from Monterey Bay, California, United States - M1 100m 21515 | ecosystem: Environmental > Aquatic > Marine > Intertidal zone | place: USA...
GCATAGACCGCGAGCACCCGCCTTGGCGAATTTATAGGTATTGGAAAAGAGGACGCCATCATTAGCACCTATGTCTATGAAGGAATTTACCCTTCCCAAAAGGCTTTCGACGAGCAAGTCTTCTCCGTGTTGAGCGTAGCTTTCTCTTTCTTTTTTCCAGTTCTGCAGCAGAATCGCTGCATAGTATTTAACATATTTAAGCTTTGCGATTATGGGCATTGATTTTAGCAGTGCCGTGTTAATGTGAATTGATCAAGAGAATCGATTTCTGTGCCTGCGGTGATAGTTAGTCTTGGCACCCTCCCATGAAAGGAAAGCCAAGTTCCGAATGAACTTGGCGGTCCGATGTTATAGTCACAGAGGGAAAGTGCGTGTAGGTCGATCATGGGTTCAGTTTCTCTGAAAGTTGTAACGGGCAATTCATCGAATGACTCGATAGGAGGAGGCTCGTCCGAGCATAAGAGAAATCCGACGGATTTTCCTGCTTTCTGTTCAAGTAACCTTTTAATTTGAATCATCCATTTCTTATATTCTGACCAGTTGTGGAAATGGATGCCGTCAAGGAATTGACGATAATCTCCTCTTCGGGCATGAACTCCGACTAGGAGACCGAATGTCTGCTTTAGTTTTGCGATGCGTTCTTCGGTCGGATTCCCTAATGATGCTCGAGGCGACAGGAGTTTTCTGATTTTATCTTGATGGGTAGTGAGTGCATGTGGGCAGCGTAAATCCCACGCTCTGGAAAGAATGATTGGTTTGCTTTGGTCTTCCTTAAAGTACTTTTTCAGATCTTCTTCAGTTAAGTACTCGTTATCGGGGGTTTCCAGTACCTTCACCCACCGTCGTATTTGCGAAAGGTATTTATTGCTTCTTGCCAGTCTATTCACGAAAGAGCCCTCATTTGTCTTGATGAATATTCGATTGAGAAAAGATTTGGAACTGAACCAGAGGTGGATAGGGATTGTTTCTTGTTGTAAGAAGAGCGATGATGAGGAAAGAAAGCCTAGGTTGAGGAGATTGATTTTGTTTTCGATGCACCATGCCAAGGCGTTTGCCTGAGTATGCAGCCTGTTGCCGAGTTGGCCGTAGTCGGATTGAAGAATGAGCCATCGGGTCACTTCGAGTTCAAGGGATTAGATGGGTTCTTTCCTTCATCCTTATGGAAGATTGAGTGGAAGCCAATTATCACAACCACACTCAGGATCACATTGAGCTCATTGTATACTCGGATTTCCATCATATTGGATCTGAAGTAAAGAGCGGTGAGGTAAATCAATCCAACAAGCATTAACTTTTTGGTTGAGGGTGTAAGTCTTCTCCATGTCAGAATAGGAATTATCCAGACACAGACACCACCAAATAGGCAGAGGAAGCGAATGGGTTTTTCCATGGCCCAATGCTTTTCGCCTGTCCACATCTTTTGCACAAATTCTAGCATTGAGTGAGGACTTTCGAAGAAAGCTCCGGGATTATCCTTGAAAATGTAGCTCAAGATGGCTCGAGAAAAAAGCCATATGGATGTTTGAATTGCCAAATGTATAATAATGGTTCGGTTCCTTGAGAAAAAGATGTGGATCTTTTGTTCGGGTCTCAAGAGAAGGAAAACACCTGCCATAGTAATGAAACAGGCTGATTCTCGATTGAGGCAAGCGATGAGAAAGATGGGATAGAACCATTTCCATTTGCCCTGTAGAAAAAGAGTCACGCCTACAGCGAATAGTGCGAGGGATGGAATGTCGTAGGGATAATATAACCCCGCTCCGTCCCAAAAGCCATTTAGCAAGATGTAATTCCAGGATAAGGGCAGGATGCAGAAGAAACCCCACCAAGGAGAAACTGACGTTCCCACAGCTTCGCAAAATTTGGGAATCCAGAGAATCAGAATTGCAAGAAAGCACACGGTGATTCCCTGGAGTAGGACTTCATAGTCAATCGGGTAGGGGACGATCCACTGGAACATGGTTTTAATGATGGGGAGGGCAGGTTCGAGGGTATTGGCTAAACAAGTAACTAGAATACGAGTTTGAAACACCTTATCGGCCTCGTAGTTTGCGATCCGTTGGTAGCTTCCCGGCGGATACTCATTGGTGTAAAGAAAATAGAAATAGGTGAAGCAGACAGAGGTACCAAGCAAAAGGAAGAGAAAACTTGCTCGATTCAAGGAGTTCAAGACTTTCGGGAAATGATCAGGAATTGTTTCCCGAAAAAAGGCCAGATGAATGGGAGCCGAATGTACAATTTAACTAGGGCGAGAGGTCTTTTGCGAATACGAACCATATTGTAGGGAAGAAAATGGCGTATGTTTTTTTCGACCGTAAATCTATGCAATTCGAGCAGTTCCCCGGCCGACTGATCGCTTAATGGTACATGGTGATCCCAGAAGTCCCAATAATGTCCCTTGAGTGCAGCAATGTTGGGGCCAAGCATGATAAGGCGACCGTTTGGCTTCAGATGTTTATGGATTTGTTGGATCGTTTGAGATAAAATTTCTTTGCTTGGGAGGTGTTCAAAGAAGTTACTAGTGAAGACCAAGTCTAGTGAATTCTCTTCGATAGACCATGGCTCAGAACAGTTTTGTTGGTGAAATTGGATGTTCGGATCAAGACGATCGGAGGATTCGGGGTTGAGGTCCATGGCATGCCGATCGTTTGCGGAGATGTTATTGATGAATTCTCCATACCCGCAACCCAAATCAAGCACAGCAGAATCCATTCTGATCCACTTGGAGAAAAAGTCCTTTACTAAGATTTTCCAAACGGTGTTACGATACTCTTCATGTCCGGAGAAACGCAGTTGATAAATCTTGCTAATGGAATCGCTCATTGTTTTCGGCGATAGTCTCCACGGCTAAAGTATTTTTCCAACCACAAGTAAGCCACGATAAAGAAGTAACGAGAGCCCATTTCCTTGAGTTTGAGTTTAGCCACGCCTTTCGATCGATTTCTCCATGAGATCGGAATCGTAGCCCATGAAAACCCCCTGATGACGGCCTTAAGAGGGATTTCTACGGTTAGGTTGAAATGTGGAGAAATGAAGGGCCGGCATCCTTCGATTACCTCTCTTCGATAAATCTTGAATGCGTTGGTAATGTCATTGCATGGGATCTTGAATGCGTAACGGATTGCCGTGTTGACAATCCGGTTAGCTAGAAGTTTTGCTTTCGGATAATCGATGACTTGGCCTCCTGGCATAAATCGACTGCCGAAAACGCATTCGTGACCTTCCTGTAATTTCTCCCAATAGCGGATAAGATCTTGTGGGGAGTCGGACAGATCCGCCATCATAATGGCCACGGCGTCCCCAGAGAATTCTTCTAGCCCTAGCCGTACTGCTCGCCCAAATCCGTTTTTCCCATTGTTTATCCTGGAAACGAGTGATGGAACCTCTTTGCCTAATTCAGCTAAGACGCTTTGAGTCGAGTCCGTGCTACCGTCATCGACCACAAGGATTTCATGATCGACCTTGTGTTTTTCCAATGCTTGGTTAATCCCTCGAATGCAAGTGCACAAATTATCTTCCTCATTACGGGCAGGAATGATTACGGATAGCTTTTTCAAATTCAGGGTGTTTTCCTTGTTGCCTCGGGTTCCAAGGTGATTCGAATTGCAATCGCATCATTTGCTTTGGCGTGCGTAAGCTCCTGGACGTCGGTTGCCTGAGGGAAAGTTGTTTTTAAGGTATCTTGGAAGGGCTTGTTTGCTCTAAGCGAAGCAGAATATGCACAATAGAGAGTTGATGGCTCCGAGGTTTGGCAAGTTCCGTATTTGGCAAGGTTGTCACCTGCGAAATGGATGGCCAAGGTCCGCAATCTTGTTCGCAGGATAAGGTCTCCCATGTCACCTGCCGGAAGAAAGAGGAGAATGTCGGAATGATTTTTGGAATCTTGTTCGATGATGCGAATGGCATTGGAAAACTCTCGGCCTTCGAATCCACGTGCTTGTTCTGTGGCAGAGGCTGTAAATTTACTTTCGCGGAAAGGGGCTTTCAATGATTTCTCAACTTGCGTAGTGATTGGCAGGGCGAGGCAAATGCCCCAAATCAATCGGCTCGATATTTTTGAAAAAGTGTTTGGAATGGTAGCTAGGAACAGGGCGGGGACTGTAAAGATCAGATTGTATTCAATTGTGTGAACGTGATATAGCAAATAATTGAATCCGTACTTTCTGGACAGGATTGCTAGCCCGATGAAGGGGAGAAAAAAAAAGCAAACATAAGTGAGCCGGAGTTGCGGAGATGTGAATGCCCAGACCGACTTGAAGGCGATGAGCAGGAGAGTCGTGCATCCTATTGCCCAGAGCCCGGCAAACAATACATGTTCGTTGATCTCGTGTTGATCGAGCCAGCTTTTAACCTGCTCGAATTGAGTCATCATGTCACGAAATCCATGGCCGATTGGTTTTCCTGGCAAAGCATACCCAGGGCCCCCGAAGGTACTCCATACCAACCAACCACCGTGCGTGCTTTTCTCAAAATGCTTGCCAAACAGAGGGGCTTGCAGATCACTGTTATTTGCCGAATAAAGGTTGTCTGCCGTGAACCCCAAGAGATCTTGATTGACGCGTTCAAGGGTGAAGAAAGGAAACCAAAAAAATCCGCCAAGAAATAAATAAATCGCGGCTAAACCTAGGCCTTTGGAGGATTTCTTCCTTTTTTGCAAAATGCGAAAAAAAGGGTAAGCAGCAATTGTTAATGCGACAATTATCCCAGAAAGTTTGATCCATGCCAAGGAGCCCAACAAAATCAAAAAGGAAGTGGAATGAATGAGCTGTCTTTTCCATGATAAACGATTGTTTTGGCAGTCGAAAAAGGATCCTATGGTTATGGCCCATAGCATGAACCAAGGAACTAAGGCAAAGAGGATGATGTTTGCAGTCGAATAAAAGGCACTTGCTGAACCTGCCGAAAGCCCGATGAGAATTGCCAGCAAAAATAACCCATCCGCGGGCAGATTTAGTTTCTTGCAGAATTTGATCCAGCCTAAGCCTCCAATCAACATGCAGAGGAATAACCCTATTCTCAAAGAGTTTCCAAGTGAGAGTCCTGCTATAAGTCCTGGCAGTGGTAGCCAGCTTGCTCCAGGAGGCCGAGGACTCCAGCTTGTCTGGTCTTCAGCTAGGTTTGTCCACTTTGGTTGGCTGAGGAAATTTGGATGTTCCACGAGGCTATCATGCCATTGCAATGATGATTTCACTTGCCCGCTTATATCCTCTCCAACACCCATTCCCTTTTCTGTAAAGAAAAGGCTGGAAAGAAGTGCCAGCACAACGAAGGTGACTTTGGGTGACTTGGCCAATCGAATCCAGCAGCGGGAAATTTTTTCGGGGATTTTGATTCTTTGTGAAACCCAGAACCCGCCTAGGCTGGCAAGCGTGCAACAAATCAGCAAAAGGAGTTTTTTATCGGAGTACAGACTGAACCATTCTGGATTCTTACTTCTCAAAAGTCCCGCTTCGATACCCTTGTAGGCAAGCCACCAGCTTGGCAGCGAGAACACTAACCTAATTGATGTTTCGGTCGAGTTTGTTCTAGTCCCGTCCAGTTGTTTTTCCGTACTTATGTTAGAATTTGTTTAGGTTCAGCACTAGGACTTGAAGACCCTTAGCTATGATCTGCCGTATTGATAAAAGCCCCTTTGGCTTTCAATGATTGATCCGCGGTTGTCAGTGTTCGCGCAACTTCAACACCGTAACGTCCTGAGGAGCGATTTATTTCATTTCCTTCGATGACTTGGATGAAATGCTTAAGTTCTTCAAACAATGGCTCACTAGTTGCGATAGAGGGAAGGGTTATGTCACCGCGATTGTAGGAAAGTCGGTGGGATGCAAAGGAATCTGAATAATAGGACTGTTCCAGTCCGATTGACGAATCGAAAATTGTGATGGGATGTTCCAAGTTCAAGTCATCCCAAAGGGCCATTTTTTTTGATCCGATCACAGTGATTTCTCTAACTTTTCGTGGATTGAGCCAGCTCGCATGAGCATGAGCCAGAAGATTGTCGGAATAACGAAATGTTGTGTATGCAGTATCTTCTACCTGTGGGTCAAGTTTGCAGGTCCCAAGGCAACTCACCGCTTCTGGGCACGAATTAAGCAGGAAATCGAAAATCGAGAGATCGTGAGATGTCAGATCCCAAACTGCGTTGACGTCCTTGCGGACGGGACCGAGGTTTGTGCGGTGTGCTTCGAGATGGAGGATCTCACCAAGTTCTCCGGAATCAATGATCTTTTTGAGAGCAAGAACGGAGGCATTGAACAAAAATACGTGCCCTACGACGATGGAACGATTTTTTTCATCGGCTAATGAGCATAGCTCGGCACACTTTTGTGCATCTCGTCCAAATGGTTTTTCGACAAAGACGTGTTTGCCCGCAAGCAATGCCTTTTCGACGAACTCGAGGTGAGTTTCCACTGGTGTGCAGATCGCAATTGCGTCAAGCGAATCGGATTCTATAAGCTCGTTAGCATCAGTGGTGACTTTCAAGTCTTCAAATCGCGAAGAAAGCATTTCGAGAGCCGATGTGTTCAGGTCGGCTATGTGGTTTAACTCTGCATTATTGATTCGTCTTAATGCACCGATGACATTTGGTCCCCATCGACCCGTACCAATCAATCCAATTTTTATGTTTTCATTCATGATTTCACTCGCAAGCTCAATAGAAATAAAGGGCGCAAGATAGACCACCAACTTTTAAAAGGCACCATCTTGGTATTGTCGTTCATATCCTCGTGATAATGCTTAGTTACGGGAGCCTCTCCTACTCCATAACTTGCACGACAGGTCTGAATTAAAAGATAGGGCTCCATTTCGTATTGAAGTAACCATTCTTGCCAAAGATTAAGTTTCGGATTGTTCAGTACCTCTTTTCGGAAAACTCGAAAACCGTTAGTTGCATCTGTAATCTTCTTTTGAAAAAGAAGACGGAAAAGAAGAGAGTAAAGCCAGGTCAGGATGGTTCTGGATAGGGTCATGTTTTCGCGTTTTCCATCTTTCAGCCACCGTGAACCTTGAACATAATCAAGATCCTCATCAATTAATTTATCTACAGCCTTGGGGATGTCATTGGGGTCATCTTGATTGTCTCCAGCTAATTCGACGACAAGGTCGAATCCCTTTTCTTTGGCGAAGACCCAGCCAGTTCTGTACCCCCCGCCTGCACCAAGATTTTTTGCATGGTTGATCACAACCGCACCTGCATCAGAAGCTTCTTTTTCAGTTGAATCAACAGATCCGTTATTCACGACCACAACGGTATCAACAATATCCCTTGGGACGGCGAGAACGCCTTGGCCTACTTTCCCTTCCTCATTCCAAGAGGCCATTACGACGCAAATTGACAGACCTCTGTACCTCACCCGATCATCAACGTTCGAGCAATCGGTATTGGCGATCAATTGCATAACCTCTTTCTTGGAGTAATTGCTCAAGATAGGTTTCCGTCCAAAAACTTGGTTGGAGATATTTGCTTTCCCTCCACCCGTAGTATGTCAAAATATAGTATTCCATCCAAGCATTCTACGGCTAATAGTCCGTTGTTGCTTAGATGGAAATTGCCAGGTTCCGTTGATCCTGTTTTTTTTTCCTTATGAACTGGGTTATGGAGCCCGACTTCTTTATCATTAAGGAAACAACGGGCCGGCGGGTACGGAGGGAAGGTAAAGGCTCTTAAGAAACGATCGCAAAAGTCTAGTTTATTCTGCAGGTCAAGAACTCCATCCCAAGGCATTTCCTTGGGATGGTAAGATGAATTTTCGTCAACTTGACTCCTTCTCTTGGGGAATGATTTATTTACGATGCTGGAAATATTTCTGTTGAAGAGATCGACTGCGGTAACGTTCAGTTTTGCATATAGTGATGCATCAGTTTCATCGGATGCTATTGCAACCTCTTGCTGATCAAGGATGTCCCCTGTGTCGATACCTTTATCAACGGAGTGGAGGGTGACACCCGTTGATTGTTCTTCGATGATCGCCCATTTGGTCGGGTAGCAACCCCTTAATCTAGGCAAAAATGAAAAATGTAAATTCAAAGTGTCAGTCTTCGGGATACTCAGCCAGTTTTCGTTTAGAATACGATCATATTGAACTGAAATGAGGTAGTCCAAATTGGTGAGGGGTTCGGGTCTAGCTTTTTTGCAGGCATCCTCGTGGGAAAGAATATTTATTCCATTCTCCGACGCTAATTTGTATACTGAATTTGATTGAGCCCCTGATCCATCGTCTGAAGAGCGAGGAATTGCACCGGTTACCTCTATACCTTCACTTATTAGACTTTTCAGGCAACGACATCCAATCTCTCCGTACCCCAAATAAAGTATTCTCATTTATTCAAGCAATCCTTCAGAGCGTCAGTAATCGAAATTACCCCTTCTTTAGTGAGTTTGGGGTGCATAGGTAATGAAAGTAGCTCAGCAGCTTGTTTTTCCGCGTGTGGGAAGGTTTTGCCTCTTGCAAAACCTTCACTCTCAAAGCACTCGTGCTTGTGAATTGGAACTGGATAATGGATTCCTGTCTGCACTCCTCGTGCTTGCAGGTTTCTTTGCACTTTATCACGATTGGTCATCTGTACTACGAACAAGTGATGAACAGCTTCGTTGCCGTCATGGTCCCGAAAAGTCAGAACTGCGGGAGCATCCACTAGTTGTTCATAATACCATTCAGCTATCTGTCTTCTTTGCTCATTCCATCCATCGAGGAATTTAAGTTTTTCGCGTAAGACAATTGCCTGAAGAGAATCCAGTCTACTATTCCATCCCTTTTCAAAATGAATGTATTTTTCTTTCTGTCCGTAATTTCGGATACGTTTGATTTTGCTAGCGAGTTCATGGTCGGAGGTGACCAATGCTCCACCGTCTCCCCATGCTCCGAGGTTTTTTGCAGGATAGAAACTAAAGCCGCTTGCATGACCAATGCTGCCCGCTCGTTTCCCCTGATAGAGAGCACCATGAGCTTGAGCCGCATCTTCTAAAAGAATTACTCCGTGTTTCTCAGCGATTTTTCGAAGTTCTTCCATCGGGGCGAGTCTTCCGTATAGGTGAACGGCTAGAATCGCTGAAGTTCGGGGAGTGATAGCGGCCTCAACTTGAACGGGGTCTATCTGTTGGGTCAACGGGTCGCAATCTACGAGAACGGGTGTAGCACCGGTCCTAGCAATTGGGAGAACGGAACCGATGAAGGTGTTGGCTACGGTGATGACTTCGTCTCCTCTGCCTATTCCCAACCCCTCCATCACCCAAAGCAACGCATCGCATCCAGTAGCGACGCCGACACAATCAGAGGTTTCGCAGAACATGGCGAATTCGCTCTCAAATTCTTCGACCTCTTGATCAAGAACAAATCCGTTGCGTCCGATTAATTCGCGTGCTTTTTTCCAGATGCGTTCTTCAATCTCTTCCGAGAGTGAAAGGTCGCAGAAACTTACTGGTTCGTTTGCCATGTCTTTAGCTTGTGAATTCCAGCCATTTGGGGTTTCTTTCGGCATGACCGGCTATCTCTTCCAATATCTCGTTGAGTGTGGTCTGAGGAGACCAATCCCAAACCTTCCTTGCCTCGGAAGAGTCCATTACGATCCATGGAGCGTCCATCGGACGTTCTTCCCTTGAGCCGAGAACTTCATTGGATCCGAGACGTTCCTCGCACCATGAAGTAAGTTGCTTCAGTGAAATGGAACTGCCCAAGCCTCCTCCAAGGTTTATGATCTTGGGTGCGTCTCTGTCTGGTTCCTTCATTTGTCTTAACAAAAGTGGAACCAAATCTCTCGGATGCAAGGCATCCCTCACTTGTAAACCCGACCCTTCAAAGCCTATGAATTTGAGGGGCTTTTTTTCAGCAAAGGAATGAATCCAAAAGGAGATGATTCCTTGGTCCGCCTTGCCGAATTGACCTGCCCCTGCCAAAACCCCACAACGATTGAGCCATACGGGAAAACCAAACGAATTGCCGTATTCAAGGATCAAAGTTTCTGATGCCAATTTTGAAGCGCCGTAGAGAGAAATTGGAGATGTGGTCGGAAAATTTTCAGAGATACCCTCAAATGAAATCCCCTTTGAAAGTTGATCTTCTTCTAGTTCGAAAGCATCGCGTTGTACTTTGACGGGCAACTGAGCCAACTCTTTAGCTGAGTAAACCCGACTAGTGCTCAATAAAATCAATCCTGCTCCGTGCTTCTTGCAGTATTCCAATAAGTTTATGGTTCCTAGAAGATTGTGCTCCATCACTTGCCTGCTTGAAACAGGTCCATTCAGTCCAGCAAGTACGGATGGATTGGCCGCGCAATCAATTACCCAGTCAACTGCGGGCATGGAGTCTAGGTCGGATTGAACCCTTGCGTCTCCGTGAATAAGACGAACGCCTAATTCCTCGAGACATTTCACATTTAATTCAGAACCCGAACGGGAGAGATTGTCGAAACCAAGAATTTCGACATCAGACGAATGTTCAAGGATAGATCGACTGATATTACTGCCAGCAAATCCTGCTGCACCAGTGACTAGTATTTTCAAAATGGAGTAATAGTTATAATGAAAATTTAAAAATAATTATGAAGTCCAGTTATTTAAGGGGTTTTAGAAAAGCGTGTAAATGAACGGTGCGTAGGAACTACCACCGAGAATAATGAGGAAACCGAACAAAATGAGCACGAGAACAATTGGTGTGATCCACCATTTCTTGTTGTGCATCAGCATTTCATAAAATTGTTTCAGGAACCCTCCTTGAGCACTTTCTTCAGTAATTTCCTGGAAGCTTTTCTTGTCGTCATCCTTCATGGCATTATGTTTTTTTAATTAAAATTGTTGCAAATACCTTTTGGTCGAATCTGGTTGATCAATGTTTTCCCAGTAAGTTTTACTTTTCAGATCTAACTTCTTTAATCCTGATTTCCCGAGTAGACGAAGAACGTAGGCGTAGGGACTCAATAAGGTGTAAAAGAATACAGGAAGGAAGATCCAAACAATGATTTTATCAATAAAAAAGACAAGTGTGTTCCAGATCTTCCAAGTAGCGTTACCAAAGGATTTCGAAAGGAAGGATAGACCTCCGAGCAAAATGCCCAATCCGCCAATGATTCCCAAAACATAAAAGTTCCACTGATCCGACGAGTCTAAGTATTTGATGATGAAAGTCCATACGCAACCGATGATGGGAAATCCAATAATCAAGCGTAAAGCAAAGCTTTGTCGTTCTTCTTTTGAAGGCAAGGCATCGGTTTGAATCATAATCGCATCAATAAGTTGGATCGAATTCCAAGATATTCTAATCGGGGGTGAAACTGGAGAGGTATTTTTCCTTTTCTTTGAGGTTCTCCGAATGTTGTTCGCACTTGTTTAGGATGTAGTTTTCAAGCACGAGCATGTCCATGTCAGTCGAAACGAAACAACGATAGGCATCTTCAAGAGAGCACACAATGGGTTCTCCTCTAATATTGAAACTGGTGTTTACGATTACGGCCGAACCGGTTTTTTTGTGGAATGCCTTAATCAGTCTGTAATACTTGCCGTTTTGTTCCTCGTTTACGGTTTGAACTCTGGCGGAATAATCCACGTGAGTGATAGCCGGCAGAGATGAACGTTCTATCCTCACTCGTTTTAGGAGATTCGGATCTTTCATTACTTCGTTTTGCTGATCTGATAATTTGCTTCGTATGCTTTCCTTAACTGGCGCGACCAAAAGCATATAGGGGGAGGCTGAAGCAAGATCGAAGTACTCTTGAGTATGCTCTTCCAACACGGAAGGCGCGAAGGGGCGGAAGGATTCCCTGTATTTGATGCTCAGATTCATCTTGGTCTGCATCTCCTCATTGCGGGCGTCTCCGATTATGCTTCGCCCGCCTAGAGCCCGCGGCCCAAACTCCATTCTTCCTTGAAACCAACCAATTACCTTGCCTTCCGATATAGCGGAAGACACAACTTCAAGTAATTCGTTCTCATCTTCATACAGGTGATTAGGAGCATTTGCTTCATCAAGAAATTTTCCGATTTGCTGATTGCTGAAGGATGGCCCAAGAAATGATCCCTTCATTGAATCCGGTAGGATGGGGGAGCGTTTGTTTTCCAAGAGTTGGTAATGAGCGAAGAGGGCGGCTCCCAAAGATCCTCCCGCGTCCCCGGAAGCGGGTTGGATCCAAATGTTATCGAATATCTTGCTGTTTTGTAACTTGCCGTTGGCAACGCAATTTAAGGCGACGCCGCCGGCCAGGCAGAGATTCTTGCATCCCGTGAGTTCTTTGGTGTATATCGCCATGCGAGAGACGATTTCCTCGGTGACTGCCTGTATGGACGATGCCAGGTTGATTTCGCGTTCGGTGATGTTGCTTTCCGATTTTCGGGGTGGACCGTCAAACAGGGAGGAGAAGAGATCGTTTGTCATGGTCAGCCCCTGACAATAATTGAAATAAGCCATGTTCATGGCAAAAGACCCGTCCTCCTTAAGGTCGATCAATTTCTCGAGAATCAAGTTCTTGTAGACGGGGGTTCCGTAAGGTGCCAATCCCATCAATTTGTATTCTCCTGAATTTACTTTAAATCCACAAAAATATGTAATCGCACTGTAGAGAAGGCCGATAGAGTGGGGGAATTGCAAGGATTTGAGTAAATGTATCTTGTTCCCTGAACCTCTTCCGATCGTCGCGGTATCCCATTCCCCCACGCCATCCATTGTCAGAATTGCACTTTCCTCAAAAGGGCTGGGAAAAAAGGCACTTGCCGCATGTGATTCATGATGTGAAGTGAATACAATAGGCTTATCCCATTTTCCCGGTAATTGTTTCTTTATTTCTCTTGGCAAGTGAAGCTTTTGTTTTAGCCACTGAGGTACCGCTTGAACAAATGATCGGAGTCCGTACGGAGCATAGCTCAAATAGGTTTCTAATAGACGATCGAATTTGAGGAAGGGTTTTTCGTAAAAAACGATTTGATCAATCTTTTCTAGAGAGATTCCAGATTCATTGAGGCAATAATTGATGGCATTTCTAGGGAAACTTGAGTCGTGCTTAATTCGCGTGAACCGTTCTTCTTGGGCAGCGGCAAGAATCCCTCCCTCACTGACGATAGCAGCAGCACTATCATGATAATAAGCTGAAATCCCGAGGATCATTAATCTGTGGAATAGGAAGTGCGTATAATACCTGCGGTGTCACAAAGAATCATGACTTCAGGTAGAATAGCTTCGGTGAAAGCGGTATATCCTTCTCGATTAAAATGAATGGGGTCTCTCGGACCGTGAAGAAGGATTCTCGTTGCTCTGTCTTGAAGGAATTCGGTCGGGTCGATGAAACGCAAACCATGTGAATTGGTAATGTTACCAACGAGATTCCTTAACTTCAGGCTGTTTTCAGTGGCCTTGAGAGGGGGGAATGCATGGTTTCGTTCATCTCCCTTCAAAAATAGCGGTGCGGGTCTCAAATGCTGAGATTCGATCTGGTAAATAGAAAGTGAAGAAGGCAGGTAGACCACGGCAATTTTACTGGATGGAAATGTTTTCTTCATGAACACGAGTGATTGATGAAAAACTTCCATTGAGAGAGACACCTCCTGATCTGTGAGAAGTAGGGCGGGACCCTCGGAATAACCCAAATCAATTTCCTTCCCATCGATAAGAGCAATATTTTCCGTGCTCTTGTTTTGATCACCATTATCTTCCTCAGGATCTTTGGCATGGTCGATATTCGTAGGATGATCATCAGGTACTGTAGTTGTAAACCTACGCAAGTAGTTTTCATGCAAACCGGAGAAAAGGTTCCAGCTCGCCAAATGATCGAACCAAGACCAATGATTATCAATCTTTAGAGCCTCTGCCTTCAAAAGAATACCGATCTCTTCTTTTGCCTTATCGTTTGAAATGCGAGTAATGTCGAAACCTCGTTGTTCAATTTCATGCAGGTTATTAATCAAGTCATTCCCTTCATAAAAAAAAAGTAAAATGATTTTTGGCTCAGCCAATTCTGGCCAGAACGCAGACTCGCTAATGAATTTGTATTCTGAAACTGAAGTTAGGCAGGAACCGAGGGAGCCAAACCCCGGATAACCAAATGATAGTACATCTACATTTGTTTTAGAATGAAGCAGGTGATGCGTTGCGAACTCTGGTTGTCCCCAACTCCAGGAGTTGTCGTATAACCATGGTCCGAATCCATAGGCATGACTATCCCCCACGATTGCAATATAGTCTTTTGGGATAACATCGTTTTTTGAATATTGGCCGAGGCGCCTTATCGGTCCATTGGTATGATTCAGGAACTTGTAAGGTAATTCATGTAGATAAAACCTTATCAATAATTCAAGCAAGATGCCTAGAAGCAACGTCCAAACCATTAAGGGCTTAAGATAGGGAGAGAACCTTTTTATCAGTGAAAAACTCAAGGCATAGCCTGATGTTTTCGAGGAGTGCGAAAACGGTGCAGGAAAAGGGGTAGGAATTTGTGAAAGGGTTCTTTTTTTTCTAAAATAAAACCGTTTTTCAGGAATTGGTCTTTTTCCAAGTGTTCGGTGATTAGAATGAATTGCTTAAAATGGTTCATTTCCTCGGAATCAATTACACGAATTTTTTTTGAAAACTTTTTATAGAGTATATTTTGTTCCTTGTCATCAATTAGGAAATAGCTTTGCCCTGAAAATAGAAAGGAATTTGGGAAAAATGAAGGGTCTCCTGAGAATACAATGGGGATATCTTTATTAAAGATTTCCTTCTCAGCGATTAACCAATGGTAATAATTGCGAGCGGGGTTTATTGAGAAGAGTTGGCGTTTAGTCGAGAGAGATAGTATGCCAACTCCAAGAAGTATGCATGCACCCGCCGGGAAAAGAGTTTTGCTTGAGTTGCTTCGGTTGAAGGGAAGTCG
>Ga0315322_10002275_pt1 | contig 14831 bp, 6 predicted proteins | sample M110021515metaG_FD_203461 | JGI IMG/M metagenome (GOLD analysis project Ga0315322, IMG submission 203461) | Ammonia-oxidizing marine archaeal communities from Monterey Bay, California, United States - M1 100m 21515 | ecosystem: Environmental > Aquatic > Marine > Intertidal zone | place: USA...
ACGATCATGAGGCCCGCGAAGCCCTTCGAAAGTTCTTCAGCAAAAAATACGAAAATGATCGTAAATCCGCCGCCGCCGGATCGTGGAATGCGACCTTCGAGCGCGTTAACGGACTCATGAGCTGCTCCCATCTCTTCGACCTTGAGAGAATTCCACAGGCCGACCGCGACCGTTACGGACCTGGTGCCTTTGGCCAACACGCCCTTCTTGCCCGTACCCTCGTCGAAGAAGGAGCCCCCTTCGTCATGGTCGCCAATGGCATGCCGTGGGACAGCCACGTTTTCAACCATGAGATCTACCAAATGGTTGTTCCCGACCTCGACAACATCATCTTCCAACTCACCAAGGATCTCGAAGACCGCGGCATGCTCGAAGACACCCTCGTCATTGCGATGGGCGAGTTCGGACGCTCTCCCTGGATCAACCAAGCCCGAGGACGCGACCACTTTCCCGACGCCTGGTCCCTCGCCATGGCCGGTGGAGGCATACAAGGTGGAGCCCTAGTCGGAGCCACCGACAAATACGGCGCCGAAGTCATCGAGGATCCCTTTAACGAAGAAAATCTCTTTGCCACCATCTTCTCCGCTCTCGACATCGACCCACACGCCGAATTTAAAATTGACGGATTCCCCACCTTCCACCACGTCGAAAACAAAGCAGCCCCTATCTCACAGATCCTCTCATGAACTCTCCGTCGCTCAAAAAAGCCAAGGAGATCAAACTCCCCTCACACGTCCTCGACCTGACCTTCGGTCCTGAAAAAAAACTTTACGCCGCCTGCCTTGACGGTGGCATTTACGAAGTCTCCACGACCTTCAAACTCCTCGGCGACAACTTTAAGGAAATCGCCCGCCATGACAATTACGCCTCTGGCATCAACTGGTCCGCCTCTCAAAAGACCCTCATTTCAGCCAGCTATGATGGTGACCTTAAGTGGATCGACCCCAAGGAAAAGAAAGAGAGTAAAACCGTCAAAGCCCATAACTTCTGGTCCTGGCAATCCCGGCTCTCCCCCGATGGAAAAATCATTGCCACCACCACCGGACAATACCTCTGCGGCGGCTACAAATACGAACCCGCTCCCGAAACAGAGCCCTCCGTGAAGGTCTTCGACGTCGCCACCGGCGAGCTACGCCACTCCTTCCCGCACACGCCACCCGTCCAATCTGTCGCCTTTTCAAATGACGGAAAACTTCTCGCTGCCGGAAACCTCATGGGGGAAGTTATCCTTTGGGACCTGACGCAGGACGGGAAGGAAATCGCGAAAATCAAAACACCCGACTTCACCGGCTGGGGCATCATCAAAGGCCACTACTATACCGGAGGTGTCTTCGACCTTCACTTCGCGCCCGACGACCAATCCCTCTACCTCGTCGGCATGGGCTCCACCACCGATCCCGCTGCCGGAAACGGCAAACAGCTCTGGCAAAAGTTCACCTGGAAAAACGGTCCAAAAAAAGAAGGGGCCGCCGCCGATCGCGAAATCGGCCAAGGCCTGATGGAAACCCTCGCCTTCCACCCGAACGGCAAATTCTTCCTCATGGCCGGCCGCCTTTTTAAAGGCAACTGGAACGCTGCTCTTTTCGATCACGAAAGCGGGGCCAAACTTCACCAGCAAAACATCGGTTTCCGCATCTCAACCTCCACCTTTACCCCCAACGGAAAACGTCTCTATCTAGGCGGCGGGGCTAACCAAGGCCGCCCTAACGAAAAAAAGAAATGGGGCCGCATCGTGATCTACGACGTCAACAGCTGACCTCCACAAGCTTCAGCTATTCTCTGGCTTTATTAAGGTCATCCGCGGAATCCAAATCCGTCGCAGACCCTCCATAACCAAGCGCTCCAGCTCTTTCATTGCGCGTTGTAGATTTAGAAAAGGATGCTCTGCGAGCTATTGATATGATGCTGGAGACCCGCCTTGGTCATGCCGACCGCCTTGGAGATTTCTCCGATGCCGTGCCATGATCGGGTGGATGAATATTCACCTGGAATCTCGGGCCTAAATCAAATAATCGACAGATTCTGACGAGTCCGATATTATGAAATATCGATGCGTCGCTTTCTTCTCATACCCGTCTACTGCATCACGGCGAGCGCAACCTTCGCAGGTCCAAAGCCTGACTTCGAGAAGTTCCGCGACCGTTTGCTCTGGATCTGGCAATCGCCCCGGCAAAGCGAACCTCCCAAGGTAAAGGACTCGGCCTGGCCGACGGATGCGGTTGATCGCTTTGTGCTTCGGAAGCTGGAAGCTGAAAAGCTGAAACCAGCAGGGCCGGCTAATGACCGGGTTTGGATCCGGCGCGTATACTTCGCCATTACCGGTTTGCCGCCGAAGCCGGAGGATATCCAGACCTTCCTCGATGATACGTCTAGGAATCGTAAACGTGACCTTGTGCGCTCCCTACTAGATTCTCCCCACTACGGAGAGCGCTGGGCACGTCATTGGATGGACCTCGTGCGCTATGCGGAATCGCGCGGACATGAGGAAGATGCCATTTTGCCCAATGCCTACCGGTATAGAGACTACCTAATACGCGCGTTCAATGCGGATCTACCCTACGATACTCTGGTTGCCGAACATCTCGCAGGCGACTTGTTGGAAAACCCGCGGCTGCATCCTAAAACGGGAGCCAACGAATCCATCCTTGCCACCGGTTGGCCCTTCTTGGGAGAGCTGAATCACGCCCCGGTGAATCTCCGTCAGGACGAATGCGATCGCCTCGACAACAAGGTCGATGTGATGAGCAAGACCTTCCTTGGCTTGACCGTTGCGTGCGCCCGCTGCCACGACCACAAGTTCGACGCCATAAGCCAGCGCGACTACTATGCCATGGCAGGTTTCATCCTCAGTTCCAGTTACCGACAGGCTCGGTTTGAATCGATGGAACAGAACAAAGCGGTCGCGAAGAAGCTCGAAGGATTGCGCCGGGACCACTTGCCGAAAATCGCGAAAGCCTTTGCCGCAGCCGCGCGTCCCGTGGTCGATGCGCTGGACTACGATGTGCCCGTCGAGCCGATCTCTACACCATTGCCCCGTTGGACGAGACTGATCATGGCAGTCGACCCGGGTTCCCAAGGTGAAGCTTGGTCCAAGCTTTCCTTTGATCACACCAAGTGGAAAACCATGAAACTGCCCGGTCATTTTGAAAACGCCGGGTTGCCCGGCCACGACGGCGTGGTGTGGTTTCGAAAAACCATCGACTTATCTGACGATCAGGCCAAGTCCAAAGCAGTCCTGAACCTCGGTCAAATCGATGACATGGACGTCACCTGGGTCAATGGGTCGAGGGTAGGAGGCTACGAGAATCCCGGCCACCATTACACACTGCGAAAGTATCCCGTTCCCGCGGGTCTTTTGAAAGCCGGCAAGAACACAATTGCGGTCCGTGTCATGGACCATGGCCTGCCCGGAGGCATCGCCGGTAAACCGGAGCAGCTCGTCCTGCAGTTGGGGAAGGAAACCATTTCCCTCGCTAATGCCTGGCATTTTTCCCCGGGTGCAAACCTGAAGACACTCAATGAACAGGTCGCCCTTGTCAGGCCCGAGCTTGTGACGTCGCCCACATATCCGGTGGAAGGAAAGCATCAAATGGTGGCCGATTATACCCATGAACATACACCCTGGCTGGTGGACGGGCCAACCTTTGGTCGGTCTCCGATTCCACCGGGCCAGTTGATGCTGATCACAGGCGATCAACCACTCGCACTGTCCCGTAACGGAGGCGCAATCCGTGATGCCTTCTGGAATGGGCTCAAAAACGTCGATAGTGAAAACGATCCCGGAGGTTTATTGAGTGGCTTATCGCGAGCGGGTAAGACCATTCGTACTCCGACCGTTACCCTGACTTCTGGCCAAGTTTACTACCTGATCAGGGGAAAGGCGACGGTTTATGCCGCCGTCAGTCAAAACCTTTTTGCCGGACCCCTGCACGGAAGTTTGTCCAAAACGGTAGAGGCAAAAGGCGACGCCCCGCAATGGATCGGGCACAATCTCAAGCGCTATGTGGGTCAGCGCGTTCACTTCGAAATTTCTCCGGTCGGAGATGCGCCTTTCGAGCTCCTTAAAGTCATCGATGGGGGAACCCCGAAGCAGGAGCTGGGAGAGAAAAAGTTAGTGGATCGAAAGGAATTACACCGGGCTCTCGATGATCTGGATGACGGCAGACTGGAAGCGCGCCATGTAACCCATATAGCGTGGCTGCTCAAACTTGGAAAAGTGAATCTCCCCGACGAATTATTAAAGTCTTGGCAATCAGCCCTCGATAACCTGGCTAACGAAGCGCGATGGGAATCACGGCTGGCGGTCAGCTGGTGGGGAGGCACCGGGGTCGATGAACACATCCTCGAGCGAGGTAGCCCCCAATCACCCGGGGAACGTGTTGGGCGAAACCTGCCTGAGCTTCTCGCCATGGCTCCGTTGCAAAGCCGAAGCCCCGGACGTTTGGAGCTCGCCCGGCAGCTCACCACAAAGGGTCATCCGCTCACCTCCCGGGTCATGGTCAACCGAATCTGGCATCAGCTCTTCGGTCGCGGGATAGTCCCTACACCAGACAACTTTGGCTGGCTGGGTCAGCGACCAAGTCATCCGGAACTGCTCGATTACCTAGCCGTCGAGTTCGAAAAGAACCACTCGCACTCGATCAAGTCGTTGATCGAACGAATCGTGCTCACCAAAACCTTCGGGATGTCGAGCACCACGGCCGATCCGGCCTACGCGGAAAAGGATCCAGAGAATCGATGGCTGCACCGCATGCCGATGCGGCGGCTCGAGGCGGAAGCCATTCGCGACTCAGCGCTTGCCATTTCGGGCCAGCTGGACCGAGAGGTCGGAGGAAAGCCGGTCCTAGTTCACCTGACCGAATTTGTCGTCGGCCGCGGCGGCCCAAAAAAGAGCGGGCCCCTGGACGGCGCCGGTCGACGATCCATCTATACCGCACTGCGGCGCAACTTCATCCCGACCCTCATGCTAACCTTTGATTTCCCTGCGCCCTTCACCACCGTGGGCAAACGGGATGTCACCAACGTCGCCGGTCAGTCTCTGGCCTTGATGAATGACCGCTTTTTGTATGAGCAGAGCGGCATCTGGGCTAGGCAGATCATAAAGGAACAGACTTCTGCGCCCGAACGCATCCGGCGGATCTACGCCGAGGCCTTTGCCCGCCCGCCCAGCGAGGGCGAATTGGCGGCTTGCCTAAAGGCCCTCACTGCGTTTACCGGATTGTATGGGGGCGATCCCAATAGTCATGAGGCCTGGCGTGATCTCTGCCATTCTTTTTACACCATGACTGATTTCATCTACTTGAAATGAAGAATCCCTTCATCAGTCGCCGCGATTTTCTGCAGAAGAGCTCGCTCGGCTTCGGAAACTTGGCCCTGTCCAGCTTGTATGGAGCACCAGTGATTCCCCATTACCGGCCGCGCGCAAAGAATGTGATCTTTCTGTTCATGGAAGGCGGAGTTTCGCAGGTCGACTCCTTCGACTACAAGCCGATGCTGACCAAGCATCACGGGAAGGATCCGCGCAAGGTCATCGGCAAGATTGAGGCCACCCAGTTCGGGAATATAGGAAAGGTGATGAAATCCCCCTGGGCATTCAAGCAACGCGGACAATGCGGGGCCTGGATCAGTGAGCTGTTCCCCCACATGGCCGAACTGGCCGACGAACTGGCAATCATTCGATCGATGACGTCCAATTTCCCAGAGCACGCCACTGCCTGTTACTCCATGCACAGTGGATTAGGCCTGCAGGGCAGGCCAAGCATAGGCGCGTGGGCGACCTACGGGCTGGGCAGCGAAAACGAAAACCTCCCCGGCTACCTTGTGCTTAACGGCGGCCACATACCCGCTGGTGGCCTAGATAATTTTTCCAATAGCTTTCTGCCTGCGACCCACCGCGGTAATCTGTTGAACGTGAAAGGCACCCCGCTCGCCAATGTGAAGCCGAACGAGAAATCCGGGCGGGCTCAGGAGATTAAGCGGCGCCTGGCCCAGAAACTGAATCAGGGCACAGCCAAGGGTATCGATGCCCTCGAATCGGCGATTGCCAACCACGAACTAGCGGCCCGGATGCAACTGGCCATCCCTGAGGTCATGTCTCTGGATCGGGAAACCGAGGCCACCAAAAAGCTTTATGGCTTCGAGGCCAAAGACAAGCATACACAAACCTATGCGCGAGAATGCCTGGTCGCCCGGCGATTAATCGAACGGGGCGTTCGCTTCGTCGAGTTGACTATCCCGGTGGCGAGACCGGAGCGTTGGGATGCACACAGTGACCTGGTGACCAATCACAGCGCAAACGCACGCGCGGTGGACCAACCGATCGCCGGCCTAATCCGCGATTTGAAGTCACGCGGCTTGCTGGAGGAAACGCTAGTCGTCTGGTCCGGGGAATTCGGGCGCACCCCCTTCGCCCAGAAGGGAAAGGGGCGGGATCACAACGAATACGGATTCAGCCTCTGGATGGCAGGAGGCGGGATCAAACCCGGCATAACCTATGGCGCAACCGACGACTGGGGTTACAAGGCAGTAGATAAGCCCTTACAAATACACGACCTCCACGCCACCATCCTGCACCTGCTGGGACTAGACCACGAAAGATTGACCTACCGCTTCGGCGGCCGTGACTTCCGCTTGACCGATGTTCACGGGGAGGTTGTTCAAGGCATCCTAGCGTAGGTGAGGGAAGTATGGAGACTTTGTTGCTACCACTACTTACTTTGGATAGCTTCCGAGTCTCCTATCCAAAACGAAATTATGAGACGAATGACTACCCTGATCGCAAGTTTCTACGCCGGCGTCCTGCTTCTGGCTGCTTCCTATTCGGAGGCCGCGGAGCACGGGATGGATGAGAAATTACTATCTCAGATCCCCAAAAACCTTCAGGCTATCATCGACCGCGGGCAGAGTACCGGCATGGTCACTTTGGTGGCTCGCAATGGAGTGATCGCGTCCATCGATGCGGTGGGTTGGAGGATCAAGGACAAGGAACCGCTGGAGACTACGGATGTTTTTTGGGCCGCCTCCATCACCAAGTCGTTCGTCGCAGTCGCCATTATGATGATGGTCGATGAAGGGCATCTGCAGCTCGACGACTTGGTGGAGAAACACATTCCGGAATTCAAGGGGCAGAAAGTGAAGACCGGGAAGAAGAGTTCGGACACCGCCAAGCATCCATTGACCATTCGCAATTTGCTCAACCATCTGGACGGTCTCCCTAAAAATCCGACCCGAAGTCGTGCCACGAAATCTATCAAAGAGCGTGTGCTCAAAGCCGCAAAGGATACGCTAATGTGGGAGCCCGGAACGAAATGGAATTACGGGGGCGAGGGTCTTTACGTCGCGGCCTATCTCGTGGAAAAGTATTCCGACACGCCTTACGCCGAGTTTCTGAAAACCCGAATGCTCGATCCTCTCGGCATGAAAAACACCTACTTTACCATCAAGGACGTGCCCGAAAACCGGGGGGTCTGGAAACATAGCAAGCACAAGAAAGGCAAATGGGAAGCTGAGAAAATGCGCGACTTCTCTTGGAGCACCGGTGGTAGCTATTTTGCGGTGGATGGCGGATTTTTCTCCACCGCCGAGGACCTGTTCCCCTGGTGCCAGATGCTTCTAAACGGCGGCACTTACGGCGGTTTTCGCTACCTATCGGAGAAATCCGTTGGTGAGCTGTCCCACAAACAAACCGGTGACGTGAATCCTGCCGGACACGGCGTTGGAAACTTCCATGCCCTTGCCTTTCAGGAAGCCGTTGAACCGCAGGGCCCTACTGCCGCCCTGACCAAGGGAAGCTTCGGGAAAGGGGGTTCCGGGGGATCGATGACCTGGGTCGATCCCCACACCAAGACCATTTATATCATGCTGCAGAACGCATGGGGTGGGGATCGGAATCTCACCCACTCCACCTTTCTTAATACGACCGCCAAGGCGATACCTCCGAAATAACATTTTTGCCTTTCTTTATCGCAAGATGAAGTAGTCAATATTCATGATGAGGAACAAAAAGAAGCGGAATAGGAGTTGCCTTCTTAAGCCTCTTTCTCCCCATTCCCTCTGGGCAAAACCGGCTTCCCTTTCGGCCAAAAGAAAATTCCTAGCAGTCTCGAATAAAAAATGCCACTCGCCCCGCCAGATTTCCGCCAGCGCACCCGCTTTGTGATTAAGCTGGGGCGAGCCCTGCATGATTGCGGCTCAACGAGCGAACGCATTGAAAGACACCTCACCAATGTCACCTCCATGCTCGGGCTGAAGGGAAGTTTCCTCGTTAGCCCGACCACTTTCACCTGCGCTTTTTGGGAAGACGACGAACTCGATCAATTCGTCCACATCGAACGCGTCGAGCCCGCCGATTACAATCTCGGCCGCCTGTGGGAGATCGACCATCTCGTCGAAAGCATGGAATTGGGCAAAACCAAATTCGCCGATGGCCTCGATGAATTGAAACGCCTCAGCGAGTCCCCTCCTTGCTACTCCCTCCCGGTCGATGCCTTTTCCTGGCTTCTCACCGGTGGCTGTTTCGCCACTCTTCTTTCCGCCAATCCGTTCAATGCCATCGTCTCAGCTCTGATCTCGGTCTTGATTTTTCTGGTCGTTCGCCAGACCTCACGGCACCCCAGCTGGAAACAGGTCGCTACCATCATCGGTGCCATGGCCGCAGGTCTCCTTGCGAGTGGAATTGCCGCCGCAGGTCTTCCTAGCAATCCACCCCTGGTGGTCCTCTCCTCCATCATTATTTTCATTCCCGGATTGGCGCTCACCGTATCCCTCACCGAAATCTCGGCCGGACACCTTATCTCTGGTTGCTCACGACTGGTTGATGCCGTCATGACCTTGCTCAAGCTCTTCTTTGGAGCCGTCAGTGGCATCGCACTCACCCGTTTGTACTTCGATGCCGTTCCCCAAATCTTCGGTTCAATGGGAAGCCTTTCCGAAATGCCTTCCTGGCGGGTTTGGCCCGCGTTGATTGGCTTGGCTCTCTCCCTTGGAGTCGGCCTCAATATCCCCCGTCGGCGAGTCAGCTGGGGAATCCTTGCGGTTTTCATTGCCTTCACCTCGGCAACTCTCGGCGAACGATGGTTTGGAATGTATGCAGGCGTGTTTCTCGGAGCCCTCGCAGTCGGGCTTTATTCCAACCTTTTCTCGCGACTCACCCGCGGACCCGGCTCCGTGCTCCTGATTTACGGAGTCATCGTCCTAGTGCCTGGCAGCAAGGTTTACTCCATCCTCAATCATTGGGTTTCGGGAGAAACAATCCTCCCCAGCCAAAGCGGCAGCACTGCTCTCATGGCCTTCGTCTCACTGACAGCGGGGCTACTTTTCTCAAATGCCTTCCTTCCAGCGAGGAAGAGCCTTTAGCAAACGTTTCTACTCATCCTTCCACTTCATAATCCCGGGATCACCAGTGCGTTTCTGTTCTACTTCAAGATGATCCTTATAATTTTAAAGCGGCGCTCATTCAAAATGCGGGCTTTCTATTCTGACATGAATTGCGACGATCTAAATTCTACTCTTTTTGGAATCAAACAATTGGCTATGAAGTCCGCTCCCTATCTCTTAATCTTTTTTCTCAAAACTCTTTTCTTTTGTGTGAGTCTCATCAGCGTTTTACCTACGAGGGCTGTCGCAGATCTAAAAATCACCGAGTTTATGGCAGCCGCCGATTCGAACTTTCCCGATATCACAGGGGCTCCGTCCGATTGGATCGAGATCAGTAATACCGGTGCCGAAGTAGCTTCCTTGAAGGGTTACTTTTTGACCAACAACGCAACAGATTTAACAAGGTGGGCGTTTCCTGATGTGCAAATTGAGGCGGGCGGATCATTACTGGTTTTTGCATCGGGAAAAAACCCGGGGCTTCCTGCAACTCAAGAGCTTCACGCCAGCTTTACTTTGGACCGTGGAGGCGATTACCTGGCCCTAATCGATCCGGACGGTGTTACAGCAGCAAGTGAGTTCACACCCGTTTATCCGGAGCAATTTTCGGGCATCTCATACGGCTTCGGAAGCTCCGGGTCCAGCACCCGGGAAATCTTGGTCGAGCGTAACAGCGAGGCAAAATATTTTATCGCGAGCGACGATTCCCTCGGCGACACGTGGAAACAGGCACCCTCCGAATTCGATGATTCGAGCTGGACCAGTGCCGTGGCCGGGCTGGGCTTCGAAACTCCGGGTGGGACCCTCGAGCAGATCATCTCGACTAATATTGCCAGTGAAATGAAATCCGTGAATGCCAGCGGTTTTTTTCGCTTTCCTTTTCAATTTGATACGAAGGACAAAGAGATCGTCTCGCTTCAGTTAAGGATTCACATTGACGACGGATTTGTCGCTTATCTGAATGGCACGGAAGTCGGAAGCTTTCGCAAGCCACTTGACCTGCAGTGGAACTCCGCTGCGACCAGCATCCCCAGCCGCAATGATACGGAAGCAGTCAACAGTGCGATTGTCATCGATCTCAGCACATTTCAAAAGTCCCTCAAGGATGGCGACAACGTCCTCGCGATTCAGGGAATGAACCGTACGCCCGGCGGATCCGACTTCGTCATCGATGCCGAGCTTCTTGCGGATGTAAGAGATACCTCCGGTGGTTTGCAACACGGTTACTTTGAAGAGCCCACGCCGGGTGCGCCAAATGGCACGGTTAAGAACCCCCCTCCCGCAGAACTCGAATTTTCGATCGTCAGCGGACTTTTTACCGAGAATTTGCAAATTGAATTGAGCAGCGCCACACCTGGTGTGGTGATTCGTTACACAACCGACCTAACCATTCCCACGAATGCCACTGCCAATCCCTCTCCGATCTACACCGGTCCGATTGAGATTACGGAAAGTAGACAGATTCGTGCACAAGCATTCCTAAATGGCTCACTCGATGGGGAGGTACGGACCGAAACATTTCTAAAAATGTCAGGGGACGTCCCGGCATTTTCCTCCGATTTGCCGGTGGTCATCCTCTCGACGCTCGGCAAGGGGCCTCCTCCGGGAACGTCATCGACAACGCGGAAGACAGCTTTCATGTTCTTTTTTGAGCCTGATCCGGAGACGGGGCGGACAGTCCTGACCCAGAGTCCCGCCCTCACGACCCGAGCCGGAGTTCGACGGCGCGGGTCCAGCTCGGGCGGATGGCCGAAGTGGTCCTTGTCAGTCGAAACCTGGCGCGACGGTGATGATGAAGACAGAAATATCAAACCATTCGGAATGCCAATTGAAGCGGATTGGGTCCTAAATGCCCGCTATGAATGGGACCTCGCTCTCATGCGTAATCCCTTCGTCTACGAGATCAGTCGACAGATCGACCGCTACGCACCCCGCACCCGGTTTGTCGAAGTCTTCGCCGACACCACTGGTGCGACAATTTCCGATAATGATTATTTCGGGGTCTACTCTCTCATTGAGAAAATTGAGATGGACAAGAACCGCGTGGATGTTGCACGGATCAAGCCATGGGAAGGTAGCGAACCAAAAATCACCGGGGGGTATATTTTTAAAAATGACCGCCCAGATCCAGGTGAACCCACGATTAATGTCAGGGGGATGGGGCAAATCACCCTTGTCGATCCTGATGGGGGCGAGATTTCGGGAAGCCAGAGATCGTGGCTCATCAACCATCTCAATGATTTCGACCGAGCAGTGATTAATCATCCGGAAGGGATCAATCCGACGACCGGATTACACTATTCCGATTACATCGATGTCGACTCTTGGATCGACCACCATTGGCTGAATATCATGGTGATGAATATCGACTGGGGGCGCCACAGCGCATTTTTCCATAAAGATAGAAACGGCAAGATCATTTCCGGGCCGGTCTGGGACTACGATCGAGCTCTCGGCTGTGAGGACGTGCGCGATAACGAGCCTCGAGCCTGGGAGGGCGTTGTCAATGCGGTAGGAACGGTTTCAAGCAAGACCTGGTTTGATACGCGCTTCCCTTGGTATGGCCATTTACTGGGACCAACCGCCGACCCGACACAGGCAAACTATCCGGATATCCGGCAACGCCATACCGATCGATGGTTTGACCTGCGTAAGAGTGAATTTTCGATCGGAAATCTTCATGCTGTAATCGATTCGATGGCGGACGAGATTCGTGAATCCCAGGCCCGCAATTTTGAGCGCTGGACGCGGTATCCGCCAAATGGAGGGAACTTTTCCGATCCAGATTTAAGCGGTTGGGAGGCTGAGATTTCGCACATGAAAAATTGGCTGGTGGCACGAACCGAATGGGTCGACGCACAGTATCTCAAGCCGCCGGTTTTCAACACTACGGGCGGAGTGATCGACCCGGGATTCCCATTGGTGATGAGCTCACCCGATGGCCAAATTTTTTATACGATCGATGGATCGGACCCACGGGCTCCCGGTGGTCTACCAACCAGTGAATCAGTTCCATTCCAGGGCGGTGCAGTGGAAGAAATCCTGATCGATATTGATGCCGCGGGACGATACCTGGTCCCGAGGGACGGTTCCCTCGGTCTGACCTGGACCGAAGCTCCTGGAGCTTTCGACGATTCCACGTGGAAGACGGCGACCAACGGGGTGGGCTTCGAAACCTCAGGAGGAATCTCAGAACTCATCTCTACAAATATCCGGGGGGAGATGAGATCAATCAATGCCAGCTGCTACCTCCGCCTTCCGTTTGATTTTGACAATATCGAAAACATCAATTCACTTACTTTGACCGTTTGGTCCGATGATGGCTTCGTTGCCTATCTCAACGGCACGGAAGTCGGTTCTCTGCTCAAGCCCTCTCCTCTGATGTGGAACAGCAGGACCGATAGCGGCAAAGGATTCCCGGGCGGTGATACCGCGGTTTTGAATGCTCCGACCGTGCTTGATCTCACTCCGTATCAAGACCAGATGCGGAACGGAGAAAATGTCATCGCCCTTCATGGTATGAATAGCTCGGTGGGGGGATCCGATTTTTTGGTGCGCTCGCTACTCTCGGTAAATCACAACGTCTCTTCCACCCCCGTCACCGTGGATCGAACCCAAATTGTAACAGCCCGCACCTTCGACGGATCGCAGTGGAGCGCCCCGGGGGAAGTCGCGCTGATCACCTCGGACGCTTTGGCCGATGACTCAAACTTTGTCATCTCCGAGATCATGTTCCGACCTCTCCCTCCAAATGAAAGGGAGATCGCGGCAGGCTTCAACACCCGGGATGAGTTTGAGTTTCTTGAGTTTTTAAACATCAGCGATAAGCCGATCGCGCTCGTTGGGATCACCTTTTCCGATGGGATCGAATTCGACTTCAACAACAGCCCGATCAAAATCCTCCAACCCGGCGCCCGTGCGCTGCTCGTTAAAAATCAGGCTGCCTTTGAATTTCGCTACGGCACCAGCCTCACCGCTCGCATTCTCGGCGAATTTCAAAATGGGACGAAGCTAAAAAACGAAGGCGAGCGGCTGTTCATCTCCGCATTTGGTGGCGAAAGCATACGTAACTTCGCATACGATAATAAAACACCGTGGCCATTAGCCCCGGACGAAGGAGGTTTCAGCTTAGTTCTGCGGGACCCACAAACTAATCCCGATCACAACCTCGCTGAGAATTGGCAACTCAGCACAGCACTTGGTGGCACCCCTGGCACCGCCGATGACCTAAACTTCAACACTTGGGCAGATGCCTATGGAAATCCCGCCCCCCAGTCTGATCATGATTTGGATGGCCGCGTTGCCCTCATCGAATATGCCATGGGGACTAATCCAACGATCTCCGACTCGGTCGTTCCTCAGTTGGGGACTGGCGAATTCCTGACATTCTCGTTTCGTAATAACCCACTGGCGGAAGACGTCACCCTCAAACTCGAGCAGTCTGTAGATCTCAAGAATTGGGTCGGGGCAAATGATATGTTTACCCTTGTTGGGGAGCCACACAACATCGATGGTACCACAACTTTAATCTACCGCTCAACATCTCCCAAAACCGAAGGCCCCCTCTTTCTTAGGATGCGGGCTATTCTTCAATAGAGAGATTTTCAAAAGCAAAGAGTTAATTCTGTCGCTGACAGAGACCCATCAAGGATACCGCCTTCATCAGCCCTAAGTTCAATCCCTAGTTAATGACGTATTATTGCGAATACTATTTTTAGAGAGCTAAACGAAGGATGAGACGGGGGGGGATCCTCTGTATCCCTGCTATTTTTCATCCAATACCGACTTTCTTCTTCTGAGCTATTAAAGCAGATCTCTACTAGGAACCGACTATCTATCCTGATAAGGAAGTTCAAACCGATTTATGAAAGTTAAAAACATTTTTATACTTATCACCCTAGCTCTTCTCCCGATCCTGAATGCCTCAAAGGCACCCAACGGTAAGGAGTTCCCAGATCATTGGGGTGATCCACCGCTACGCCAAACCAGAGACCTTCGCCCGCTACCTGGAGGCTACGGACGTGGCAGCGGCACCCTAGCCAAGTGGATTCAGCAAAACCTCGACAAAGACAGCTCCAGTAAAAGCACATTAACCCCTCTTGAACCTGGGGTGCGCTTGGCCGTGACCCGCACCAAAACACCCATCACAATTGATGGAAATCTCGATGAGTTTGCCAACGCCGTTTGCACTCCGGTCGAGTATTTCCACCCAGACCAAAAGAACCGGCCGGCTCAGTTTTTCTACCTCTGGGACGACGAAGCCTTTTACGTGGGATTGCGGACTCTCGACGAAAAAATATTTTCGCCTATTGACCCGCTTTGGGAAGGAGACGCCGTTGAATGGTATTTTGACACACGCCGCGATGCCACCTTCCGTAATCAAAAATGGGGCAAGGGAGCCGTCCATTGTTTTTGGACAGCTATGAAAAAAGCTGATCTCAACCCACGCTTTTGTCTTC
>Ga0315322_10002277_pt1 | contig 14829 bp, 8 predicted proteins | sample M110021515metaG_FD_203461 | JGI IMG/M metagenome (GOLD analysis project Ga0315322, IMG submission 203461) | Ammonia-oxidizing marine archaeal communities from Monterey Bay, California, United States - M1 100m 21515 | ecosystem: Environmental > Aquatic > Marine > Intertidal zone | place: USA...
TGGGCAAGGAAGGTGACTTCAAGACCGGCCCACAGCCATACATCCGCCAGTGGAAAGTGCTCAGCGCACACTCCTTGCTAGCTGATGTGATGCGTTATCAAGGTGCCTCGATCTTTGCTAAGCCTATCAAGGGAGCCAAGTGGGACACCTACTACAGCCGCGTCAACGGCGAGATCCGTCCCAAGGAACTTCCATTTGTCAAATACAGTGGCTCACGCAACCGCACTTGTGTGGTGCGCTTTGGGCTCAATCCGGAAGCCAAAGGAAAAGTCGTGTTGAAGATCAATGACACCTCCGAGATTCAATTGTTTGATGGAGAAAAACAGATCAAGCTGCCGAAAAACTCATCCGCATCCGTGGAAGTAGCTGCAGGAGGTGATGACAACCGGTTCACGCTGGTCGTTCGCTCCGCCGCACGCGCCAAACCTGTCCGAATCGAAGCCCAACCGAAATGAAAACCACCCAACTCACCATATCCCTCGGGCTGATCGCCACGATTTCAGCTGTTGCTGAGCAGCCAACCCACAGCAAAACCGTTCTCGACCCCGGCGTTTACACCGAGGGCAGCACGTTTGGTGACGTCAATGGCGACGGGAAAATTGATTTTGTCGCAGGCCCATTCTGGTGGGAAGGACCGAAATTTGAAAAACGTCACCGCTATCGGGCGGGGGAGGCCGTGCCAGCTGCAGGCTACAAGCACAACTCGTTCCAGAGCTGGGTGATGGATATGAATAGTGACGGCAGGGCGGACATTTTTCAGGTGCCACACGATGGCAGGTTTCACCTCGACCTCTATCTGCAACCAGAAAAGCCGTCCGAAAACTGGCCCGTTCACCGGGTCGTAGAAAAAATGGGTAACGAGTCGCCGGAAATTGCTGACATCACAGGCGACGGCAAACCGGAACTCATCGCCATGCGTGGCGGAAGATTCGGAATTTTTTCACCCGGCTGGAATGACGCCACAAAACCATGGGCGTTCCACCCCATTTCCAACGAACGCACCCGTTCTCCCTACTACCACGGACTCGGGTATGGTGACATCAATGGTGATGGAAGAACTGACTTGTTAGAAATGAAGGGCTGGTACGAAGCGCCTGAAAAACCCTTGGAAGGTGATGTCTGGAAATTCCATGAGTATGCATTCTCATCCAACAAGGGAGGCGCGCAAATGCTCGTCTATGACGTCGATGGTGATGGTGACAATGACGTCGTCACCAGCCTGTCAGCCCACGCGTGGGGTCTCGGTTGGCACGAGCAAGTGAAACAAGACGGCAAGATTGCTTTCAAAAAACACGTGCTCATCCCGGAAGACAAATCGCCCGGCGTTGGTGGTGTTAGTTTCACCCAGTCACACGCGCTGGCACTTGGCGATTTCAATGGCGACGGTCTGACTGACTTCGCGACTGGCAAACGCTACTGGGCACACAACGGCCGCGACCCCGATGCAAAAGGCGCTGCCGTGGTCTATTGGTATGAGCTGGTCCGCGACAAGAAGGGCGCGCGCTTCATTCCGCACTTGCTCGACTCCGACTCAGGGGCCGGCACGCACTTCACCACAGCTGATATCGATGGCGATGGCAAAACCGACATCGGCATTGGCAATAAAAAAGGTGTCTTCCTGTTCAGAAGTAAGAAGGCTGCTAAGTAATTTGGGTTAACTAGCTCGATCTGTGTTCATCTTTGGCGATGCTATACCAAGTAAGGACATAAACTGTCAGTCCGGATGCCCTCCAATATGGAGTGCGGGTTTGCAACCCGCGGCTTCCTGTAGCGCGTCATGCTTGGCTTGTTCGGCGATAGGCAGCCGGAGACTGCAAGTCTCCACTCCATAAAAAAACCCACTCCCCGGGCAGGGAAGTGGGTTGATGTTTACGATGATAATAAGCGATCTACTTGCGGCTACGGAGGATCAAAGCGAGTCCTCCGAGGCCGAGAAGGGCGGTGGTGGTGGGCTCGGGCATCAATCCCGCTATTAGTCCAATTCCGCTATTGGTCTGGCCCTTAGTGGCGTTCTATTAACAGAATTTCACAGGACTTTTTCCCGCTAGCCCACGGGGCTTAAATCCTCCAGCCCTAGGTTGCGCGTCCACGCGCTACCTGGGGTCTACATCACAACATGATTATTTACCCCAACTGGGTTGCGTCATTTTTGCGTGAACGGGTCGGACGTAACCTCGTTGAGGTAAACCGATTCTCCTAACGCATACCCAAGGTAGCTTCGCCAACCTTGGGCTGGAGGATTTAATCCCCTTGGGCTACGGGGCTGGAAGCCCCAGCCACAAAAAAAACCCCACGCCCCAGTGATGGGGAGTGGGGTTGGAATGATACTTCAATTTTTTAACCGCGAATTTTGCGGATTGGGCGAATGTTTCTCTATAAAAGGTCTGCCCCGAATGGCACTGACTCAACGGTGTCCGTCCTAAGGATGTTCGAAGGAAAGCCTGAAAAACTGATGCGAAATCGCATCGATGGGAAGCGTGGATCGCCAGATCACGGTGGAGGTTCCGTCTCCATTCGGAATCTCGGAATGCAGTAAGACGGCTGCGCAGAAACAATCTCTCCGGTGCCTCACTGGTGGTGGCGGTTACGGTGATGGCTGTGGCGCTGGCGGATCCCTACTCGTGGGTGTTTATTTTGTTACTCTGCGGCTCACGGGACCAGGTCGAAAACTATCCTCACGAAGAGGCGATCGTCGGTTAGAGCTGAGTTCGGAGCCTCGAACACCTTATGCAGCCCGCCTGTCCCGAGGTGCTGCGAGGTCTGAACGGGAAAGACGGACGAGCCATCGGTCCAGTTCACCAAGTCGGTCGAGACCTGCAGTTCGGCAATGACATCATCGGCGGCGAGATCGAGGATGAACTCGAACCTCACAATGTCGCCGATGAGGCTTATCGCAGGCGCTCCACCATCTGCCAACGCGTGATCAATGAGGTCGGGCACGCCGTTGCCATCAAGGTCGGCGTCCGGATCACCGGTGAAGGCGATCGCATCGGACGAGCCTGGGTTGCCTTCAAGGAGCGCGCTGGGTCGCCAGTTGAGCGGGTCGGCATGGTCGGGGTTCGTTACCGGGGCGATCAGGACCAGGCTCGGTCCGTTTCCATCGGGAGAGGTCGGCCAGGAGAGTTGGTCATCGTAGGTGAAGCGTTGGATGTCCGCGCCAAGTGCATCGACGATCGCGACCTCTTCGCCGCCATTGGAGAGTTTGTTAGTGTCGCCGATGCCGTAGTATTCGCCTGCAACGAGTGAGGCACCCGCTCCGGGGTAGCGGTTCAGGAAAGCGTCGCGATCGCGTGCAATGACGACCCGCTCACCGGGGGAGATTATCAGCGGCGGAAGGTCGAACACTATACCTTCGATAAAGCGGACTCCGGTGAGATCGACATCCAGGGATCCGATGTTGGTCAACTCGATGAACTCGAAGAGCTCGGCATCGGCAAACCCCGCGCTGACCTCGGCCGGAGTCGGATCAGTCGGGTGATACATGAACTCGGAGATCACCAGGTTCGCAGCGGATGCGGGTTCCACGGTGGTCGTATTTTCGATCGTGATGGTCTCGCCACCAATGAGCACCCCGGAATAGTCGAATGCCTGAAGCGTGTAAACCTGTGTGCCGGACCCGACCGGCAGCGTCACCTGCCAGGAGTCGTCATCGATCCAGGTGACATCGAGCGGCTCAGATACTCCAGCAATGCGGATCTCTCGCACGTTGATCCAGCCGTCACCGGACACAGTGGCGGTGCTGGAGGAGACGACGAGCGGGCTTGGCGTGGTGATTCCGAAGGCGAGCTCGGGAACCTGGCCGCTGATCTGGGAAAGCACATTGGCCGACCTTGCCGCGACGGTGTAGGTGCCGCTGTTCGGGCTGTTCCAGTTCTGGGTTGGTGACAATTGCGAAAGGTGGGTCTGCCACATACTCATGTAGCTGTCGTTCCAGGTCGTGGTGATGATGTCGTGCAGGTGGCCGAAGTAGATTCGCTTGCGCTGCGCATTGCCGGGGGTCGATGAAGAGTTCGTCAGCTTCGCACACTCGCCGTTGGCGAAGATCGAGCGCGTGTTGCTGAAGGCATAGTCCATGTCATGCGGCAGGTAGATCACCCGCCCATCCGTGCGGGCGTAGTACATCCCGTTGTGCCCGGTGCCGGCAGCGGTGTTGTCACCCGCTCCGGAGAGCACCCCATAGGCCATACCGCGCAACCAGCTGTCTACATCGACCACCTGATCGAGCGTGGAGTTGAACGCGCTGCCCGATTTGCTCATCTGCTTGCAGTAGTTGATGATCGGATCAAAATCGTCGTTGTCGCGATTGTTCTTCTTCAGCAGGTAGAATCGGTAGCGCTCCTTGTCGTCACCGTGGTCGGCGATTGAGAGACCGGAGATCCCGTCGCCCTGCGGCACCTTGTTGCCGGTCTCCTGTCCGTTGTCGGTGCTTTGCGGGTAGTAGGCAAAGTCGTACTCGTAGAGGTTGCCGTCGGAGCCGTCCTCGAACTGCGAGTTCAGAAAAACGTCGTCGTAGCGCGCCATCTGCAGGACCGCCGGGCGCGTGTGCGTCGCGCCCGTCGGAGTGATCACCTGGATCAGGTCGTAATAGCGGCTGATCACCCCACCGGAATTGGCCATCATGAGGTCGAACAGCAACTCGAACTGGCCGGAAGCGACGCCCTCCGAACGATCGATTGCCATCGACTGGTGCACGCCCCGATAGGGATGATCTGAGCCAAAGCGCATGTTGAGGCCAACGCGCGGTTGGTAGGCGCGGGCACGTTGGCTGCCCTTGAGCCGGATCTTGACGTCGTAGTAAATCTCCTCCTCCCGGTCGATGATCGTTCCGCTGGCGCGGTCGTTGCTCATCACCTCGGTGTTGCTATACATCAGGTCGCGGTCGGCGTTGGTGAGAATGATCCGGAAGTTGTGCAGGCCGTTGGTGGCGGCGAGACCGTCGTCGACCTTGATCAAGGCACGCGAGTCCGAACCTCCTGCGGGAAAGGTCGAGATCGCGGCAAGGCCGTCGCTGGCTTCGACATAAAACTGCACGACCACAGCGGCCGCCTGCCCCGGAATCGTCCCTTGATAGCTGCCATCGCCAGCGGTGGCCATCGCAGCGCTCTGGAAGGCGGCACCGTTGACCGAGTATTTCAAAGTCATGCTGCTCACACCGTCCGAGTCGGCGGCGTAGGCGGTCACCGTGATCGCTTCGCTCGCGGCCGGGACCGCCGGAGAGTGTTGCATGCCGTCGATGGTCGGCCCGATGTTCGGCTCCGCAGTGGAATTCGCCGCGGAGGGCGTGCCAACGTTGGCGGGGCGGTCGATCACGTGGGCCTGTGCCAGCCGTGCGAAATAAAGCCGGGTGTGCAAGAGCGGCGTGCCGGAGACCCATCTCGCCCGGAACGAGATCTCGTATTCACGCCCGTTGACCACCGCTTGCCCGCCCGTCAGGGTGGTCTCGACTTGGTTGTGCATGTGCTCCGTCACACTGGTTGCGACCAAACGCAGCACTTGGTTGCCGGGGTTGTCCGGGTCCGCGACCACCTCACTGTGACGGTGGTTGCCACGCAGCCGCCAATCGCTCGCCCCCGTGTTGAAGTCGGAGTTGGAAAGCATCTGGATCGCCGTCCCATCGGGATCTTCGATCACGCTGATGTCGTCGATGAGGATCTCGCCGCTGTCGAGCAGGCCGATGTTGAACTCCTTCCACCTCGTCGGACCGCCATCCGCGCTCGCCGTGCCGCGATAGGTGTAGGTTCTCCAGGCGGTTTGCCCGGTCTCGTCGCTCGCCGCCCACGCTTCGGCGCTGGCATTGTCGGCGTCGAGATCGCGCAGCTCGAGAGTCGAGCCGCCGCCGTCGGCAGCATCCGGCCAACGCCCGCCGTCGAAGTAGCGCAGTTCGTCGGCCGGGTTCTTGTTCGCATCCCGCAACAGCAGGCGCTCACCACTCCGCGAGAGGCTTCCACCAAACTCGCCCAGCAACCGGGCCCCGGGAAAGGCCGCAGAGAACCCCGCGGCATCGCGTGCGATGCAGGCGTGTTCGCCGACCGCCAAGGTCGTCCCGGCAGGAAACTCGAAGCTCACGCCGTCACCAAAATCCCAGCCAGAAAGGTCGACCGGCAGCGTGCCGCTGTTGGCGATCTCGATCCACTGGTTGTCGGAGTTCTCCGCCGCTGGCAAGGTCGAGGGCGGGTTGTAGGCGATCTCACTGATGACGATGTCCTCGTTGAAGGCAAACGTATTTGCCGCGTCCGGGGTCGGCGCCGAGGGATAGAGCCACGCTCCGTCGCGGGTCGCCGCCCGACCACGGTTGCGTCCGGTGAGTTCGCGGCCGTCGAGCACGGCGCCCCCCCCCGCATTGTGGAGAAACAGCTTCTCACCATCGGCGGGCCGAAAACCGAGGGTCGCCTCGTCAATGAGCAGGTGCGCGCCGGACGCCAGAGTCCCGGCAGGAAGCGTGTATTCGCGCAGCGGGTCTCCTGGAACGGAAATCGTGATGCCCGCCAACGGGATGGCCACCGATCCTGTGTTGATCAGTTCGACCCAGAAACTCAACACCGTCGCGGCGGGCATCTCGTTGATCTGCAACCCGGATACACCGAGCCCGCCCGGGAAATTCTCAGCTCCCGGCGTGCCTCCCAGCTGCTCCGAGAACGCCCAGTTCTCCGGCGGCTTGTTGGCGGTGTAGGGGCGAAGCTTGGCCAGCGTGGCGCCCGATCCATCGGCCGCCGCGGGCCATCGGCCGCCGTCGCCATAGTCGAGCTCGTCCATCAGACGGTCGCCTTGGTTGATCAGCCGCAGGGTCTCACCAGAGTTCTTGAGAGTTCCGGGAAACGGCCCGAGTTGCCCCGCGCCCGGGCTCTTTGCCACCACGAGGTATTCGCCAGGATCAATGAACGTGCCCTCGGGGAAAACGTAACCCACGCCGTCGAGCCTCCACCCAGAGATGTCGGTCTTGATCCCCATCTGGTTGAACAGCTCGATCCACTCGCCGGTCTCGGCAGTTCCGGCTGGGTTGTAATGCACCTCGTTGATCACCACCACCGCATCCGGCGACGAGGCCGGGCGGTCGAGGCCGACCGGTGGAGTCGGCGGCACCGAGTTCGCGTCACTTGGGTCGCTGCCGCCGATTACCTCGACGTTGTCGTTAAAATCGTCGCCATCCGTGTCCGCGAGGTTCGGGTCGGATCCGGTATCAGTCGGGCCGACGAAGACGCCCGTGCCAGTCTCCACACTGTCGTTCAAGGTGTCACCGTCCGTGTCGGCGAGGGTCGGGTTCGTGCCGGTGTCTGCCGTGCTCAGGAAGACACCGGTGTTCGTCTCCACAGCGTCGCTCAACGTGTCGCCATCGGTGTCGGCGAGTGTCGGATCTGTCGGTGGCCGCAGGCCAAGGCCGGCGATCTCGACGTCATCATTGAGATTGTCGCCGTCCGTGTCGGCCTCGGTCGGGTCGAGATTCGGGAATTGCACCCGCAAGTTGAATTCCTCGAGGTCGGTCAGGCCGTCGCCGTCGTCGTTAGCGCCGCCAAGCCCGGAGAGCACGCCGAGGTTTCCCTCCCCGGCCCACAGCTCCTCCCAGGAGTCGAGCAGGCCGTCGGCATCGGCGTCGGCCATGGCTGTGACGGAAAGGATCTTCTCGACCTGCCCTCCCGAGGGCGAGCCGGTGGCGCGAACGCGGATCGAGAACACGGTGCCGTCGGGAGTGCTGCTGAAATCATACGTTCCGGCCTGCAGTTCGTCCCCGGAGATCTGGAATTTGCCGTTGTCAGCATCACCTCCACCCGCCACCAATGCATAGCTGAAGGTATCTCCAGGGGTGCCGGAAATCGTCGTCAAGGTGCCCACCTGCGTCCCTTGGTTGGCAGAGGTCACGAAGTTGTCGGGCGATACGGCGATGCTGCTCAACACGCCATTGAACTGCACCTCGGAGAGGCCGTAGAAGTTGTTGTCGCCTCCATGGTTGGAGCCGATGTCGAACTTGATGAACCGGGCGGCAAAGGGAGGAAACGAATTGAAGCTCTGACCGGGGTAGCTGGCCGTCCCGTCGGCCTGAGCGAAGTTCGTGATCCCAGGCACAACGGAACCGAGGGCCGCAGTCTCGCCATACTCGACCGTGACCGCGTTCACTCCACGGCCAGTCAGGTTCGGCGAGCTTTCGTTGTAGTTCCAGACATGGAAGCTGCTGATGGTGTACACCGCCCCGAGATCGAAGATCACATGCGGATCCGGATCATCACCGCCGAACCCGGTGCCGGTGGACAGCCACATGTTCGGTTGCACGGTCGTGGTGTGTTGCCCGCCGACGAGGCCGCTGCCATCGACGATGAAGTCGTCCTGACGATTGAATGACCCTCCGATCTCGCTCGAGGCCGTGACGCTGCCGGGCGGGATCGCGATGATGTCGGCATGTGACACCAGTGGCATTGCCAGCATGGCAAACAGGAGAGCTGCATGTGACGAGTAGAGAAAGCCGGGAATCATGGGCATGCGGAGGGGAGGGTGGCATCGATGACAACTTGCATCGAAACGCTCAGGCTCTTGATGCTGCCGTCCGTTTCCAGACCGTCGGCGAGAGCTGTTGGAGCGACATCTAACATGGGCAGCGCTAGAAGTCTGCTGTGTTTCATCTTGATGGCCGTTTTGTCAGAGCAGAAAAAGCGCCCCGCTCCACGCGGTGGGAGACGGAGCGCTATGAGGTGTTTGTCAAATGATTACTTGCGGCGACGCAAGATCAACGCGAGTCCACCGAGGCCGAGCAGGGCCGTGGTGGTGGGCTCGGGGACGGCTTCGCCGTCAAAGCGGATCTCACTGAGGCCGGCGAAGTCAAAATCGCCGCCGTGACTCGAGGTAATGTCAATCCTGAGCAGGCGGACATTGCCGGCCGCAGCGAGCGCGGTCAGGTCAAAGGTCTCTCCAAAAGCGGTCACGGCATCTCCCGGGGCGATCGTGAAGGTCGTGATGCCAGCCAACGCAGTGAAGGAACCGCCCTCCGAGCTGGCCACTGAGACCGTCACGCCATTGGCTCCACGAGCCGTAGCGCCGCTCTCGTTGTAGTTCCAGACGGTGAAACTGCTCAGGTCGTAGTTGCCCTCAAGGTCATAGGTGATATGCGCGGGGAGTTGGTCTGCGGGACCACCCGCAAAGGTGCCTTGGCTCAACCACATGCTGTTGCCATTGGCTGTGCTATTGGTGTGAGTTGACTGCACACCGGCTTGGAATCCCGCGCCGCCGTTGATCGTGTTATCGGCCGTACGGGCAAAGCCGGCGAGTTCAGACGAGACATCTTGGATGGTGACTCCGACGACGGTCGCAGCCTGAGCCGAAGTGGAGAGTGCAAGCCCCGCTAACGCAGCGAGGGACATCGTTGTTTTCATTGGTTGATTCATTTTCATGATTTATAGTTATATTTGGGTTTGTGTGAGAGGTGGGCAAAACGTATGCATATCCTCACAGCTAACGTCGAAAAAGTGCCCGGCGTTAACAAGTTTCTGCCTTTTTTTTGTTAAATTCCATTAATTTGATGGGAATGGGAAAAACGTCTCGACACCGATTGATGAGTTTGTAGTGATGCATTTCCTCAGTATGAGTCTCGATGCCAGTCAGCAGGCCGAATTTGTCGGTCAGATCACCCGCCACCAGCAGGCGTTGCGGGCGTATATCGTATCGCTGATGCCAGGGATGGACGGGGTTCAGGACGTGTTACAGGAAACCAATCTCGTTCTGTGGGAGAAACGCGGAAAATTCAAACCGGGCACACATTTCCAAGCCTGGGCCTACGCGATAGCGCGCTACGAGGTCAAGGCGCATCGGCGCAAGGCAATCGCGTTGGGGGTGACAACACTGGATGATGACTTAATCGAGGAGCTTGCCGAGCGTGGTGAGAAAACACCCGAGGAACTCGAGCAACGACTCCGGTCCCTGGACAAGTGTCTCGGAAAATTGCAGGACAAGGAGCGTCAGCTGATAGAACACCGTTATTTTTCAGGCGCCACTCTGGAATCGTTCTCAGCTGCATGCGGCAGACCGGTTGATTCGTTGAGGGTATCGCTTTTCCGAATCCGGGACGCGCTGAGGCAATGTATTAACAAGGAACTAACGAGGGGAGAACTCGACTGATGAATCGCCGAGAACTAGAAATGCATCTGCAGGAACTTTTTGAGGGGCGTCTCATGGGCGATGATCTGGAGGAACTCCAGCATGAGCTCCGGACAAATCCGGAGGCAAAGGATGTCTACTGCGATTACGCCCATCTTCACAATGCACTGCAGCTGCGTAACGAAGGGATCGACAGCCTAAACGTCATCCCCATGGACCAGGCAGTCCAGCGGGACCGGCGACGTAGTTTCCGCACGGCGATGCTGGTTTCTGTCGCCGTGCTCATGATTATCGGGGTTGTGATGAGCTTGTTCATCGCGCGAACACCACCACCCACACTTAGATTTTCAACCAGTCCTGGCACAGGCCTCACCATCAGCCACCAGCTCACTGGCGAGGGTGCGCCTGAAGGTCAGGTTCTCGAACCCGGCTCGCGTCTGGAAATCCGCCACGGCACGGTGGAGCTCGAATTTGCCTCCGGGGTGCGCGGAATCGTGCATGGTCCTGCCAACCTGACTCTCCTTGACGAGGGGCTTCTCGAGCTTGACCGGGGGACGGCCTGGTTCGAGGTGTCATCGAAGGCGACCGGGTTCCAAGTCAACACGCCGGACCTGACTCTCATCGATCTCGGCACGGAGTTCGGCATCCGGTCGCGGCCGGATTTCCTCGACGAGGTTCATGTCTTCACCGGCAAGGTCGAAGTGCGCAATCGCTACGGGTTGAAGAAGGGCGCGCTGCTTGTAGCGGGCCAGGCCCGGGTGGCCGGTCCGGCCGGGCGTTGGCAGGAGACCCCGCTCCGCCGCGATCACTTTCTCACCGAACTGCCGAGCACCGAACCCAAGCTCGCCAACGCCGAGCTGATCAGCATCGCACCAGGAAACGTGACGGTATCGTCCACGGTCGTCGGCCTTTTCAATCGCATCGATGATCACATTGTGAACGGCCACGGCCTGGACGGCGGGCAACACACGAATGCCGTGAAGGGCAACATGTGGCTGTCGTCTGGAACCGAATTCGGCGGCGACGATCCTGACCCGTTCGTCATCTTTGACCTCGGAGCGATCTACACCATCGGCAGCTTCCACGTCTGGAACTACAATGAAAATCCGCCGAACCTGACCGGCCGAGGAGTGAACAGGGTCTCGGTCGAATACGGAACCACGCCGGACTTGGGCTCAACAGTTACCGGGATCACCAACTTCGCCGAGGCCGATGGCACCTCCACCTATCCCGGCGAGAGCTTCGAAAAATTCCCCCCATTCAAGGCCCGCTACATCAAGTTCGACATCAACAGCAACCACGGGAGCGACAACAACTTCTACGGACTCTCCGAAGTCCAGTTCTACGGAGAGCTCGTCCCCGAGCCAGATTCGTAACCCTTGCCGGAGGTGTCCTGCTGGACTCCGATGACGACAAGAACCATGGAGGAACCAAAACCGCACCCAAACCGCTGGTCATCTTTGAAGACAGCTTTGAGGATACGGACGTAAGCGGGATCAACGGGGCCATACACGGTCGGCTCGGACTCACCAACATGAAACCGACCGGCTGGACAGGTGATGGTGACGGCGGACTCAATGTCAACAGTTCAGGCAAGCTCAACACTCCCTTCGGCAGTCAGGTGATGTGGAGTAACGGGGGGGCAATCAAAACGAATCTCCTGGGTTTTTCAGAAACTCTCATCGGTAACGGGACCTACACACTGAGTGTGAATGTCGGGAGAAGAACCGATCATGGAGGAGGCACCTGCACGATCGAGCTACTGGCTGGTGACACCGTGCTTGCCACCACCTCAGAAGCCGTCTCCAGCTCGTCCACGGACTTTTCGCAGGTTGTCCGGCTCGTTTATACCCCCGATGAAAGTCACCGACACCTGAGAGGCGAGACACTTGCCATCCGCTTAAAGGGTGCAGTCCAGACTCAATTCGACAATGTTCGTTTGGAGATCATTCCGACGAGAATTTCAGGAGCACGTTGAATGAAAAAGGAGATCGAAAAATCTGCAATTTGTGTAAGAGTCATGTTATCAAACACATATTTTACATAGCTGCCACTGTATGCATGCTGCCCATCGGGTTGTCTGCCAAGCCATCAGACACCAAGCCGAACATCATTTTATTCGTAGGTGACGACCACAGCGTCTGGGACTTGGGCTGCTATGGCAACAAGGTGGTTAGAACGCCGAACCTCGACCGTTTAGCCAAGCAGGGGATGCGCTTTGATCGGGCGTTCACGGTCACGGCAATGTGCGCGCCAGCCCGCAGCATGCTCTACACAGGACTCTATCCACATCAGAACGGGTGTCACATGAACCACGGCATGACTCGGAAGGCAGTGAAGTCACTGCCGCACTATCTCAAACCACAGGGCTACCGTGTGGTGTTGGCGGGAAAAACCCACATCAAACCGAAGAAGGTGTATCCATTCGAATACATGGGTATGGCAGGCGCAGGAAAGGTCATTCAAGGCGAGCAACCGTTCTGTCTGGTGATTGCTTCACACGACCCACACTCACCTCATAAGAGCGGGGGATATCAGCCAAAGGAAGTTCCTGTCCCTGCTTATTTCCCGGATTTGCCTGCCGTGCGCCGGGGTATTGCCGATTACTACACGGACATCGACACTCTTGATCAGGAAATAGGTAACGTGATGAAGTTGCTGAAAAACAGCGGCAAGGAAAGCAACACGCTTTTTGTTTACGCTGGCGATCATGGGTATGGTTTCATGGCGAAGTGGACTTGCTACGAGGCCGGATTGCGTGTGCCTTTCATCGTCAGTTGGCCCGGCCAGATCAAAGCAGGATCAAAATCCGACGCCATGGTCAGCTTTATTGATGTGTTACCCACATTTCTCGATGCAGCAGGCACGAAACAACCTGACGGGATCGATGGGAAAAGCTTCATCAAAGTGCTTCGCGGGGAAAACCATCATCATCGCAAGCTCATCTTCGGTGCGCATACCAATCAGGGCATCATTCTTGGCGAGCCGTATCCAATCCGGTCGGTGCGGGATGAGCGATACAAATACATCCGCAATCTTAACCCGAATGGCCGCCAGACAAATCTTGGACTCTACAAAAACAAAAACAAAGATCTGGAATCAGCGCTCATGACCCAGTGGAAGGCCAAAGCAAAAACCGATGCCAAAGTAGCGCATCTACTGTCGCGTGTGATCAATCGCCCAGCGGAGGAGCTCTACGACCTCAGGGAAGATCCATGGGAGCTACACAACCTCGCCGCTGAAGAATCACATCAAAAAACCAAAACCCGCCTCAGCAAAGAGCTGGATGCATGGATGCAACAGCAGAACGACAAGGGGATGGAAAGCGAGCTGAGTGTGAAAAAGCACAAGACGATGCTGGAGAAATGATGTGGTTTTCCCCGCTGTTTTTTGGGTATGACTGCCCTCCAATCCCAGAAGGATGCCAGCTGGTAGCGCGGGGTGCAATCCCGGTTCACCGGGTTGGGGAAGCCGCCTGAGTCCCTGCGGGACGGCAACCGGTAGCCGGGGCTTGATGCTGCCTGCGGGCAATACCCGGGGATGCGTTGCTCCGCTCCTGTCCCCATGCTGGTATCAGTTTCGTTTTCAGCGAAATGAGATGATCACCTCACACCCTGAGCCATTGCTCGGCTAGCTCTGACATGTCGCTCTCAATGTTCACATCATAGGTAGTGAGCCATTTTTCCTTACCAAACCACGTGCGTTGACGTTTGGCATATTGGCGTGTTGCTGCCGCGATGAGCTCGGCGCATTCTCCCTGGGTCGATTCACCCGCCAGGTGGGCGCGGATCTGGGGGATGCCGATGGCTTTTTCACAGGTGGCGGACGGGTTTGTTAGGGAAGCGACTTCCTCTATGGCTCCGGATTCTAACATCACTTCAGCGCGGCGGTTGATGCGTTGGCGAAGTTGCTCGCGGTCCCATAGCAGATAGATTCCACGCAGGTCTTTTTCGATGCTGTCACTGGCGCGTTTCCAATCGCTCTTAAGCTCCGACATCTTACCTCCCGACAGGATACAAATTTCCAGAGCTCGGATGACGTATCGGCGATTCTTAAGGTTAGTCATCGAGGCGCCTTCGGGATCGATATCTGTTAGTCGCGCAACGAGAGCTTCGTCACTTTCATTTTCTAACTCTTTGCGCAATGCATCATCGCCAGACGGCACGGGGGAGGGGCCGTGGGTGAGGAACTTGAGATACATTCCGGAGCCGCCGGTAATGATTGGGGTTTTGCCGCGCGATTGAATCTCGTTGATCACCGGCAGTGCCATTTCACGGAACCTCATGGCATCGCACGTTTCCGATGGATCCAAGACACCATACAAATGATGAGTTACCTGTGATAGCTCGTCAGGACTTGGAGCAGCGGAGATCGTTTCCAGCCCACGATAGAGTTGATAAGCATCGGCATTCACAATCTCTCCATCGAGCAAACGCGCTAACTCAATCGCGAGTGCCGATTTACCAGAAGCGGTGGGGCCGCAGATGTAGAGTGAATTTTGAATAGTAATCTTAAGAAGATGCATGAAAAACCCGCTTGGAGAGTAACTCGCAAGCGGGTTGAAAGAATCGCTTACAAGGAAAACTATTCGGCAGCTACTGCAGGTTTATCCTCTGCGGTTGCTTCCTCTGCGGTTGCTTCCTCTGCGGTTGCTTCCTCTACAGGTGTTTCCTCTACAGGTGTTTCCTCTACAGGTGTTTCCTCTACAGGTGTTTCCTCTACAGGTGTTTCCTCTACAGGTGTTTCCTCTAC
>Ga0315322_10002278_pt1 | contig 14828 bp, 12 predicted proteins | sample M110021515metaG_FD_203461 | JGI IMG/M metagenome (GOLD analysis project Ga0315322, IMG submission 203461) | Ammonia-oxidizing marine archaeal communities from Monterey Bay, California, United States - M1 100m 21515 | ecosystem: Environmental > Aquatic > Marine > Intertidal zone | place: USA...
AGCCCGAATCTTGAAATTTTCCCTACTTGGACCCTTGCTCGGTCGGGTTCAAGGGCGTCACGCATTCTATTTTCAACTTGACGCTGGTTGCTAGGTGATAGCATATCGATGAAATCGATCACCGCCAATCCGCCCATATCTCTTAATCGTAGTTGACGCGCTATCTCATCAGCAGCTTCTAGATTGGTGTTCAGGGCGGTTTCTTCTATGTCTGCACCCCTTGTCGCTCGGGAAGAATTGATGTCAATCGAGATTAGAGCCTCAGTGGGGTCAATCACGACAGACCCTCCCGATGGTAGTTTCACCTCACGCTCAAATGCGCTCTCTATCTGACTTTCAATCTGGTATCTGCTAAACAATGGAAGCTCATCTTGGTAAAGCTTAATTTGGGATTCATATTGAGGCATAACTTGCTTAACGAATGTAATCGCTTCATCGAAAGAATCTTTCGTGTCAAAAAGAACTTCACCAATATCCTTTCTCAAGTAATCTCTTATCGTGCGAATTATGACATTGCTTTCTTGGTAAATGAGGAAAGGAGCTTGCTTGCTCTCGGCCGCAGCTCCTATAGCTTCCCAAAGAGATGTTAAATAATTTAGATCCCATTGCAGCTCTTCCTGCCCTTTTCCTATTCCAGCTGTTCGGACAATAATGCCCATTCCCTCGGGGAGGGTTAAGTCTCTGAGTGCTTCTCGTAGCTCAGTTCTTTCTTCGCCCTCAATACGACGCGAAATTCCACCGGCTTTCGGGTTGTTCGGCATTAAGACTAGATATCTTCCGGCTAAACTAATGTAGGTAGTTAGCGCTGCTCCTTTGTTGCCGCGCTCTTCTTTTTCAACTTGAACGATTACCTCGGTTCCTTCGAGAATCAAGTCCTTGATTTTTGTTCGTTCTCCATTCACCCGCGGTTCTTTCGCATAATAACTTCGCGATATTTCTTTAAGTGGAAGGAAGCCGTGTCTTTCTGCACCGAAGTTTACAAATGCCGCTTCGAGACTTGGTTCCACTCGAGTAATTTTGCCTTTGTATATATTTGCTTTCTTTTGAATTCTGGTACGGTTTTCTATATCTAGATCATAGAGGCGCTGACCGTCAACAAGAGCGACTCTTAGCTCTTCTTCTTGGGTCGCATTGATAAGCATTCTTTTCATTATAATTTCACTTCCCTATTGTTCCAGGAGTGAAAGTTGGCGTGGTAACAGAAAAATTCATCAAAGTAACGAATTTTCAGAATGACGCTGATTGAGCAAAACAAGATAGTATTGCCCTGAGAGACAGGACGCCCGCAACCTCGGGAATTCTTCCGACGTAGTGTCTTGAGTAAGTGCTAATTAAGTAAAAATCACTCTACAACACAAGTTAATAACTTTTGCCTTTTGGTTGTACTCGCTCTGTATCAGTCATTCAGACATCTCGCTGCTTGCAAAAGCTTTGCGAGAGCTTCTATTTTTTTGTCCAACTTTCTCTGGACTTGCCGTGTTTAACACGAACATATGAATTATGGTCGACTACAAACATTTGCTGGCGCTCATCACATGATAGATCAAACATTCTGGGGTCTAATCCCTCAGTAGTTGAACCTTTGAGCCAGTCTTATTATTCCTTACGACCTCTTAAAATCTATCGGCCAAAAGCCTTTTTTGTTGCGTTATATTTCTGGTGTTGCTTTTTCCAATTCTTTGTCGCTTGTTTAATTAATCCCCTGATTGCTTAGGTAACACTACTGCGACTGGTTTTTTATGCAAGTTTTAAACACCATCTTAGCTTTATTTTTTCTCAAGGTAGGTAAAACCGTCTAACTCTCTATTGCAGGTTTTCACCGCTAAAAACTTAAAAAAATCCTAAGTAAATCTGTAGGGGATGACATGGTATCAATAAAAATCATAAATCTCAATCACTTTCGCGACCCTCATTAGTAAAAGTAGATACTAAAGCCATGATTTTTATGAATTTTATGTATTTAAGGTGAGGATATGCTAGGCATTTTGTTACCTTCTGGACCATCGCTCTTGATTCTCTATTGGTTGACCAGCTAGAATAGGGGTGTTTTCTTGATCGAGCACTGACACGTTTAATTGGATCGTTCCCGGACGGGTCGAATTGCTGATGAATTAAAAGGATTATTTAGGGGAAACTATGGCAGTCTACGCCTATCTTTGCACCACTGAGCTAGAAGAAATTTTTAGGGATGATGATTTCAGTGCGCATCTGCAGTCAGAAGAACTCGCCATAAATACATATTGTCTTCAGAAAGGTTGGTTTTTAGCTAAGGTATTCTCGGATCTGAGTTGTACCGTAAAGGATGGATTTTCGAGTCGGCCGTCGGCCCGTGAAATGGTGGGGTGTCTAAATCGTGGGGACGTGGTGATCTGTAGCCAGTTGCTTCGTATCTTCACTCATAGTGAGGAGGTCGTTCGGTCGGTAAAAGTATTTGCATCATTAGGAGTATCTCTTCATATTCTCGATTTAGGTGGCAGTCTATTGAATGAAACTGACGGTGTATCTTTTTCAAAGTTAGCCGAGTCTTTTGCTGCTCTTGAGAAACGTCGATCGAAAGAAAGAATCAAGAAAGTTAAAAAGTTACAAAAAGACGAAGGCCGTTATCTTGGTGGTAGCCGGCCGTTTGGATTTTCAATTCATGACAATGGTCGTTTGATTGAGAACCCAATGGAGCAACGAATTGTTAAGACTATAATGAACCTCAAGAAGGAAGGTAAGTCTCTTCGGGCAATATCGAGCGCCGTTTCAACACCGATCATGCCGATCAGCTTTAAAACGGTGCAACGTGTTTTGAAGCGCCAACAGAATGCAAGTGAGATAACGCAGATCTAATCGGCATATTCCGAATTACCAAGAAGCCGTGTCAAGAATTTTACAGGGAGAGCCCATGCTACAGGCACTGCCCCTTTTTATTGGACTGCGCTACATTTTTTCTGGCAAGAAAAATATCTTTTTATCGATTGTTTCATCAATTTCGATGCTAGGGATCACCCTGGGCGTGGCAATTTTAATAATTGTTCTCGCAATAATGAATGGATCGATTACTACACTTCGCTCGGAAGCTCTCAAATCGGTGCCTCATTTAACTATAAGCTCTAACATTCGAATGGTTTGGTCAGAGCAATTAATTCAGAAATTGTTAGATCTCGACAACGTAGATGCTGTCGCTCCGTTTGTTCAGGGTGAAGCCTCTATAAGCAAAAATGGCGTAACTGAATTTATTAGGGTGCGGGGCGTTGATCCGACGAGAGAAGGGTCGGTCGCCACAAATGTGAATCAAACATATGCTGATTTATTAGCAGACTTAGCGCTTCGTGATTCGGGACTAATTTTGGGATATCGTTTGCTGGGTATTCTTCGACAATCTAGCTCAGATGAGGTGATGCTTAATTCATTGAAGAAGCTTGTTCAAAGAGATTTTAAAACGGCTAAGGCTTTTTCCGTTCTGGGAGGTGTCGATTTAGGAATATACGGCAGTGAGGATCTCGCGCTTATTTCGCTGTCGTCAGCGGAAAAATTATTTGGGGATACCGATCAAAATGAATTCCACTTGCGTCTCAAGCTAAAAGATCTAGACGCTACCACTGCGACTAAACTTGAAGTTATTAAAATTATTAGAACTTTTTTTTCTAAACTTTCGGATAAAGAGCAACAAACCGCAGACCTGACTGGAGCCACATGGCGCGAGAGTGAGGCGAGTCTTTTTAACGCGCTACAAATGGAGAAACTGCTTACAAGCATAATGCTTTCTATGATCGTGATTATTGGCGCAGTCAACATAGTTTCGACCTTGATAATGATGGTTTCTGAAAAAAAAGCAGATGTTGCGATCTTAAGAACGATGGGTATATCTCGACTCGATGTACTGCTAATTTTCATGATTCAAGGATTTATCGTTGGTTTTTTTGGGGCTTTTTTGGGATTGGTTTTAGGTGCGCTAATAACGTTAAATCTCACTGACATTGGTGTGGTCATAGAAACCCTGGCTGGAAGCTTTTCGTCTGACCAGCAGCTCTATTTTCTATCACACTTAAAAGCGGAGTTAATTTGGTCCGAATCTTTGCTTGTTGTCGTTAGCGCACTTGCCGTAAGTATATTCGCAACCTTATACCCCGCAGTTACAGCGAGCAAAGTCATGCCGGTAGATGTGCTTCGCTATGAATAAGGCAAGATCGTACGATAAAAATGGTGTGCAATATGAAGAATAGCCCTGAGGGAGACGGTTTCATTTTGGTTTGCGATCGTCTCAGCAAAACATACGGTGAGTCCGGCTCCGAAATCAAGGTGCTAAGCGATGTTCATTTTAGCGTTCGAAAAGGACAGCGTCTTGCTGTGATGGGGGCGTCAGGTTCCGGGAAAACAACTTTACTTAATTTACTTGGTGGACTAGATAGTCCCACTTCCGGCACGGTTCATCTGGCTGGAGTGAATCTCTCCCAAGCCAACGAGTCTGAGCTCAATAGGTTGCGGAATCTTGAGCTTGGATTTGTCTATCAATTTCATCACTTGCTTGGTGAGTTTACTGCTTTAGAGAATGCTGCAATGCCGCTTTTGATACGCGGGTTGTCGAAAGAGGAGGCGCAGAGCGAGGCCAGGGCGGTTCTTGCAAATGTCGGGCTAGCTTCCAGACTAATGCACAAACCAAGTCAGTTGTCTGGCGGTGAAAGACAAAGAGTCGCGATTGCTCGAGCGCTAGTTGGCAAACCTTCTTGTGTTCTTATGGATGAGCCAACCGGAAATCTCGACAGAAAAACCGCAATTGGAATTCATGCTTTGTTAGATGAGCTAAGTATTTCATTGAATACAAGCTTTATAATCGTAACGCATGACGAGGTATTTGCTTCCTCGATGGATCAGTGCTTTTCTTTAAATGACGGTAAGCTGCAAATATAGGCTTATGAAAAACTTACCCTTGCACATCGCTTTGAGATATCTTGGTGCTTCTAATCACAGTCATCTTTCAGTATTTATGTCACGCCTTGCAGTGTTAGGTCTTGTATTCAGTACAGCTATTTTGATTTTGGTTCTCTCAGTAATGAATGGCTTTGATCGTGAAATGCGCGAAAGCATATTAGGCGTGATTCCTAACATATCGGTCTCACCTCTTAATCATACGTCTCAGCAAGACTGGGATAACATAAAGAAACGCGTTGAGACTGAATCAAGTGTTATTTCAGCAGGCTATAGTATTGAGGCTTTTGGCGTTGCTTCGAGCGCAAGCACTGTGAAGGCTATTGCAATCAGTGGAATAGACCCAGAGTTTGAAGTCCGTAACTCGGAAATAGAGAAATTTATGATTTCTGGTGGTCTTTCAAGTCTGACTTCAAACTTGTGGGGCATTGTTTTGGGTAGAACTCTTGCAGAGGACCTTGGAGTTGGGGTCGGTGGGAGCACCGAAATTTATTCATCGCGGCTAACGCAAAATCCTGTTGCAGTAATGCCAACGTTTAAAAGATTCACAGTTGTGGGAATTTATGATGTTGGGACACAGACTCTGGATTCAGAGATGGTAATGATTAACATAGATGCTGCGAGACGGCTTACCAGGTTACGATCAGGATCAACTAACTTAAATATTCGGATTGCGGATGTATTAGACGCAGACGAGATTGCGCGAGACTTGCGCAAAGCGCTTTCAGATGAAATTTCAGTAGTGAGCTGGACGTCTTCCCTTGGGAGTATTTATGAAAACATTCGTTTATCTCGAAGTATAGTGGGATTAATGCTTTGGTTTCTTGTCATGATCGCTGTGTTTAACTTGGTGGTCAGCCTTAGAATGGTCGTAAGGGAAAAAAGAGGGGATATCGCAATTCTAAAAGCGATGGGGGGTTCTCAATGGCTTATTGCAAAGATCTTTTTATTACAAGGGTTGGGAATAGCGATTGTTGGTGCTGGCGTGGGCCTCTGCTTAGGGGTGCTTGGAGCATTGAATATCGACACTTTTTTATCTTTTTTGGAAAACCAATTAGGGCGTCGCATAATGAGCAAAGAGATTTATCCGCTAGATTTTTTGCCTATTGATCTTCGGATATTTGATATCGCTCTCATAATTTGTGGAGTGATCTTCCTTTCGGTTTTTGCATCTATGCTGCCGGCATTTAGAGCAGCAAAGAGCAATCCTGTTGTTATGCTTCGCGGCGATAGCTAACTTTTTAAAACGGACTTTTAATGCGAACAATCGAGAAAATTTGGCACTCAAAGCCTATCGCGTCAATGCCGCTTTGGCCTTTTGCTTTAATTTTTTGGTCGCTGTCGATAGTTCGTAAGAATCTACTTCGTGCATCAGTAAAGGCTGAGACGAAAGTGCCTGTTATTATAATTGGAAACATTAGTGTTGGGGGCACAGGGAAAACGCCAATCCTATTAGAGCTTGCTCACTATGTAATTTCTCAAGGATTAAAAGTTGGCATCGTAAGTCGTGGTTACGGTGGGAAAAAGGCATCATATCCTGTTTCTGTGTCGGCGGATTCCGAGGTTGCGGAGGTGGGTGATGAGGCTCTAATGTTAGCGAAATCTATTAATGTGCCTATAGTCGTCGATCCTGATCGACGTCGTGGACTGCGAGCTTTGGTCGCTTCAAATACAATTGATGTTGTTCTGAGTGATGATGGCCTTCAGCATTATCAGTTGGAAAGAGCCTTGGAGATTGTTGTAGTCGATGGAGCGCGTCTTTTTGGAAACAAGCTCCTCTTGCCGGCCGGGCCATTACGAGAGTCAGTCGGTCGTTTAAACACAGTTGATTTTGTTTTAACGAATGGATCGAAAGATGAATTGGAAATCGTAAAGTGTGAAGCGAAACGCTTTAAATATTTTAACACTAACTCGTTCTTCAGTACTTCAGTTACGCCACTTTTTTTTGAAAACTTGTTGAGTGGCGATCGTCGAGCATTTGCAGGTGCTCCATTTAAAATTGGTAGTGAGTTACAGGTTGTATCTGGTATTGGCAATCCGCAGCGGTTTTACAGCCTTCTTGAAGGGCTGCCTTACGGATTAAAAATTTTCGAGTTTCCAGATCATCATCAATTTTCTCTACAAGGTTTGGAGAAGGCAGGTGTTGATTTTTTTCAACCGATCGTGATGACAGACAAGGATGCCGTAAAGTGTGTTAACTTTGCCGACAAGAACTTCTGGAGTTTGGTAATAAAGCTCGAGCTTGATCCCAACTTCTTAAGTGCGTTTATGAAAAGCCTTTTTAAGGTCATCCAGTAAATCACATTAACAACTTAATAAAGAGTATATGTAATGAGTTTTGTCGAAGAAAAATTATTGAACCTCTTGTCTTGTCCACGGTGCGGAGGTGAGCTTGTTTACGAAGGGAAAGAATCAAGGTTAGTTTGCGAAGAGGGCCGCATATTTTATCCAATTAAGGATGGTATTCCGGTATTGTTGATTGATCGTGCGGTTCCTCTATCTGCAGATGAGTCGAAGGATTTTGCATGAGTTTTGTTGTCGTTATTCCAGCGAGATATCATTCTACTCGTCTTCCAGGAAAGCCTTTGCTTGAAATTGCCGGCAAGTCAATGATTCAAAGAGCCTGGGAAGGTGCTAAACAGAGTTCTGCTGATGCAGTAATAGTAGCGACTGATGATCAACGAATTTATCAGGCGGTTCGTGATTTTGGAGCTGATGTAGAGATGACCTCTATTGACCATTCTTCGGGAAGCGATCGAGTTCAAGAAGTAGTTCAAAAACTTGGGTTTTCACCCGATCAGATTGTGGTAAACGTCCAAGGAGATGAACCTCTTTTGCCATCAGAATTAATTGATCAGGTTGCAATTAATTTAAAGAATACACCGCCTGCGGGCATAGCTACGCTTGCTTCTGTACTGACGAAAGAGTCCGAGTTTAAAAACCCCAGCGTTGTAAAAGTTGTTAGAGATAAAAATGGGTTCGCGCTTTACTTTAGTCGTTCCCCAATACCTCAGTCATTAACTTTTAAAAGTGTCGATGTTGGATTCAAACACATTGGCATTTATGCCTATAGATTAGGGGTGCTGAATAGATTTGTCAGTTACCCTATCGGAGACCTAGAAAGGGTGGAGCGGCTTGAGCAATTGAGGGCGTTAGAAAATGGAATTCAAATTCATGTTGGCATTGTGGAACACGATCTGCCAAAAGGTGTGGATACGCAGGCAGATTTGGACCACGCACGTGATTATTTTGTTAGCGCTCAAAGCTGATTTGTAAAATATGAAATTTAATCTACAGAAAAAGGTTGATCTAAGTCGGTTCCATACCTTCGGTACTAGGCAAATTGCAAAGTATTTAATTCAAGTGAATGATTTAGAGGATCTAGACTCGGCCCTTGATTTTGCTTTGAAGGCTGAGGTTCCCTTCTTAATTCTGGGAGAAGGAAGTAATACGCTGTTTAAGAGTGACTTCTCAGGTTTGGTTATCGTTGTTAAATTCCAAGGAATCGTTCATGACTCTTCACGAGGTGTATTGCAGGTCTCCTCGGGTGAGAATTGGCATCGCCTAGTGAAATATACATTAAGTCAGTCGTTATATGGGTTGGAAAATTTAGCACTGATCCCGGGTTCTGTTGGCGCTGCACCTGTCCAAAACATAGGTGCGTATGGTGTAGAATTTAAAGATTTCTTTTGCAGTCTTTCAGCATATGATTTGGAAAAGAGACAGCTAATTGAATTTGATCAATCTGAGTGTCAATTTGGATATCGAGATAGTTTTTTTAAAAGAGAGGGTCTAGGTAAGTTTCTTATCACCAAGATTTGCCTTAAATTGTACGAAGAACCGCGACCTGTCCTTGATTACCCTGATTTAAATGATGCTGATCCCGGCGATGGATCTAACAATATTTCTCTTGAAATTTATAAAAAGGTGTGTGAAGTGCGTCGAAAAAAGTTGCCGGATCCTGGAACTCTCGGGAATGCAGGCTCTTATTTCAAGAACCCTATTATTTCATTGACAGATTTTTCTGCAATTAAAAAGAAGCATCCAGAGCTTCCTGGATTCAAAACTGAAAACCCTGAGAAAATGAAAATATCAGCTGCCTGGCTCACTGATTTTGTGGGAGCTAAGCGAAAACGAAATGCGGGTGCCGCAGTATACAAAGATCATTCGTTGGTGCTTGTGAATGAAGATAATGCGAACGGCTTGGATATTTATTTGCTTGGACAAGAAATAAAGTCTGAAGTGTACAACGAATTTGGTGTGCGTCTTTCGGAAGAAGTGCAGATAATTTAAAGTTTAGATGAATCTTGTTAAAAGATGGATGGACTGAATTGGTAATGACTTCGCCTTCTCTTTTTGATTATCGTGGCTTTTTAAAAAATCTTACCCGTCGCCCGGGCGTGTATCAAATGATTGATGCTAGCAGTAAGATTATTTATGTCGGCAAGGCAAAAAATCTTAGAAATCGTGTTTCAAGCTATTTTCGTGCTTCAGGTTTAACTGCTAAAACACTGGCGATGGTGAGCAAAATTTCTAATATTGAGATTACGGTAACCAATACTGAAGTTGAGGCATTGCTGTTAGAACAGACGCTTATTCAAGCACATAAGCCAAACTATAATATCTATATGCGCGATGATAAATCGTATCCGTTTATTCGCCTTACTGAGCATTCTGAATATCCTCGATTAATGTTCTTCCGCGGGAAGCGGAAACGCGCCGGTCAATTTTTTGGTCCTTATCCCAGTGCTCCGGCTACTCGCGAAACCCTTCAGCTTCTTCAAAAAGTTTTTAAAGTGCGGCAGTGTCAGGAAAGTTATTTTAAGAATCGTTCGCGTCCGTGCCTTCAGTATCAGATTAACCGTTGCACTGCACCCTGCGTTGGATTGATATCTAAGGATGACTATGCAAAAGACGTAAAAAGATCGGTTATGTTTTTGAATGGGAAAAGTGATCAGCTTTTAGAGGACTTAAGGGTAGAAATGGATAGCGCTGCTTTAAACCAGGAATTCGAAAAAGCAGCAGTTTTTCGAGATCAAATCGAGCGAGTAAGGCTGATTCAATCAGATCAGATAGTTACCAATAAAGGTGATGATGCCGACGTTATGGGGCTGTCTATTGAGGGCATCTATGTGTGCGTTCAAGTAATTTTTATTCGCGGTGGTAGAGTTGTAGGGAGTAAGAGTTTTTTTCCTGTATCAAAATTAGGTGCGGAGCCCGCAGAAATCATGGCGGCCTGTATAGCCCAATATTATCTCACTGACGAGAATGATAAAGATAATATTCCAGGCGAAATAATATCGTCAATCGATTTATCTGCGTTTGGAGCACTTAAGGATGCGTTATCATCTTTTGCAGATCGGAGAATAAAAATATCAACTAAAGTACGCGGCCATCGATTAAAGTGGGTTCGTTTGGCTGTAACAAATGCTGAGGAGTCTCTTCTTAATTTCATTGGTGGTAAGAATAACAGTCATAAGCGGTTTTCGGATCTACAGGCGGTGCTAGGTTTTTCTAAATTTGATCGCGTCGAGTGTTTTGATGTAAGTCATACCTCTGGTGAGAGTGCGGTCGCTTCGTGTGTGGTGTTCGATAAAGACGGGCCAATAAAAAATGACTATAGACGTTTCAATATTGAGGGGGTGACTGGTGGCGACGATTATGGGGCAATGTCGCAGGCCTTGAGCAGGCGGTTTAATCGTTTGAAAAGGGGAGAGGGGAAGGAGCCAGATTTGCTGCTAGTTGATGGAGGGAAGGGGCAGTTAACCCAAGCGCGACGTATTTTAAGTGAACTTGCATTGGATCACATCGGTTTGTTGGGTATAGCGAAAGGAATTTCGCGTCGAGCTGGACAAGAGACTCTTTTTATTTTTGAGCAAAAAGGCTTTGATGAGGTGGTACTCCCCCAAGACTCGGGTGCCTTGCACCTCCTTCAAAATATTCGGGATGAGGCTCATCGATTTGCAATAGCATCACATCGATACAAGAGGGCTAAAACAAGAAAAGTTTCTCCTTTTGAGCAGATCGCGGGTCTTGGCCCTAAACGACGCAGAGCCTTGTTGAAGCATTTTGGGGGGAGGCAAGGCGTATACGCCGCATCGCAGCAAGAATTGACTAAAGTCGAGGGAATTAGTACCCGATTGGCGGCAGTTATCTATGCCGATTTGCATTTAGATTAAGCTAACTTTTTCTCGACTTCAGAGCAATGCTCATTAATAATTTACATAATAAATATCAGGTCGTGACAGAGATTTTAAATTCTATGAATTGGGCTAACGTTGCAACTTACACAAGGGTTTTACTTATTCCGCTCATCATTATGGTGTACCTTTCTGAAATCAAGATGGCAAATATCTTGGCGGCAGTCGTCTTTCTGGTAGCCAGCGTTACTGATTGGTTGGATGGTTATCTTGCCAGACGGCTCAATCAAGGAAGTAATTATGGCGCGTTTATAGATCCGGTCGCTGATAAGCTTTTGGTGGTGTCCGTTGTGACTCTTATGCTTTCGGTTTATCCACTAATGCTTGTTCCGTGTTTGATTATTGTTACACGTGAAATTGTGGTATCTGCTTTGCGAGAATGGATGGCGCAACGTAAGTCCCGCTCTCTAGTGGCGGTTGGTTTCATCGGGAAACTTAAAACCACCGTGCAGATGATTGCCTTAACCGTTCTACTTCTGGTCGGTCCAAATTCCCCTGCTATATTTTTGCAGTTTGGAATGGTGTTGCTTTGGTCAGCTGCGTTATTGAGCTTAATCTCTATGGGTGTCTACTTTAAAGATGCTTGGCATACACTTAATGATGATTGAACGTTGTATGACCTATGAAGTTATAATAATGTACTGTAGCCAGTATTAAGCTTGACTTGCGTGGGGCAGTCGATAGAATGTCGGCGTGTATTAGTGCCGGCTTGGATCGATTGGCTAATTCACTAAGCTTAAGAAATGTATTTAGCGGGAATAGCTCAGCTGGTAGAGCACGACCTTGCCAAGGTCGGGGTCGCGAGTTCGAATCTCGTTTCCCGCTCCATTATTTTATTAATAAAATCAATAAGATAACTTTCCACTAGGGTCGAAAAGGGCGTTTCGCGACACTTTCGATTCATAAATTTGCAAAATCCGACTCCATTAAGCTGTCATCACCGCCATCATATTCCGGTAAATAATCTGCGTAGGTCTTTAAGAAAGTTTCCTTATCATGCCCCAATTGCTTTGCAGCTTTAAACTGAGATGATTTAAAGTTCGCAGCTTTTATTTTTCTGTGCTAAAAGAATAAATTCTAGCTTTAGTCATGATAACTTTTCGTCTGTTTGGAGCTAGGGGAATAGATGTCTAATCAAGTCAAACAGGAGTTTACTTATGATTAAGAAATTTTCAACCGTACTATTTTTATCCTCACTAATTTATTGCCAGCAATCGTTTGCGCAGTTTGTTTTTCAGTCATATCAATTAGCTGTGTCAAACCCACCAGCAGTTGTAGCAGCGATGGATAAATTTACATCCAGCCCGACAGGGCAAAGGGGCTCAGCTAATATTTTTCTGTATCAATCTATGGCAAGTGGTGAAAGCCCTGCCACACATACAGTTTTGGTTCTTCATCCCTCGCCTGAAGAAATGGCAGCAAATATGGCTCAGAATGTAGGCTCTTCGGATTGGGCAACATTTCAGTCAGAGGTAGGTCAAGTCTCTCAAATTATTGCTTCTGGAATGGGCGAGATGTTGGCTTTCGGAGGTGACCAGAATAACGTAACGAGTCCTAACCGTGTTGGCATGTTCTATCAGATGTCTGTATCTGATCCTGCCGCGTATGCGAGCGCGTTTACTGATCTAGCGGCGATGAATTCGGATAGGGGCTGGTCTGTTTTATCCTCATCAATAGCTGATGGTACTAATCCTGCCACACATATTGTGGTTAACTGGGCTAACTCAATTGACGAGCTGCTGAACAATCAGCCGCAGGACTATGCGGGTTGGGAGAGTTTTTCTCAAAGGGTCAGTAACATTCGAAAGATTGAGTCTACGTCAATATGGGCTCAGATAGCCTCATGGACTTCTGAGTAGTGGTTCTTTTTTAAAATCTAGAAAAAAAGGCTTTTCTTAAGAAGGTCGCGGAACTTTCCACGAGCCGATTTCTTAATGATAAGCCTTTTTATTAAATATTAAGCGCAGGCCTTTTTAGTATGAATGTAATGCGCTTGGAAATAGGATTATTATAATATGAGGACGCTGATTTGATATCTAGATACTCCAGGAAATAAAAGTATGACGCAAGCCATACCCGTCGAGCGAAAAAATAGGATTAGGTCGATCGACACGCTGCGAGGAATTGCTCTGCTTGGAATTTTATTACTCAACATCATTGCCTTTTCCGGTCCCCTAGCTTCTTATTACAATCCTTCGGCTGTTGGCTCGATCGAAGGTATTAATCTTTTAGTTGCCATGTTTGTTGATGTTTCGTCTGAGGGTGCTTTTAGAGCCATATTTTCAATGTTGTTCGGCGCCGGGGTGCTTATTTTTTTTGCTAAGCCCGAAGCGGCTAGCGGGGTCGTACGGTCGCTTTACTATCGGCGGACTTGGCTGCTAATTGGATTTGGTCTTTTTAATGCTTACTTGTTGCTGTGGGTTGGAGACATTCTCTATGCGTATGGAGTGACAGGGTTATTGTTGTATTTTTTTAAAGACCTGACGGCTAAAAAACTGGCCCTGTCTTCTTTGTGTCTTTTTTTATTTCTTGGTCTGATTCATACAAGCTCATATTTATTTACTCGGTCCCTTTATAATGCGTTCACCGACGTTTCTGCTTTGCCTATCGAGATAGAAAAATCTGATGATCAAAATCAAATCTTAAGGGATTGGGAGAGCTATATGGAACAGCAGCTTGCTCTACCTGGTCAAATACAAATGGAAACGGAGCTGCGAAGGCGAGGGTATATTGATAATTTTAAGTTTACCGCTCAAATCAATATATTTTTCCAGACTGTGAATTTTTTAATTAATACGTTTTGGGATGCCGCTGCGATGATGCTCATGGGGATGGCGTTCATGAAGTGGAAGATATTTGATGCGTCTCGTGATCTAGGGTTTTATGTAAAATTCATGATCTATGGGTTTGGGGTTGGTCTCTCGGTTAACTGTTGGGAGGCTATTACTTACGTGCAGGGAGGGTTTAAGCCTTTTTGGGTAGCAACGTTGAGACCAACATATGATTTAGGGCGATTGGGTATGGCGATTGGCTATATCGGGGCAGTCATGACTGCCTGTAAACTCGAAATTTTACCTAGACTTCTTCATTCTTTAGCCTGCGTCGGTCAAATGGCCCTAACAAATTATTTGGCGCAATCGATTATTTGCAACATAATATTTCTTGGGTTTGGCTTTGGAATGTTTGGTAAGATGAATCGCGTGGAAATTTACGCCATTGTGGTTGCCATCTGGATTTTTCAAATTATCTTCAGCGTTTTTTGGCTTAAGCTATTTTTATACGGGCCGGCCGAGTGGTTATGGCGTAGTCTTACTTATAAACAAGCGCAACCCCTAAAGCTCCGCCCTGACTAGAAATATTTTCATTTAGTTTTCGATTAGTGGGTGTTTATAGCCAGCTGGCAGCACCTGCTCTGGGTCTATACGAATACTTAGGTAGGTAATTTGGTCGAGTATTTTACTGAATCCGTGAGCTACTCCGGCGGGAATAACCACTAAGTCGCCATTTGAAATGTTCATTTTATCGCTCTTCGTAACCGTACGAAAAGCGGTTGGACCAACTAATTCCCTCACAATCTCAGTGGCCTCTGGTATTTGTCGTTCCGTTTCGATTTCACCACCAGTTATGAGTACTCCTGAACCTGAAATTACATAGTAGACTTCTGTAACGTTGTGATGAGCGAGTGCAGTTATTGGCTCATTTTCAACCGTTTCCACT
>Ga0315322_10002283_pt1 | contig 14809 bp, 11 predicted proteins | sample M110021515metaG_FD_203461 | JGI IMG/M metagenome (GOLD analysis project Ga0315322, IMG submission 203461) | Ammonia-oxidizing marine archaeal communities from Monterey Bay, California, United States - M1 100m 21515 | ecosystem: Environmental > Aquatic > Marine > Intertidal zone | place: USA...
TTTAGAGTTAATCCAAGCAACTGGGTGGATCGCCTCTTCATTAGGATAACGAGCACTCAGCAAAACCTCCACCTCAGGCTCAAGTTCTTCGTATTTATAAAGCTTGTCTCCCATAGAAACGAAATCTCCGACCTTAAAGCCTTTGAGAATGGGGTGATCGATCTTACTGGCTTCTGGCCAATACCGCGCCCGCTTACTACGATCTCCTTGCCAGTCGCGATAGTGACCCAAGTAACTCGCTCCCAAAGCATCGCGATCAACCGTATTCCAAGCCGCATGACCCTTTGCAGCTTGATAGCCTTCTCCCTTCGTCCGTTCGCCAAATGCGTGACTCGCAGTTCGAATCATCAAAGTAGGTTTGCCTGATTCAATCCATTGACGGATGCGCTTCATATCTGCGGCCTTCGGATAGCGACGACGCGCGCTAATCACCAACACATCCGTCTCTTCCAAAGCATCCAATCCATCGAACTCATGGCATAATGGCGATTTCCGATCATCGCTCTTCGCGATCGCAAAAGACGTCTTAACGCCAAGCGGCTCTAATTCTGCCTTGGCAAATTTGGGCAATGATTCCGCCGTACCGTATTCGTGTTCTCCAATCAGAAACAAAACATGCTTGCCCGAAAGAGACGATGCAGATTGGCCATACGAAAGGGCCAATCCAGCAAGGAGAAACATTAGCGACAAGGGGCGAAGATAAGTAGAAAACCTAAGCATTTCCTCATACTCTCGCCCATTCCCGATTAATCAAAACCTAAATGAAACGAACCAGTACAGGCGCAAAGGTAGCGGCCATATCTCGGCGAATCAAATTCACCCGTTCCGCTCCATCGAACCTATTGGCTCGGAGAGACACCTCTTTTTCGCTTCGCTAAAAGAAACTACTGGGAGAGAATTTGTACCGTTTCTCGAGGAAGCCAACATTCGCTTCCTTCCTCCAATCGGGCCAAGACCCAATCGGAACGCATCTCCAAAATCGTCATTTCGATCCCGTTATGCAAGGGATCCAAATACGCTGAGCGATAAGAATAGCTCGGACCCTTTCGGCCATAAGCTTCATCTACGACCAATACGCCTGGAGCTTCTTTGCTAGAAGACCGCAGAACTACCGCGACTCCCAGAAAAAGCGTACACCCTAAACTCGCGACCGCAAACCCCAGCCAAATACGGGATCTAAATCGTATCCAAAATAGACCGACAGCGGAAGTCACCAAACAGCTAAATGAAAGCAAGGCCAACATCCAACGCAAAGGCCAAGCTCGGCCATTCTCAGGTTCAGGAACTGCATCGATACGCAATGCCCGAGACGCTTCCAAACTCAATGCCACTCGGGAATCAAACGGCCGGTACCTTTGCGCCTCGTTATAATTAGCAACCGCCCGCCCAATTTCCCCCGCCTTAAACCAAGCATTGCCCGCATTATATCGAGCCAATCCGCTTCGTATTCCCGCTTCTCCGCAAGCTTCGAATTGAAGGGCGGCCTCCGCGAAACGAGCCTCAATCGTATTCGAATTGCCACCCGCTTCAGCGACTTGCAATGCCGTAGCAAAGGCTGTCTCTGCCGACTCCCAATCAGCAGCCAAGGATTCATTCATCCCCATGAAAAGCGATCCCGCCAATAAACCTAAACTCGCCTTACCCAATAATTTAAAAACACGTTTGCCCAGCTCACCCACTTCCACCTTAGCAGATGCGCCCTCCGACTGAGGATCGTATGGTACTTCGTCAGCATCGCCGAGCAACGACTCCACTTGCTCTATCAACGAATCATCGCCGCGCGACCGCTTGAGCAGCTTTGCAGCGTCACGCGCGGTCAAGGCACGCTCGCTCCTAGAATAGCTGTTCGCAATAAGCGCCCGCAGGGCCTCAACTTCGCCCCCTGCCTTAGCACTAGACAAACAAAACCGTCGATAGGCCAGGTTCCGCCTTCGATAGTCACGATCCAACGCACGTCTCCGTAGCTCCTTAGCCCAGGGAACCAATACGAAAAAACTTCCAACGCTAAGCAGAATGAAAACCCAAACCCCATCCGCGAGAAGCCCAATCAAGCCATTCATCATATCGTTCATAATCGTCGCTTCATCATTATGCCAAACCCCTTCAGGGCTAGCCAAAACCGCATAATCTGCTCCAGGAATTGAGCTAACATCGAAATACGTCTTTCCATCCCGCGGAGCTACCGACAAAGGAATCAACTTCGATCGTTTCGTCTCGTAGCTTCCTGCCTCCGCATTGAAAACCTGTATCGAAAGACTTGGGAAAAAATCGACTTCCACCGACAAAGGTCGTGCCCGCAGCACGAACGTCCGACCATCTCGGCGCCAAACCTCGTTCATCTCCTTGCCCACCCAAAAACGATTCCTCAAGCTGGACTGACGATTCAATGGCGGCAGTTTCAACATCTCCGAGGCCGTATCCGATAGAACTTCCACTCGTATCTCCATCAGTTGCCCAACTTCCATCGATGAAGGTGTAACCGATACCACAATCGACCGCGGATCAAACAATCCGCTAAACGACTCCTCTCGTCCCTTTTCTGGAAGCGGCAATACTTCTAGCGTTATCGGATTCGAAAACGCTTCAATCTTCTCGTATTGAATCGAGCGATCCGCCGACTCGAATAATCCATTATTGAAATACGCCGCGTACTGATTCGATTGACTGTGCTGGTTGAGCATCCGTGAACACAACAAACGCGTCCGAGCCAGATCATAAGCTCCAGGTTTCTCAAAACGCGCAAAAATGGAAAACCGAATCTCGCCCATCAATCCCGTATTCGTATCAGCCCTTTGAATACGACTAGCAATTACGCGACGTCCTCCTACCGGCATACCAAATTGCTCGTCCTCGGGAGCCGTGCTTCGCGGTACGACAATCGATACAGACGCATCATTAAAAAGTCTCGGCGACAAACGAAAATCACGCAGTTGCCCAACCGGTAAGGCGCACCTCCAAATAAAATCCAAGCGCACGGGCTCGCCCGCATACACACGCGTCTTCAACGGTTGGATTTCAAAGCTCATTTCAGGCGACTCATGCGCTTCACCGACTACGATCTTACGTGGCTTCGTCTGCCAAACCTTCTCATCGCTATCCAAACGGATCGCCGGAAAAACCCGCACGCCCGATCGCTGCGGCATAAACTCGATCAATGCAACGTACTGACCCCGCTCGTCATTCTCTAAAGCTTGAACCGACCAATCGAAAAACCGTACTTCCGAACCACCCTCCGGTAGAACGACAACCGGCTGCTCGATCGCATCGACAAACACCATCGCCGTCGCCAATTCATCATCGAACCAACAAACCTCCTTGAACTTCAATCGAGCTTCCTTTGGAGCCGCGCCGTCTTCTTGAGCAAAAGAAAACGGAGAAATTGCTCCCAACAAAATCAATGCAAATAATACGAAACTTACCTCATCAAGCAAACGATTAAGAATCCACCTCATCACCAGTCCTTCTCCACCTTTCCAGCGTTCGCCTTCGCGCGTTGCTGCTGACGGAATTGCTGACTTTCAACTTCCTCCATCAATACCTCTTCCGCGGAAAAGCTTGGAATCGGCAAAGCCTGCATCAAAGCGTCTTTCCTGAAATCGCCCTGCATTGGAAGCGACGAGGAAATGCCTTCTCCATCCTCGCCCTCGGAATAGTCATCCCACTCCTCTTCTTCCCATTCGCCCTCGCCCTCGCTATCGCTATTCGATGCGAACAAATCGATAATTTCCTGCAAACGCTCCGCCGCTACTGTCTGACGCGAACGAGCCGACGGCCAATACTGCCATTGCGCCAGCAACTCCGCTGCATCCTTCTGAGCATCGATTGCTTGATCCATTAATTCCAACGGACGTTTCATAATCGATTCCACTTCCGGTACCAGCAAATTTTCCAAAGCCTCGTCAGCAAGCGAAAAGCTCTCATCCATCTCAATCATGGTTTCCTGAATACTGTGTCCCTCTTCTACCAAATTCAATTGCTGATTCTCGAATTCAATCGAACGGCGGTCGACATTAAGCGGTTCCTTTTCAGTTTCTTGAGCGACCGTCGCTGGTCGGCGATTAATCGGCCGCCGGTTCACATCCGATTCAGTCACCATCACTTTCAATTCAAGCTGCGCATCCAACAACGCCTGAATCCGTTCCAGCAACGCCTCGATTGCAGCCTCTTGCTCTTGCTCCTTCTCTTCTTCCTCTTCAACCAAAGCCATCAATTCTTCCACCATTCCGGCCAAGGCATCCAGTCGCATACTCGCCCGCCGAAACCCCTGACGCTCTCGAGTCGCCTGCAAAAACGCATCTCTCGAATACGACGCAGTCGCCAATGCTTCCCGAGGCGAAAGTTCGCGCAGACTCTCCGCCTGAAAATAGTTGCTCAAGCCTTGGTTGAACGCTGCCGCTGCAATCTCGGAAGACGAAGCACCCGATTCGATCATTAGCGACATCACTTCCCCAAAAGCCTGACTTGCATCCTCAAAACGATCTGCTTCCAACCACTCGCAAGCTTCCTCGAATGAAACCGCCTTTGCTTCTTCTTCCTCTTGAGCTAAAGCGACAGAAGAACCCCCAAAGCAAACAACCAAATGTAGGGCTGCCGCTTGCGGCACGCCGCGTAGTCCGATCATTCCAAACCCACGCCGCTGCCGCGACGTAGCTATCCCAACACGTCGGGGTGGATTCTCCAATGATCTACTTTTCAAAATGGATTTATAAATTCTATTCATTGCGCCTTTGCCCTCCGAACTGAAAACGTCCAACCATTGCCAAAGCGAACGCAATCGGCATCAAGAAAAACGCCGCCTCACGATAGACCACATAACCTGCATCGCCTCCCATTGCCGTAGCTTCTTTGCCCTCCGCGAATTCACGATAGAGCGCCCCCAAATGAAAGGGAAGAGTTCCTGCCTTCCGGTATTGGCTATTCGGGCTCAACCGAGCCAATTCTCCCAAAGTCCGATCCTGCAGCTTCGTGTAGACAACCGAACCCGCATGCTTCAGTGAAATCACGTTACCACCCTCATTCAAAATCGGAATACGCGAACCCGAAACTGAATCGCCCAAACCGACAATCAACGAATTCACTCCGCTTTCTTTAACCGTGTCCGCAACGCGCTTCATATCAGGACCATGGTCTTCGCCATCCGTCAAAATAACCAAGTCCTGAAATCCTCGTCGCTCGGAATCCAATACCTGATCCACCACTTTCTCGACTGCCGACAATAACATGGTTCCCCCAAACTCCACGCTGCGAGGTTCAACCTGCGTCAGCATGTATCGCAAAAATTCATAGTCAGCGGTCAAGGGACAAGAAATCGTAGAACTGCCCGCATAGATAACTAAGGCCACTTGCTCCCCGCGAAAACCATCCAAGCAATCGCGGATACCCTGCTTCGCCGCTTCCAACCGCGATGGATACGCGTCCTGCGCCAACATGCTGCGGGATATATCCAAAACAAACACAACGTCGCGTCCCAATTTCGAGATCGAGTGGCGTACCGGATCATATCCAGGTCGGGCCAAACAGATTACCAATACAGCCAAAACCGACAACCATGTCCAATCGCGCCATTTGACCGATTCAGATTCAGGGTGACCCAACGCAACTCTAACCTCTCTACGCTGACGCCGAGCCCGAGCCAACAACCAACCCACTGGAAGTAATACGCTCAGTCCTAAAAGCATCCATGGCCATTGAAAAATGAATACATTCATATCGTCACCCTCAGCCAAGTAGATTGCAACCAAAGGCGAAGGCCCAAGAACGCCAATGCTAAAAGCAATGGCACCCAAAACCGCTCCGATACAACCACGAAACTTCGAGTTTCTATTTTCGAAGTTTCCAGCGTATCGATTTCCTCGTAAATCGAGCGAAGCGATTCATAGCCAGTCGCCCGCCTAAAAACGCCCCCTGTCTCTTCGCTGATACGCAACAAAACTTGCTCGGAAGCAGAGAGCTCGGGTTCGCCGACATCTACTGCGTTTCGCATTGGTGCATCCGCCTCGCTTAAGCTGATCGTATAGATCCGACTTCCCCAAAGCTTGGCCAATCCCGCAGCTTCCAAAGGCAAATGGTTTCCCGAGTTGTTTTCTCCATCAGTCAAAAGAACGACCACCCGGCTTTCAATCTCCGAAAGACGTCCCGAAGACGTGCTATCTTCCACCTCATCCAATTTCCTCAAACGAGCGCAGGCCAAAGTTAGTGCATCTCCATACGCTGTCCCATCTTCGTTCGGACGATCTTGTATTTCTAAATTCCTGACGATCTGAGCCAATGCTTTATGCCCAAAAGTAAGGGGACTACGCGTGTCCGCATAACGAGCGAAGCTAATCAATCCGATCAAATCGTCTGGCCGACCGCCCAGCTTTTCTCCGTCGCCAATTATAAACAACTCGAGCATCTCCTTCGCGATATCCATCCGCGTTTTGCTCGACCGATCCGGCAAAATCACAGTACGATCCATACTGCTCGAAACATCCACCAACAACTCGATTGCAATGCCCTCGGCTTCTTCTACCGATTGCGAGGAACCTGCTTGAGGTCGTGCCATCGCTGTGATCAGCGAAAACAGAAACAGCAGCTCAAAAGCAGTCAAGGTCCACAGAAAGCGCGATCGCCCTTTCCCCAGAAATGACCATTGCTCTACCGAGGCAATCCTCACGCCTTGACGCTTAGAGCCACGAAAAACCAACCACACCGCTAGCAGTAACAAAACAAAGGCCCACGGAAAAGCAAACATCATTGAGCCAACTCCTTTCCGATCTGATTGGTTAATGCATCTGCGTTTCCATTTTTAGAATACACGAATAACTCGATTTCTTTTGCAAGCAGCGGCGAACAGCGCGACCGAAACCGTTCGAGAAAACCCTCAAGTTCGCAACGAGGAGCTTCCCCGGACTTCAACGTTTCCAACAAAGCATAAACCTCCACTTGAAACGGATCTCGATCAACCTCAGTCATCCCAACTTCTCGCTTCTGCTTAATGCTCATCACGAAATAAAATAAAACCAACATTCCAACCAAAAGTGCGATCAACCATGTTTTTGAAGCGACTTTTTCTAGTAGTGAATCAGGTCCGAACCGTTCAACTCCATCGTGATCCGCCTCAACTCCAAACCCAAGAACTTTTAATTCCAAAGACGACAATGGTACGCGTCCCTTATCGGCACCGCTACCAAACTCCAAGTACCCGCCCTCCAAAACAGCCGCTCCCGATTGCAAAGTCTGATAAACGACAACCCACTTACTCTCGTATTCAGAATTCTCATTCAGCCGAATCGGAAACGCCTGCGTCGCCACAAAACGAAGAGCCGAATGCCTAGGCTCTACTAAATCATAAGAATGATACTCCGAAGCAAAAGCCGATACCCTCACTTCCAGCAAATCCCCCGGAAGCAATTCAACCACGGACACTCTCTCAAGCTCCACACGCGTCTCTCCAAGCCCCAAAGCTGCAAGCGCCAAAAAAGCCCCCACCAAAACCTTCAACCTTAAGCCTTCACCTATCACCCTTCACCCTTCACCCTTCATCCTTAAAAACCCTCATTCTCCGGTTTCATCTGCGATCAAGCGTTGCCGCGACTTAAAAAATTGAGCCAAAACCGATACGCAATCTTCGCCAACGACCAATTCAATCAGATCGACGCTGCAATCTAGCATCTGCTCGCGAAGCTGCTTAACTCTCGGATTCAAGGCATTGCTGGCAGAAGAAAAATCTACCACTCTCATCGCCCCCGATTCTGAATCCTCAATCCGAACCAATCCGCATGCAGGAGGATCCAATTCCTGAGATTCCACCAGGTTTACTGCTATTACATCATGCTTGAAAGACGATGCCTGTAATTCGCTATCGAAACCGGAACTTAGAAAATCCGACACGAGAAAGACTACCGAACGCTTGCGAGCCATGTGCCCAAACGCATCCATGGCGACTTTCAAATCCGTGCCCGTTCCTTTTGGCTGAAACGAATTCAATGCATCCAAAATGCGCATACTTTGCTGATGCCCTTTTCCTGGAGGAACGATCAATTCAACTCGATCAGAAAAAAGAATCAATCCCACTCGGTCATTGTTCTTCAATGCCGCCATGCATAGCAGTGAACAAAACTCAGCGAGTGTTTTGCGCTTCGCTCCTTCCAGGTCGCTCAAAGTCGATCCCGACAAATCCACGAGCAAAAAGAAAAACTGCTCACGCTCTTCAATATAACGCTTCACATGCGGCACTCCCATGCGGGCAGTGACCTTCCAATCCATCGATCGAACGTCGTCGCCCGGAGCATACACGCGCACATCCTCGAACTCGATACCGAGACCCTTGAAAACGCTTCGATATTCGCCCGCCAGTAGATGCTCCACTGGACGGCGACATTTCAGCTCGAGTAAATTGAGCCGACTTTCCCCATTTGAGCTCATTCCTCGGCTATTGGAACCGTGGCCAGAATACGCTCGATCAAATCATCGGAACTCAAGCCCTCTGCTTCCGCTCGATAGGAAAGCGCCATTCGGTGACGCAAAATGTCTCCCGCGACATCCTTCACATCCTGTGGCACCGTAAATTCGCGATGCTGCAACAACGCAAAACCACGAGCTGCCAGCGAGAGATATATGGTCGCCCGAGGCGATGCCCCGAAACGTAAATAGCGATCGATATCCAGGCCGTAAGTCTCAGGATTACGAGTCGCATCGACCAACCGAAGAATGTAGCGCTCCACCTTTTCATCAATGAAAACCTTATCCAGTAGCGTTCGCATTTTCAGGATTTCATCCAGAGAAATGACCGAATCAACCTCCATTTTCGGTTCCGATCGAGCCATACGACGCATCACTTTATGCTCCTCTTCCATGCTCGGATAACCCACCTTAAGTTTGAACATGAAGCGATCAACCTGAGCTTCAGGTAAAGCATAGGTCCCTTCTTGCTCAATCGGGTTCTGGGTTGCCAAAACGAGAAACGGATGTGGCAACGGGTAGGTTTTCGTTCCCAAGGTCACTTGCTTCTCCTGCATCGATTCGAGCAATGCGCTTTGCACTTTGGCAGGCGCGCGATTGATTTCATCGGCCAAAATCAAATTAGCGAATACCGGTCCTTTTTCAGCAGAGAACGTATGCTCTTTAGGATTGTAAACCAGACTGCCCAGCAAATCGCTCGGCAACAAATCCGGAGTGAATTGGACGCGACTGTAGCTAGCCTCGAGAGAACGAGCCAACGTCGTCACCACAAGCGTCTTCGCGACACCCGGCACTCCCTCGATCAGTACATGTCCATCGCACAATAGAGCCAATAACAGTCGATCGACCAATGCTTGATGCCCAACTACGACTTCAGACAAATTCTTTCGAACATCGTCGAGTTTGGCGCATGAATCCTCAATTAGGGTCTTCATAGAAATCAAATTAGGAACGAAAAAGTAAAAATCATCCTGTGGCAATGCCGCTGGCTAGCAAGTTTCAAGAACTTGATCGCCGTCAATACCTCAGGGAAATTGCAACTCCAATTGGAATAAGTTACGCACGCGAAGCTAACTAATGGACATCCAATCGGTCTAAAAAAAACATCGAGGCACAACCCGAAGAATATCCTCATTGAGTCCTAGGATTATCTGCTAAAATCGAACGACTCAATAAGGCTAGAAACCAATTTTTGCCCAAAAAAGGCGCCCTATCTCAGGCCGCCCTATATCTTCGAGACAATAGCTAAAACTATTTCTTTTTAGCTGGGAACGAAGCGAAAAACTCGTCCGAACTCAATTTTCCATCACCATTCGAATCATGCTTTGCGAATTGCTTCGCCTGGCGCTTACCAACAGTGGCCGCGTCGAACTCCTTGTTATTCTTTGCCGCGTTCTTCTTGGCGCCAGCTGTCTTAACAGCCACATATTCACCCTTGGAAAGGTGCTTGTCGCCATCGGTATCTCCTGCCGAAAATTGCTTTTCCTGGAATTTCGTTGCAGCTAGCCCCACAGTTGCGGCAAGGAAGAATGCTGTTATTGCAGCAAGTATTGTGTGTGTTTTCATAGTAGATATTATGGGTATTGCGCTATCGCGCCTAAGATTATCCTTTCAACGTTCTCATTCGAGAACACGACCTTAAAGATCGTGTTTTACAGTCTTTTCATGTTTGGTAATTGCAAGCACTAAGTCAATATCTCCCGAGACCCTCTAATGCAAACGACTCATCTATAGTACCATAAATACCGCCAAAATTCCAATTAAAGAGACCTCGCGGCACATCAATCTTCACTAAAACCCAAATACTCCATCACGGCCTCATCCCCAATCAGCGCATCGCTTGGACGTTGATGCTCCTCATCGAAAACATAGAGCTCCTCCGCCGGCAAAACCGTAACGAAACTCTCATCAAAACCGTTGTCATAAGGTAGTTTTTTATAGCTCAAACCCAAATGAAACGCAAAAAAGGGATAGACCGCCGAGCGTTTCGAGTATCCATAATCATGTCCCTCGCCATGCAAGTGCACATGCTCCGCCTTGTGCTCAGCATCAAACAAAGCGTAAACGCTCTGAATATACGGATATTCGATACGCGGGGAATTGCGCGTCCAATCCGCACCATCCGACACGATCATCAGCGGACGAGGCGCCGCCATCGCCGCGAACTCAACATTGTTCGTTCCATACGATTCGCTTTGATGAATCGGCATCCCGCTCTCGCAAACGCAACCTCCGAAAAAATGCGCTGAAACCTGTACTACGGGAGCTGATACCGCTATCCGATCATCGATAGCCGCAAGCACAAAGGTCTGAGTTCCTCCTCCCGACCCTCCTGTCATTCCGATCATCTCGGGATCCACATCCGGTCGCGAAAGCAAATACTCAAGGACACGCGTGCTATTCCACGCCTGCAGCAAAGCGGCGATCGGCATTTTATGATTCACCTGCGTCGACTCTGCGTAACCAACCATGTCGTAAGCAAAAGCGATTGCCCCCATCCGAGCAAACGCCGCGCAACGCTTTTGCACATCTTCCTTAACACGCTTATCGGTAGCGTGACCGTGGGGATTTAAGATAGCAGGATTTTTCGCCTTCGGATTGGCAGGCGAATACAAATTGCCGGTAACATAAAAACCAGGAAAGCTTCGAATTGCTATATTCTCCACGACATAGCCATCCATCTCCTTTCGACTGTGGATAATCGGCCGAAAACCTCCCTTAATCTTCGGCATACGATCCCAATGAAGCCCGTGCAATATACCTTCGCGAATCACGCGAGTACGTTGCTCCCAAGAAGCTCGGTCATTCCACGTTCTAGCAAACCCCTTCATCTCCAAATTCGCCTCATCCGGAGTCCAAAAATGACCCTGGCGCAAAGAGCTTTCAGGAATCGCCTCCGATAAGACGATGGCGTCCTTGGCCATCAACGAAGCTAAAACGAAAAGCGAAAACAAACTAACAGATGATCGTAGAAAAGAAAACATTCTCCTGGCTACGCTTCATCTGCCAAATGCGCAAACGATATAATACCCCCTATTCGAAAATCGAATAACCGACGGACGGACTGTCCAAATATTGCTTCCAATTTACTACTCTCGTTGAACAATCGCTAAACTGTATTCGAATGATCAACGACGCGAGACTCCAACTACATCGAATAGATCATCCCCGGGGCAATCCTCGAGGTATTCAAAAGGTAGATGCCGATCTCCAAGCACCCATTATTGAAGAAGTGGTTGAACGGTTAAACCGTTCAATAGCCGCTCGGAGATCGAGCCGCTACCAAAATTAGCAACAAAGCATGCTTCTTGGTATTTACCCGATGAGAATAAAGCATCCCCGGAATAAGTTTTCGAGACCCGCTCGTAGAGCCTTGATTGTCGCGATCTTTCTTCTCTGTGCCACTCCCTCAGCTCAAGCCGAAGAATCCAACAACCCCACTGAGACCAAAGCGGCTAAGCGGGACACTCAACCCTACCACCCCCTCAATCCCTCAATTCGCTTAACCTCTTTCACGATAAGCGGCACGGCAGCGTCTTTGGGAGAATGCCCATAACCATCAAGCTCAAAAATGCGCGTATCCTTGTGCCCGACAACTTTCAACATTCGCATCATGTAAGCATTTTCCTCGTACCGACCCAATATCTCCAATTCTCGATCTCCCGTAATCAGCAAGACAGGAGGAGCGTCATCACGAACGTGATACAAAGGCGCCAAATCATCAATAACCGGTTGCGTTCCCTCTATCCCTCGCTCGGCCCTAATCGTAAAATGCGTAATCGTATGCCCCGCCAACGGAATCAGCCCAGCAATTCGATTGGCATCAATCTCGTGAGCCGCCAACCAACGTTTATCAAAACCAACCATACTGGTCAAATACCCGCCAGCCGAACTACCGGAAACGAATATTCGGGAAGAATCTCCCCCGCCATACTTTTCGATATTCTTGAAAACCCAGGCGACCGCAGCAGCAGCGTCTTCAATATAAACCGGCGCTTGAACCTTCGGATGCAGACGATAATTTACTGCAACCACGGCGAGCCCCTTATTCTTAAAGCCCTTCAAAATCGATTTATTCCCATTCTTCAATCCACCCCCGTGAAACCACACGACTGTCGAATACGACTCAATGCCCTCTGGATAATAGATATCCAAAACGCAACGTTCCTTGATGTACTCATCCGACAAGCGCGACGCCTCATCAACGTAAGGAATATCCGTCATCGTAACGTACTTAGATTCAGCACCAAACAATGTCGCAAATCCACACGCCAAAACCAAGCTCACTCCAACAACCCATTGCATCGTTCTCATAACGAGAATCCCAAAAGCGAACTGAAGCAAACGCAACTGTCTTTACTTGAAAAACCTATAGGCTACCGCTTGCGGGAGACACCTATTTGCTGCAACGCTGCAACAAGCGAACGCAGAGAGCGTTGTTAGAAATCCGATTCGGTTGAGCAGTGTTTAACAACGGCCTACGGCCTTGTGCACTCGCAAACTCGGCCAATAGGTTCTCGCGTTGCGAGAAATAGGTTCGAAAGAATTAAATCCTCACAAACAGCTTCTGTTTGTACATCCAGTAGCAGATCACCCAAAAGACCAGCCCCGTCAGCGTCGCTTGGAACATAGGAACGTACATCGGACCGCCAAGCTCGAAAATACCATCGCCTAAATGCCGCTTTAGGTTTCCGACTACCCAAGACTTGAGCAACATGCCCATACTATAGATCGCGATCGAATTCATGCCGACGACTATCAAAGGAAATGCCCAGCGACGATACTGCCGCATATCGATAATCCAATACAGCCCCGCCAGCATCAGACCACACCATCCAGTCGAATATAAAGCCCAAGACGGAGTCCAAATACGCTTAACAACCGGACAAATACCCGTAACTCCCAATAACCAACCAACAAGAATTCCACCAATGCCCCCAATAATGAGAAGCTTCAATTTTTCCTCTTGAGATCGCTTCGAACGCATTAGTTCCCCGCACATCAGACCCAACAACATCGTCGCCAAAGACGGAATGAAACTCAGCGTGTGATACCCCCCTCCATTTGCGACAAAAGGTTTCGCCATTTGAGCGGAACCCTCCTTGGCAAACGGAGCGCTCGAAGGCATGAGATTCAAAAACCAAGCATCGAAAGCATGGGCAACGTTCGCATTTTTGTGCCAAGAAGGATCAATCCCTTCCAAATGCTCCTGAGCCCAGGTAGGACTCACGTTCAAATCCGGGGTGCCTTTCGCCAAGTCCAAACCAGAATTCGGATACAGAACAAATAGCAACCAAGTAAAAACCAAAATCGATCCAACCGCGATTGACTGAACGCGGACGCCTCGCCCCCATAGTAAAAACAGAAACGTATACCCCAACCCCATCTGCGTCAGAACGTTCGTCATCCACCAGCGCGTAAGCGGACCATGCGAAGTCAAAAAGATTCCCAAAAATATCAAAATGAGCGAGCGACTCACAGCGTGACCCAGCATACGCCGGTAAGACTGACCTTCCCGCTGACGCTTTACATAGGAGTAAGCCATGGACAGTCCGACCATGAACATAAACGCCGGCTGGATCATATCCCAATAACCGCCGCCCACCCACTCGGCATGAGAGGTCTGAAACTTCATAATCGACCAGAACCAAGATTCCGGATTTTCCTTAAGCTGCAGCGCAGCCGTTCGGGCAATCCCGAAACCGCTAAACGCCAGCGTTACCATGATCAATCCACGATAGGCGTCTAAGGATAGAAGTCGTGTAGCTTTAAGAGGGGTATTTTTATTAGCCATAAAATCACTCATTTGACAATTGGGGATACAGATTGGACGCAGGTTCTAAAAAACGACATATTCGATGTTCCTGTTTCATTCTCGTAAACGTTAGGATACTCGTACCATCAAGATAACACATTCGCATTTGCGCAAACTAATCGAATTGCCTCCAATATTTAGCATTTCCGATTACGAGCTATGTCATCTCTGCCGCAGTCACCCATCCCTCAACCAACGCGGCTAACCGGGACGGTCTGCCCTACCTCTGAATTCAATGATCATCATATGCGGCACGCCCGGACGTCGCTGCCCTACTAAAATTAGCTAGCGCTCACTTAGAAAAGGGAGAACTAAGGCAATCGAGCGCTCTCCAATAATGTCGTAACAGTCGATTCGAGACCATGAGCCCAGTCATTGACTGCGACATACCAATACACCTCCTGACCCGCTGATTCACTTGGCGGCAAAGTCGCTTCCCATAATGAGGATTCCCCCATCCGTTTCATCGGGGTCGATTGATAGCGATCCTTGACATCCCGAAAGCGCGGTCCTTGCAGATAACAGTAGTGAACGCGTACGCTTTCGATATCG
>Ga0315322_10002284_pt1 | contig 14803 bp, 13 predicted proteins | sample M110021515metaG_FD_203461 | JGI IMG/M metagenome (GOLD analysis project Ga0315322, IMG submission 203461) | Ammonia-oxidizing marine archaeal communities from Monterey Bay, California, United States - M1 100m 21515 | ecosystem: Environmental > Aquatic > Marine > Intertidal zone | place: USA...
ATTACGGTGTTCACGGACAAGGATGGAGACGACAAACCGGACGGTCCACCAGTGGCTCTTTTTACAGGTATTTCAGGTACGCAGCACGATCATGGCATCCACGCCGTACACTTCGGTCCCGATGGTAAGTTCTACTTCAACTTTGGCAATAGCGGTCGTCAAATAAAGGATAAGGACGGGAAGCCCATCGTTGATCTGGCGGGTAACGAAGTGAACGACAAACGCAAACCATACCAGCAGGGAATGGTATTTCGTTGCAATGAGGATGGATCGGATTTCGAAACCTTGGGCTGGAATTTCCGCAATAACTGGGAAGCTGCGGTGGACAGTTTCGGCAGTGTCTGGCAATCCGACAATGATGACGATGGCAATCGCGGCGTACGCATCAATTATGTCATGGAGTTCGGTAACTATGGTTACAGGGGAGAGTTCAGTGGAAAAGGCTGGCGCGACAAGCGGACCAATCTCGAGGCTGAAATACCTCTTCGCCATTGGCATCTCAATGATCCGGGCGTCATGCCCAACCTCCTCCAAACGGGAGCGGGTTCCCCCACTGGAATAACGGTTTACGAGGGAACTTTGCTGCCGTCGGTTTTTCATGGACAGGTAATTCATTGCGATGCCGGGCCCAGTGTGGTGCGTGCTTATCCACTTACTAAGAACGGAGCCGGTTATGATGCTGAGGTTGTGGACATTCTTAACGGAGCGAGTCGTGACAAATGGTTCCGTCCCTCCGACGTGGTGACGGCTCCGGATGGGTCTCTGATTGTGGCGGACTGGTATGATCCTGGCGTTGGAGGTCACAACATGCGTGACTTGGACCGCGGTCGACTTTTCCTTGTTGCCCCCGATGGTCATCAATACAAATCGCCCAAGGTCGACGTTTCAGGTGTCGATGGAGCTATTGCCGCCCTCAAGAGTCCGAACCAAGCAACGCGTTACCTTGCTTGGCATGCCCTCCAAAAGCAGGGCAAGAAAGCCGAACCTGCCTTGCAAAAACTCTTTTCTGACAAGAATTCCCGTATTCGGGCCAGAGCGCTTTGGCTACTTGGCAAGATCGAAAGTCGTGGCAAGCATTACGTCGATCTTTCCATCAAGGACAAGGATCCCGATATCCGCATTGTCGGTCTTCGCTTGGCCCGCCAATTGGCAGACCTCAATGCGGTCGAGATCGTGCGGAAACTGGTTTCGGACGATTCAGCCGCAGTTCGACGAGAATGCGCCATTGCCCTTAGGCATGAAAAGACTTCCGAAGCAGCCCTTCTTTGGGCTGAACTTGCAATACGCCATGACGGCAAGGACCGTTGGTATTTGGAAGCCCTCGGTCTTTCTTCCGATTTGAATGCCGACGCCTGCCTTGACGCTTGGCTCGCCAAGGTGGGTGACAAGTGGAATACGCCTGCTGGCCGTGACATGATTTGGCGCGTCCGGGCAAAGTCTGCCCCAAGCTACTTGGTGAAAATTCTCAAAGACGAGAAGATTTCTGCAGAGAGTCATCCGCGTTTCGTTCGGGCTCTGGATTTCCACTCGGGTCCCGGGAAAGACAAAGCCTTGGAATCCTTGCTCGATATTTGAGTAAGGACCTGAGCATGGATTCGCATCAATGAAGGATCCGGAACCATGAGGCTCGTCAGGGTAGCCTTATTTGCCTTTTTTGCGTCCATTGGCTTGGCTTGGGCGCAGGAAGAGGCTACGCCAAAAGATCGGCTAATTGTGGAGACACTCATCCGTCTTAAGCGCTTTGATGTTTCGGAGAATGAAAAATGGAAGGACGCAGTGCAAAGGTATGTCCGGTCGCAAAGAAGTCAGGATGTTTATTTCGAACTTGTCGAACAGTTTTCGGTCAAGGCAGAATTGCCTGAACTACTTCGACTCGTGCAAACGGATCCGGCTTCCGCGCAGTCAGCCAAATCAGTCCAGCTGATCTTCAGGTTGGGAGAGGAAAAGGAACTGTCGCGGATTCTTTCAAGCAGTCCCAAGAAAAAGGCCAATGCAATCATAACCCTCATTGGTTTTGTCAAAACGCCGGAGGCGCAAAAACTCCTTGGTCAGCACAAGGCCCTGCGCTCTCCCGTGTCAACACCGGGCAAGGCTGCCCCAGCTCTTCTTTCCACCCCTGAGGATATCGAGGCACTCGCTACCAGAACCGGAAACTCCAAGCGAGGCAAAGTGGTCTTCCAAAAGTTTTGCTTTGCCTGCCACAAGGCGGGGGATCTCGGTATCGACTTTGGCCCTGGCTTGTCCGAGATTGGAGACAAACTGCCCAAGAGTGAGTTGCTCTTGGCCATAGTAAAACCAAATGCGGGCATTAGTTTCGATTACGAGGGTTGGACAATTGAGACCAAACAAGGCTCTTTTCTTGCGGGAATAGTAAACGAGAGCGATGAAGAGTTGACGGTTCGAATGGCTGGAGGGGTGAGCCAGAAGGTTAAAAAGACGGACATTGCCAAACGCACCAAGATGACGGCATCCCTAATGCCCGAGGGGTTGCACCTTGCAATGTCCGAAAGTGAGTTGGTTGATTTGGTCGAGTACTTGTCCGTCCTAAAGAAAAAATAAGGGTCGTTCCTGAAATTTTTCTGTCGGAAATCCTGCAAAAGGAAGGTTTTCAAATTTTCCGTCAGCAAGAAAGAGGGCATGTGCTCACAAGGGACCCGATTTGACTTTTGCGAGGTTGACGTTTTATCTTGTGGCTATGGGTAAACTTGGTTCACGGGTCACGAGTGCCTTCCTGGCTTTGCTTTTTGCATTTGGCGGCGGTGGGGTTTTGCTGGTGGGTAAAGAGCCTAGTCCCCGTGAACTGTTAGTGCAAAAGATGCAGACGATCATCATTCCGAAAATCGAATTTTCCCAAGTCCCCTTGCCTGAGGCGCTCAATTATCTAAGGGCTGAAGCCCGCAAGCATGATCCGCATAAAATGGGCGTAAACATAGTGCTTCTTACAAGGGAAGAGCCGCCTCCGAAGATTACGCTAAACCTTAACAACCTTTCGCTAGGTTCCTCTCTGGGCTTTATTGCCGAATTGACGGGTTATGTCTATGAGGTTCGTGAAGAGGCCATCGTCGTAAGAAAACCAAGTCCCAATGGAAAAAAACAGGTATTCAATCCGCGCTTACAAACCGAAATTTACGAATTGAACGAAGGCTTGAAACGCAGACTTCTGAGGGGTCCCTGAAGCAGAGAACGCATTCACTCTTCCAGGTCCGACTCTTTCCTTTTTTTCTCCATGTCGACGGCCCAAAGTTTGGCATGAGATTGCCAAATGAGAAAAAGAAGACCAGCGGCAAGAAGACCAGCGTAAATAGGAACACCTAAGGAAAAGTACTCGCGCCGGGGATCGAAAAGGATGATGAAAGAGTTGAGCAGGAGGAAATAGATTCTTATCTCAGTTGGCCCGATTCCCAGAAAGTAAATTTCAAACTCATTGGTGGCGGCGAAACAAAGAAACGAATTCACCATGTAGCCGCTCGTAATGGCAAGGATTCCAAAGAACCACCACTCGAGGTTATCTGCGGGCTGGGCAATCAAGGCATAACCAATGATCAGACCGCACTGGAAAACATAGTCAAGAAAGTGGTCCATGTAGAAGCCCCATTTGACTAAACCGGTGTTGCGTTTTCTTCCAACGGCTCCGTCAAAAAGGTCGGTGATATATTGAAGAAAAACTGCCAAAGATACTCCCCAAAACCACCGGATGTCTCCCGAATCCCTGACTTGCCATGCCGATGCGATGACTAGCCCGGTCCAAAGAATCGTAAGAAGAGTGAGGTGGTAAGTTTCAAGACAAGCGGGGATTCGGTCTACCCACTTTGCCACAAACCGTTTTTCCCAAGGGCCCAAGATGGACTGACCCTTTTTAAACGCGCCGCCGAAACCCTCACTCATCTGCCATTTGATTTTGTTTGTTTTTGTGCCTACCCTCCGGAAAAAGAAATTCGTAATAAGCCTTTCCGGGCTTCGGATCAGTAATGATAAATTGCATTTATCTGAAAACTGTTTATTGTGCGATATTATTTGATCACCCCAAAGAAAGTTGTCTAAATGCAGATAAAGCTCTCTTACATAGGTTTGTAGCATGAATAACAAAATTTTATGCGTAGATGACGAAGAATCCATACTCAAAGGTTTCCAATTGAATTTGAGAAAGGATTTCGAATTGCACCTCGCATCCAATGGATCCGAAGGATTGGAGGTTTTTGACAGAGAGAAAGGATTTGCACTTGTGCTTTCGGATATGCGGATGCCGCAAATGGACGGTGCGACCATGCTTTCGGAGATCAAGAAAAGAGACCCGGAGGTTGTTACCGTTTTACTGACTGGGCATACGGATTTCGAATCTGCCATGTCCGCTGTGAATGAGGGAAGTATTTTTCGCATGCTTTCCAAACCATGCCCTCCTGAAATGCTGATAAGAGTACTTGGCGATGGTTTGGCTCAGCACGACCTGGTCAAGAGCAAGAGAATATTATTGGACCAAACTCTGCGTGGTGCGGTTGATGCTTTGGCTCAATCTCTTTCTACTGCCAAACCCCTCTTTTTCGGCCGGGCTCAACGGGTGCGTAGAATAGCCAATGAGTTATCTGATATGTTGAAAATCGAAGATGCCTGGCGGGTCGACATCGCCAGCATCTTCTCTCAGTTAGCCTATATTTCGTTGCCTGAATCCGTAACCGAGGATGTTTATTACAAGAGGGATTTGACCTCGGGGGTCAAAGAGATGGTAAGAAAATTTCCTGAGGAAACGGAGAAAATCATAGAGAAGATTCCTGGCTTGGAAAAAGTCGGTGAAATCCTGGGAAAACTTACCGTACAACATAGATTCGAAGACGACGACGACACTGGCTTGCGGAAAGCGGCCTCTATCTTGCGTGTGGCCTTGGATTTTGATTATTACGAGGAACAGGGCCATGACAGAAGCCTGATCGTTCAGACCCTAAAAAGCCGAAAAGATGATTACGACCCGGATGTCACCGAATGTCTTTCCCAATTGCTCGCAGTTGCAGAACAAAAATACCGCCTCGAGGAAATTCTGATTCGAAGACTTGAAACTGGGATGCGATTGGCCCAAGAACTTCGATTGGCAGATGGGCTTCTCGTTGCCTCAAGTGGTACCGACGTTGACCGTCAACTTCTCAAGGTTATCAGGAATTACGCCTCTTGTTATTCGGAGACGCCTTTCCCTAAAAAGATACAAGTCACGGTCCCTGTCCTTTAAATTTTACGGTTCTCTTTCTTACGCTTGAAAGTCAAGGCCTACATTGCCCTTTTGTCAATTGGATCGCTTACCGGAGCTTCCCTCTTGATTGGTTTGGGTTGGTGGGTTTTTGCCGATTTTGCCCAAGCGACGAGAGCTCTTGACGAAGAAACGCGCAGGACTGGTGAGTCATCGATCGAATACAAGGATGTGAGAGCTTTTCTCGATACGACTCGTAACATTTTTACCTCCCTGGAAGTCTATCCCGAGAGGTATGCAGGCCTTTTTGGGGTTACAAGAGATGAATTGTCCCTGGCCAAGAGACAGCTAAGCAATATTGCATCAAATTATGGCGAACATTATCCGGAGGTATTGTTGGAGCCGATCACAAGCAACCTAACAAGGGCCAAAGAAGCCATCCTAAAGCTTGAAGAGTTTGCCTTGTCCCCTGAAAATGTAAAAAAACAGAAAGGCTTTTGGGGCAATCGAAACAAAGCTAATGCAGAATATGAAGAGGTTCGGGATAAGTTAAAGAGAACCCTAGAGGGCCTTGAGATCGAGTCAGATAAATTTCGGGTAGAATCCGAGCAGGAGGTCTTGAAGAAATGGGGTGACCTCAAGAAGCAAGAGGAGAGAAATGCATTTTTTCTGATAATGGCAGTCGGCTTTTATCTCGTGTTGATTTCTTTTTTGGGTTTCATCACCTACAAAAGCTTGGCCAGCCCGCTAAGGAAACTTGAACAAGCTGCGGAATCTTCGATCGATCATAACAAGCCTTTCTCGATGGTGGAGATCGGGCCTTATGAAATTCGATCCCTTACTCGGCGGTTGCAAGGATTGATCTTTGGCCTCGAGGAAACCGTGGAGTCGAGAACGCGCGAGCTTAAGGAAAGAACCATTCAGTTACAGACCGAAATGCAACAAAGAATTGAGCTTGAGACTCAACTCGTCCATGCCCAAAAAATGGAAGCGGTCGGGCAACTTGCTTCAGGCATTGCTCACGAGATCAATTCACCTTCTCAATTTGCCAATGACAACATCCTTTTTCTCAAGGATGCCGTGGAAGGATTTATTGCGGAGATCGACAAAACGGACAAAGCCCCTGATGAAAAAGAAATTCTTTTTCTTAAGGAAAATGCCCCTCAGGCCGTTGAGCAGGCCAAGGAAGGAATTGGCCGAATTACCACGATTGTAAAATCGATGAAGAACTTTGCCTATCGTGACGCGAATTCCGAAAAGAAACCCAATGACTTGAACCAAGCGATTCGATCAACTTCCGTGGTTGCCACAAACGAATGGAAATACCATGCGGATATGCAACTGAATCTTGACCAAACCTTACCCATGGTTCCCTGTAACATTGGAGAAATCAACCAGGTGGTTCTAAACCTGATCGTAAATGGAGCTCATGCCATAAGAGATCGGTTTGAAGACGCTCAAAAAGGCACCTTGGTCGTTGGCTCCAAACATTACCCTGAGGCTAATTGCGTGGTTATTTCCATTACGGATAACGGTGGAGGTATCCCGGAAAAAGTGCAAAGCAGAATATTCGAACCCTTTTTTACAACCAAGGATGTCGGAGTCGGGACCGGGCAAGGGCTTGCAATTGCCCATAATGTAATCGTGAAATCACATGGGGGCCAAATATGGTTTGAGTCAAAGCAGGGAGAAGGCACCACTTTTCATATCAAACTGTTGATGAGCGAACCCAGTTAACCTCGCAAATTGAAACGCAATTCCTTCAGAACGATCACTTTCGGATTCCTTTTGATTTTGGCGTATTCTCAATCTGGTTGTTCCGACGAGAATCAAGCCGAGCCCAAGATGCAAGCGTCTTATGTTCCTTTCCCTCCGAAACCCGTTCGTGAATTGACGGGCAAGGAGAAAAAATTATTGGACCGGGCTGATTTCGTAAGAATTGAACCGGGAGAATTTCTTATGGGAAGTCCCGAGCATGAGATCGGACACCAAGCAACCGAAGCCATTCATAAAGTCAGGATTACCAAGCCCTATTACATGGCCGTTTCGGAAGTCACCATAGATCAATGGAATAAACTTCAGCCCAAAATTTTATGGAAAGACGAAAGCTTTTTCCTGACCGAAGACACAAAGAAAGCAATCAAGCGTCTCAAGAAAGAACTTCCCGAAGAAAAGAGTAAGGAGCTGATGCTGAATCCGGACGAAAGAGTCTACACTGTTGAAATACTCGAAAAGATAGTGCCCATCATTCAGGGAAAACTAGATAGTGCAAAAAATGCCACGAAGAAAAAGCGAAAAATCACATGGGCCATTGGTAATATCGAACTTGCCTTGAAAGAAGTACGGAGCCTCATTAACTACAGGAAATATTTGCCTGTCACCGGCGTTTCTTATCCTCAGGCAAAGTCTTTCTGCTGGAGAAGGACCGAGATTGCTTGGAGAGCAGCAAAAATCCCCAAGGACATGGTCTTTCGTCTGCCCACCGAAGCGGAGTGGGAATATGCCTGTAGGGCCGGCCTGAAAGGCGTTTGTGGGCTGGAGGATGGTGATAAGCTTTCGGGAATGAACGCGAATATAAACGGGGGAAAGAAGGAATTCATAATAGGCGAAAAAACCTATTTGATTAATCGAAAAGGTTTGGTTTCGGTTGGTGTCAGCAAAACCAAATATCCTGCGAATGCGTGGGGTCTCCATGACATGCACGGCAATGTTTACGAATGGTGTTATGATTTTTACGACGCTTATCCAACGGATGAATGGACCATTGACCCAATTGGACCGATTCGCGGAAAAGAAAGAGTCTTGCGGGGGGGAAGCTTCATCCGAACCGCTTACGATTCCCGCTCGGCCGCAAGGCGTTCCGTGGAACCCTCTTGGCGGGGCTCGGAAACTGGCTTCAGGTTGGTGCTCGGGTATCCGCTGTGAACGGCGGTTACTTGTTGCACCTGCTCATTTCCCGAGGAACACCGACAAAGTTTTCCGTACTTGAGAGGAGGGAAGGGCGTAAATGGTGACCCGGTCAACCCGGGCAATGTTGAAACCAATGCATTCGCCCTGAAGGTTGAACAGAGGCCCGCCCATTGAATTCTTAGGGAGAGGCAGATCGTGTTGGAGGATCATTGGGAAATTGTCTTTCCTCTTGGATACGGGTCCACTCATTTGGAGATTCCTATTGAACAAATCGAAGGTGACCGATCGATGTCCCAAGGTTACATTGTAACTTTTCAAGTCAGATTTTCGTTTCACCTCAATCCTCACGACGTCACCGGGATCATTGCTGCCGACGAATTTCACGACTTGGTCTCTTTTCTTTACCCGCCTTCCGTCGACTTTGGTAATCACGTCTCCTTTTCGGAGGCCGGCTTTGTAGGCGGCGGCTTGAGGCACAACGTCGGAAATGCGCACGCCTCCGACTTCATCCCCCTCAGCCCCGAGGATCACACCCATTACTCCTCCTTCACGTCCGATTTCGCGAGGCGAGCCACTTGTCACTCCCGCCCGAATTTCCTTGAGCATGGAAGAGGAGGACAAAACCCACGAACCCGTTTGCGTCGAATTCACGTCACTCCATTGCAATACGGGAAAAACGCGGTCTTCCGACAGTAGTTGGTAGAGAGCAAGGTCGGTTCTCTCATCCCTTTTTTTGATTTTCAGGCGATACTTCTTGCCATCCGAGGTTTCAGCCTCCCTTGCTCCGACGCAATCGCTTGCTTTGGTCAAGACATATCCACGCGAGTCCACAATTCCACCCATGGCAATAAGCTTGTCGTTACGCATTAATCGAACTGTGGTCGAAAGTGCCTGCTCGCGGGCTTTCCCGAATGCCTTTTGTGTCGAGATACCGTTGAGGCGAAATTTTTCCGCAAGCAAAAGCGTATTGTTATTCTCTGTGCCCTGTCCTTGGGAGGAGGTCCAGAAAAGAAGAAAGGCCATGAGGGTTAAAGTCTTCATTCCTCCGGGCGTTTCCCAAGTTTGATTTTCAATGATTGCGTTCTACCTTCTCGCTGATACTCGAGTTTGATTTCATCACGCGGATTTTTGGATGCGAGCAAAATCGTCAGTTCTTCCCGGTTATCGATACTTTCACCATCCACTGCCAAGATTATGTCATTTGGTTGCAACCCTGATTTTTCCGCCGCCGTTCCTTCAATGGCTTCGACCACGATAACACTGCCCCCAGTTTCCTTGCAGGCGACTCCCAAAAAGCCACCTTTTTGCATTTGGGCGATGGTAAAGAGCTTAGAGTTTTGAAAAAATTCCCAATTTGCCCTAAACGATTCTATGGGTACGTGAAAATTCTCATCGGGTTTCTTGGATATGCGGCTGTGAATGGCAATAACTTGTCCGTCAAAGTCAAAAAGGGGACCACCCGAATCACCGCCAAGCAACCTGCTGTCAGTCTGCATGGTTTCATCTTTGTTACCGATCACCCTTCCTACCCGCACGACGATCCCTCTTTCTTTGTCAAAACCACCGGGGTGGCCAAGGCCAAAACACCAGTCACCTAATGAAGCGCTTCCACGCGGAGCCATCTTTGCATAGGGCCAAGAACCAGATTTCGTGATCTTAAGCATGCCGGCATCTGAAAGCTCAGATCCTCCCAAGCTAATAGCGGGAAATCTTTTGCCGTTTGGCAGTCGCACGGTCATTTTTTTATCGCTTGAACCAATGACATGGGCTGCGGTCAATACGAGGCCATCTTTGGAAACAATGACTCCGCTACCTGCTCCATCGCTTGCTTCGATCGATACTACGGCACCTTGAACCTTGGCGAGCAGAGACTGCAGGCGAGCTTGGATTTCAAGAAGATCATCGACATTTTCCGGAACGATTTGATCCCATGCCTGTTCAATGATTTCATCTTTCGGCAAGAGAGTGTGGGGAAGAAAGAACGCCACCAAAAGAGCTTTGAGCGAAAATTGCATTACCCTATTGAACTCCTTCCGTCGCAAAACCGCAAACTGGATTTGTACCAATCCCATTAAAAGTTCAGAAGTCTCGGCAAGCGTTATGGTTTGTTTTTTTCTTTCGCCAAAAGAAAATCCCGGAGATTTCTCGAGGACAAGGGAAAGCGAGTCGATTTGAGAATGGAAACGGAAATTCGAGTGTTATTGATCACAAAAGTTCCAGCGGACGATTGGTATTGATCTGGCATTTGTGCATTGTGACCTTCCGGCAAACCGAGCACCAAATCAGGGAGAGCTTTTTTGGCCTTGCTTTGAGCAATGAGACTGAGGGACAGCGCAATTTTTTCCCGGTCGAGAAAATGTGGCTCAATGGAAACAAGGGCATCTCTTTCAAAACGGTCGAACTTATCACGAATGAAATCCTCAACGAGGGTCGCGCAATAAACATACAAGAAAGGTTTGTCGGTCCATGCATCCCCATTGATGCCTACGAAACCTGATTCGGCAAAATAAAACTGACCTTTCGTCGGAGCGGCAAGGAAACGGGCGAATTGTACGGCGGGGAGCCGATTTTGTGCTGAGTCAAAAGTTCTTGCCCATAGGGTTTCCGATACCAGTTCGAGTTCCTTGATACGGTGGATTTTCAGATCAAACTTTCGTGCGGAAAAATCCCACATGAAGGCTCCGTCCAAATCGTTCCCCGAAGCCAATTCCAAACCCGCCGCACTTGAAGATGGATAAACTTTCTCTCTTTGGGAAAGAACTTCCTGCCACCTGACTGTCTTTCCAAGGAAGTATTCCAAAAGCCTTCCGTCCCTGGCTGAGTCGGGAGACGTTGAATAGATCAGATTATTTTGAAAGACCTGGTCCAACTTGGTCAAGTTCGGTTCAAAATCCTTTCGGGTAGCGAAGACAATCGAACGAAAGGCACATGGTACTTGATTCAGGGAGAGGCCTTCCAAAGTAGGTTTTCCGGCGGAAAGATCGAGGTCATATGCGTCGCCGTTGACGCTCTCTTTTGCTTTGGATCCGTTTTGATCAAGACCGGATGTCGAGTGGATGGAGACTTTGATCTTCATCTCCCGTTCGAATTGTTCGGCGCATTGCTTTACCGGAATGGCAAACGATTCATCGCAATGTATGCTTATTGATTTATTGAATTGCTCCTGTTCTTGTTCACCAATTTTGTTCCAAACCACTATCATCGAGGCCAGGACGAACATCGAAAGAAGCGATAGCGTCACCCCTCCGTATTTCGGAGCCCGAAAGGTCTTGATCTCCTCTGGGTTGAAAGGTTTCACAAATGGTTTGGAAAAATCCAAGCGTTAAGCGTTGTCTGAAGCCGCATGCCTAACCAAGCAAAGGTAAAAAAATGAATTTGCAACCGGCTAATGAAATTTCCCGTCCACGTGTATGAACATTCCTGAAAAGTTCAGGTGGAAAATTCTTCAGGTGAGAACTCCTTCAAGGTCTTTCTCAACCCCTTGCGGCCGATGATCTTGGTAGCCTCTGACAACTTGACCCATTTTCGGGATCTCTTTGAGTCCTCGGGCCAACAAGAATAGACTTTCGTGACTAACATAGGATAGAGGTAAAGACAGGTGTTCTTGTGTATGCATTGGACTGTTTCCTTGCTTACCTTGCCTGCTACGCCCGCTTCCTCATATGCTTCGATCAAAGCGGTGCGGGAAGGTCCGAGCCTGCGAATCATGTTTCCCTTCGGCAGACCCCACTTTTTGCTCTTCGTGGTGATGAGCAATACCTCCACTCCCCCTTTTTTGAGAAAGCGGTACGGAATGACTCCCCATTTCGAAAGTCGTCTCATTGCCTACCCGATAACTGACCAACACCCACTGAGCGGATCTTACTTAAATACACTATATATGCAAGTCTTAACATTGCTCAAGATTGTCGCATCCTTGTAAGTTTACGGGTTTGGCGTAATGCAAAATTTATTATCATGCCACACCATCCGTCTTGCCAAGAGGGTGTTGTTTCGTTGCCATGACAATCCACGAACATGCCCTTTCTCGAAGCCAGATGCCTAAAGAAAAGCTTTCCTTCTCCCGAGGGCGGGAAGTCTTTGGTCGTTGACCTAGAGAGATTTTCTTTAAAGCCCTTGTCTCTATGTGGAATGAAAGGAGAAAGCGGGTCGGGGAAAACCACATTCCTTCATCTCTTGGCAGGTATTCTTAAGGCTGACGAAGGATCCATCATTCTGGACGGGCAGGAAGTTTCTCAACTGAGCGAGAGTGCTCGAGACCGTCTGCGAGCCGAATCGATTGGCTATGTATTTCAATCCTTCAACCTACTCCAAGGCTTTACTTGTTTGGAGAATGTATTGCTAGCAATGTCATTTTGCGGGCAGGTGAAAAAGCCTTGGGCCAAGGAATTGCTTGATCGGGTGGGGTTGTCCAAAAGGACGAATTATTATCCTCGGCAACTTTCCATTGGTCAGCAGCAACGGGTGGCAGTCGCAAGGGCTTTGGCCAACCGGCCCAAACTGGTTCTTGCGGATGAACCCACGGGGAATTTGGATCCGAAAAATGGGCAAAAAGCACTTTCTCTTCTCAAGGAACTGTGTCAGGAGAACGGAAGCTCTCTTTTGCTCGTTAGCCATGAGGAAAAAGTAATCGAATCTTTCGACAATCAAATCAAGTGGGAAGACGTCAATCAGGTACCGAGTAGTATGATTGAGGAGTAGAAACATGTTTCAGTCTCATTTTATGGTGATCGCATTACTTGCTTGGAGAGGGTTGAAGCAACATGCCTTCTCTTCCTTCGTGGCGGCCTTTACGATATCAATGGCAGGCGGGCTCTTCCTGAGCACATGGAAAATCAAGGAGGAAGCGCAAAAGGCCTTTAATAATTCATCGGGCGGTTTTGACGCAGTTCTCGGAGCACGCGGCTCCAAACTCCAACTCATTCTCAATGCCATGTTCCACCTCGAGGCATCGCCGGGTAATTTGTCTTGGGAACAATACGAACTGATCCGTGATACCCGGGGCGTCAAAGAAGCTTACCCGATCGCGGTGGGAGACAACTATTATGGCTATCGTTTGGTTGGCACCTTGCCCGAGTTGTTTCGGAATCACGAATGGAAGAAAGGAAGGAAGTACGAGGTGCAAGATGGTCGAATTTTCAGCGCTGATGCCAAGGAGGCGCTGGTGGGGGATTTCGCCGCCCGGAAATTGGGCTTGTCCGTCGGTAGTCAGTTTCATCCCTACCATGGCCTGGATTTTGATGAGAAGAAACGGCATCAGGATACCTATGTCGTGGTTGGACTACTAGAACCTACAGGGACTCCTTCCGACAGGGTGATTTGGATTCCAATCAAAGGGATTCAAAAAATGGAAGGGCATGACCCGGCGGCCGCTCAATCCGTTAGTGCGGTACTTTTGTCACTCAAGGGAGCGGCAGGCTTTCATCTTGATATGAAATACAACAAACAGGGAAACCAAGCTACCTTGGTTTGGCCGGTGGCGGCCGAACTGGCATCGTTTTTTGACAAACTGTCGTGGTTCGAGGACATTCTCGCCTTGGTTGCTTTCTTCGTGGCCTTGGTCGGATCCCTCATCATTTTCGCCACCTTGCGAACAGTGATGAACGAAAAAAAACGGGAATATGCGATCCTTCGTTGTTTGGGAGCGAGTCGCTTGGTTGTAACCTGCGTGGTGCTTGCTCAGTCCTTGTTCCTATCCTTGGCAGGCATTATTGGTGCATTTCTTGCCTACGGAGGCATCGGTTTCACGGCGGCCCGTTTGATTCGCGAAAAGACAGGTGTCGTGATGGACCCTTTGTCCTTTGTAACACTCGATCAGGAGAAGGAATGGAAGTCCTTATGGCCTCTTGTTCAGGAGAAGGGATATGAGGCCTTGTGGCCCCTAGTCGAACCCTTTTTGCCTCTTCTGGTTCTAGTGTTTGGAATTTTTGTAATCGGATTTGTCAGCGGTTTGATTCCCGCCCTGCAGGCATACCGCTCAAGCCTGTCCGACAACTTGAGTCCGAAGTCTTGAATTCGTAGGCCAAATGATTTATTAAACAAATGATCGGAAAAACCTTACCGTCATGAAGACCCCAATTACCCCCCTCGCATTTCTTGCCCTGATCTGCCTTTTGTTCTCTTGTGAACAGGAACCGAAAACCCAGGCAAGTGTGGGCCCTCCGCCAGTCGGCGAACCCATCGAGGTTGACAGCTGGAAAACTGTTTCTTCCGAACTGAAGGCGCTTTCCAAGAAAACGGAAAGTGATTTTTTTACCGGCGGCTTTAATGCGGTGTTGGGCCCACGTGGATCAAAAGTTGATTTGATTCTCAATGCCATGTTCCACATGGGGTCATCCGTAGGGCTTTTGTCATGGGACCAATACGAAGAGATTCGAGATAGTCCTGGGGTGGAGGAAGCGTATCCCATTGCGGTGGGAGACAATTATCATGGCTATCGCTTGGTCGGCACCTTGCCAGAGTTGTTTCGGAATCACGAATGGAAGAAAGGAAGGAAGTACGAGGTGCAAGGGAATGGACGAATTTTCAGCGAAAATGGCAAGGAGGCACTGGTGGGGGATTTCGCCGCCCGGAAATTGGGCTTGTCCGTCGGTAGTCAGTTTCATCCCTACCATGGCCTGGATTTTGATGAGAAGAAACGGCATCAGGATACCTATGTCGTGGTTGGACTACTGGAACCTACGGGAACTCCTTCTGACAGGGTGATTTGGATTCCAATCA
>Ga0315322_10002288_pt1 | contig 14797 bp, 17 predicted proteins | sample M110021515metaG_FD_203461 | JGI IMG/M metagenome (GOLD analysis project Ga0315322, IMG submission 203461) | Ammonia-oxidizing marine archaeal communities from Monterey Bay, California, United States - M1 100m 21515 | ecosystem: Environmental > Aquatic > Marine > Intertidal zone | place: USA...
TATCTCTGCTACAGCAGCAACAATCTCATCTGCGGGCGCACGCATGGTGCATCCGGCAAAAAGCGGGATCAGGAATGGCGTTTGCCGAAAGGCGAAAGCTGGACGCTTAGCACCGCTTGCGAGATGCTTGTCCAGCCATACCGCCATCCGCTCTCCCGTCTCCGCCATATCATCATGGGGGTAAGCCCGGTAACCAGTGATGGCTGTTGCATGCTCACAGGCGTCCCGGCTCATGTTCGCATGGTAATCCAGCGTGGCGACAATCGGCAGCGCTGGCCCGACCTTCTGGCGGAGACGTTGCAATAACTCGCCCTCGCCATCATCCAGATGCTCCGCAACCATTGCACCGTGCAGGTTCAGAAAAATGGCATCGATATCGCCAGCCCCGGCCAATTCTTCAAACAGCATGCCGAAAATGGTCTCATAGGCATCCTCAGTTACCTGGGCAGAGGGTGCCGCCGAGGCGAACACCAGCGGCGCAATTTCATGCCCCTGTGCCTCGGCCCTGTCGATGAAACCGGATATTCCAAGATTGAAGCCCTTCACTGCCGCTGGCAGGACTGCGCCACGCACAAGCGATGGCCAGCTATAGCCAGTTTCGAACTCTGGCAGCGTCGCCTTATGGGGCGCGAAGGTATTGGTTTCGTGGCGAAACCCAGCGACCGCGATCCGCGCCATGCATCGACTCCTTGTTGCTTATACCCCTGAGCATAGCCGCCGTTCCCTTCCGCGCAATCCAGGCCTTATAGTTCACATCCCGCCCTTTGGAGTTGCCCCATGGATTACCGCCCAGATGCTGAATGCCCGCTAGATGGTGTGCGCGTGCTTGATCTATCGCGGTTGGTCGCAGGCAATATGTCCACCCATGTGTTGGCGGACCATGGTGCCGACGTCATCAAGGTTGAGCCACCTGGCAAAGGCGATCCGCTTAGGGATTGGGGTGCGGATGGTATCAGTGTTCAATGGAAGATCTACGCCCGCAACAAACGCAGCATCGTCATGAACCTGCGAGACGAGCGCGGGAAAGGGCTGTTGCTGGATATGGTCGAAGGCGCGCAGGTGTTCGTTGAGAACTTCCGCACCGGCGGGCTAGAGAAGATGGGCCTATCGCCTGAAACGCTTTGGGCGCGGAACCCAGCGCTCATCATCCTCCGCGTGACAGGTTTCGGGCAGACCGGTCCTTATGCCAACCGCCCAGGCTTCGGCACATTGATCGAGGGCATGAGCGGGTTCGCCATGAAAACGGGCTTCCCAGACAGGCCGCCTACCCTGCCAAATATGGCATTAGCGGACATGGTCGCTGGCCTCTACGGCGCATTTGCAGTGATGACAGCACTGCGTGAAGTCGAGCATAAGAGCGGCAAAGGCCAAGTGATTGATCTGTCATTGTTGGAACCGCTGATGTCTATCCTTGGTGGCGACGCAGCTTTGCATCATGTGACAGGCAAGGCACCGATGCGGACAGGCAACCGCTCCCTCACCGCCAGCCCTCGCAACACCTATCAAACCAGTGACGGTAGTTGGCTCGCGATATCCGGCTCCATGCAAGCGATGGCGATGCGCTTGTTCCGCGCCATCGGCCGCGAGGATATGTGCGACGACCCCCGCTACGCCACCAATGCCGCCCGCGTCGCCCGTGCCGACGAAGTGGATAAAATCGTCGGCGATTGGGTGGGTGCGCGCACGCTGGCGGAAAACCTATCCTTCTTCGAGAAAGCCGAAGTGACCGCAGGCCCCGTCTACGATGCCGGCCAACTCCGCGAGGACCCCCACGTACTTGGCCGCAAGGCGCTGGTGAATATGCCGGAAACAGAGGCACCAGACGGTTACTTGCCCATGCACAACATCATCCCACGCTTGTCCGAAACCCCCGGCGCCATCCGCCGCCCAGCGCCGACATTGGGCCAGGATACGGATGATATTTTGAGAGAATTGGGGTTAGACAATGCAGCAATCAGGATGCTGAAGCAGATGAAAGTCATTGAATAACCCCAACGCCAACCTATGTCTCATCGATGGCTGTACAACCTGAAGACCTAATCGCCAGATCCACCTTGAGAATTGAAGCTTTCGGCGCGACTAACAACATCGGAACAGGATTCTTGTGGTCGTTCGATCAAGATGTAATTGAAGAAAATTTACGCCTACCTTGTCTAATTACCAATCGCCACGTCGTAGAAACTGCAAGCTACATAAAAATACGAATCACCACCGTAGAATCGGGCTTCGAGAATTTCAATATACCTGAAATATAATCGAAATATATTCGTCTCACAGGTTATACTATTGAGGATGTTCAGAAATGACTTTTTTACCACACTGATAATAATATTGACTTGTTCGCCATATTAATTGGCGGTATTTTGACCAGCATTCGAGAAAATCGTGCATTCACACATAGTCTATTGGATGACCGCTTGCTCTTAACCGGGATTCCCCATGTAAATGGCTGCCGTTTCAGAAAGTTTGGTCCAGATCGGCTTCACCTTCAAGCAGATTGTTTCTGACGGCTGCCGAAGGGTCAATCTGTTCGGCAGAATGCCGATTGACAGCCGTGCTGGGTTGAAATGGGCGCGTTTGCCAGATTTTGGACGCACTGATGGCGCGAGCTTCCTCGTTCACTGATGAACTGGCCGCCATGCCGGAGCAGGCTTTGGCCTGAGGCGGTCGATGCGGCGTAGTATGTCGGCAAACAGGGCTCGGGGAATGGCGACCTCCGCGATCTGGAAGGTAACGTAGCGCCCGTGGCGGACAATCTTCGCCCCGATTTTGATCAACCTGTCTCTGAGCGTCGTCATCGACCACTGCTGCACGGCATCAGGCAGCGCCAGTGTGCGCAGGAAGTTGCCGAGATTGTAGGCGAGCGCATGCAACTGCAGGCGAACGGCGTTGTGGGCGAACTTGCGGCAGGAGAGACGCGTCCACCGGATGGCGTTCTTGCCTTCTTTGATATGCTGCTATGCCGTGCCGCGTTGATTGTAGAAGGCGACGACACGCTCGGCAGGGCGGGCGAGGTTGGTCACTATGAACCCGACCCGGGGATAGAGTTCGCCTGGATGCCATTCGACCTTGGCGACGACGCGGCGAGCCTTGCTCCAACTGGCGGCCTTGTAGCTGAAGTTTGCGTAGTAGCGGCGCACGTCCTTCGGCGGCGGACCAACCGGGCGCTTCAGGAGGTGGGCGATATTGCCCTGCAGAATGTGTTCGCCGGCAGTCGGATCGCATAGCCAAAGCCCTCGGCTTCGAGGAACTCATAAACGCCAGGCAGAGCGAAGGCCGCGTCCCCTCGGAAGAAGCGCCGCAGTCGATTGTCCCGGTAGCGGGCGACGACTGGCTCCAAGACATTGCGCCAATCATGGGCGCTGTGGACGTTGCCGGACCGAAGGGCACAGCGTTCGAGATCGCCGAACTGGTTAAACACGAACAGTGGGTGATAGCAGCTACGGCCAAAGTGGCCGTTGTAGGCCGTGCCTTCCTGCGCGCCGTGGGTTGGGCTGACGGAGCTGTCCATATCCAGGACGATGGTCTTCAACGGCTTGTGCCGATGAACCGTGTCGATCCACGCGCCTGACAAATCAGCGAGGGCGGCGAGATTATCGGTCATCCAAAGCAACTCGGTCTCAAACCGGCCCATCTGGCTGGTTGATGCGCCGCCGCGTTCGATAGCCTTACCGCCGACGATCCAACGCATCGCAGGATCACGCCCCAGCCGGTCGGCGTCATTCACATCCTCATAGCCCGCAAGGCGTCCATAGACAGACTGGCGCAACAGTCCGGCAAGACTATGCCAACCATTCTCGCCCGTGCGGTTATCCGCGAGTACGCTGGCCGCCGTATCGGTCAGGCCAAGCGCATCGTCAAGATCGCGATAGGCCAGCAACCCAGCATCGGATGTGATCCGCGAACCATGGAACTCAAGCTTCAGCCGACGATCAAAACCAAGGCCTGGAGGCCATCTATCGGCTTCACCCTCTGGGTTCTGCATAACAGCCACCCCTAAATCCATTTAACACACTGAATACTATACAAAAACCATGGTCAGTGGGAGCGAAATGGATCATTCACCTGGGAAATGCGGGGCTATAGAAACTTCGTCTTTTGGTGTTGATGAATCGCCGGGCGGCGACGGCGAAGCTCCTCCAGAAGAGAATGAGAGCAGCAGCAGTAGTGGTTTGTAAGGCGGATATCCAAGCATCCATAAGATAATCCGAGCTGCATATTTGGCGACTGTCGTTAAGTAAATTTATAGCCCAGGTGCCATTGAGGTGCCTGGGCTATAATAGTTGGGCTTAGGCGTGCCTGACGCTTCTGAATAATCGATGCTGACGTGATGGACTTTAGATATGTCGCACATATCATCGGTTGGAAGCTGTTTATGTTAGAGATGCCGACTACCGGAATCTTACCAGTCACGCCACGCCCATATTCGTCGCTAAAATAGCTCTTGTCTATCTTGATTTCATCAACCAACGCGCTGGCGCGTTGGCACCCAAGTTCTTAGAACTAAATTTTTACATCAATGATCATTTACCAAGGTCGACAATTTGTTTCATCCCGCACCATGTTCTAACCGCTATCTATGGCCAGGGTCTCACTATCGAGTTGTGCTGGACTGCCTGCCATTTGGTTGCTGGGCAATTAGGACTGGGCCTAACTGCTTGTTCAATGCCGCCGTTTCGGACTGACCAATTGTCATAGCGACATCGACAAGGGTACCCGCGTCGGCCACCACCGCACGTTGAGTTGCTACACGTCCGCTTCTTGCGATAACTGTGTACGGGCCAGGTGCCAGACGGAATAGAGGCGACTCGCCCTTGGCACTTGCAATTTCGCGCCCGTTGCGGACGATCGAGATTTCGGCTGGCGCGTGTGAATCTGAGTCACGCCCAGGTGCGGAGGCAAAAGACAGTGCCACACGAACAAAGCCTAAAGGTACATCAAGGCCAGCTGCAACGATCTCGCCCGGCCGAACCTCAACAATTCGCTCAGCGTTGGCGTGATCGATCGTAGCATAGATTTTGTATCGGCCAGCAGTAACTGTGGCTAACGCGCGTCCACGGCCAGAGATTGTCATGATCGGGCCAGGGCCATCTAGGCGCTCGACCCGGAACTGTGCACCGCGGGCTGCTGGGCGGCCACCGCTGAGCGCCGCAAGTGCGAGTTGGCCCGCATCAAGCGCTAGTCGCCGGGTCACTACACCTGACTCTGGTGCCCAAACTTCAGCTTCACTGACCGCACCGCCGCGGCTTACCCGTGCGAGATAGCGTCCGGCTGGTACTGCGAACAACGGGCTGGCAGTCCGCTCCGTTCGGGCGACGAGGCGGTAAACGCCATGGGTATCAGCGCGCAGCAGTTCAAAACGCGCGCCGTCGACAAGTGGACTGCCACCTTGAACGAGGCTTGCCATCAGGCGAAGGCCTTGAGGCACGAAGCTTTCAGGCCCTGTCATGCGCCATCCGCCCTCGAGCGGCTTCGGCGTGACAATGGCGGCGTAGGTCCCAGGAGCTTCCAAGGCCGGAAGGTCAGCTTGAACTGTAAGCGGCTGGTCGTCTGAAGCAGGCTGCTGCCTGCTTTCAGGCACTGCAAGTCGGGTGAGCGCCGCTGTTGGCGTGCGCAGCGTTAGCGCTAGAGCGGTCGACAGCGTCGCTGCGTCGGCCCGGGCAAAGCGGCCACCGGTATTGGCAGAGATGCAGTCAATTCGGCTTGCGGTCTGATCACTCAAGCCAAAGCCGATCAGATCAACAATAAACTCTGGAAACTTTTCTTTCAACCGGCCCGCATGGGCGCACAGCGCTGCCAGGCACTGATTAGGGCCGCCTACAATGGCAACGACCCGCTTAACTGGCGCTTCCTCAGGGAAGGCGGCCAAGGCAGCGTCCAACGCAGATGCCAGATTGCGGCGGCCTTTGGGTTCTGTGCCCTTAAAGGAATTTGTGCTTCCACTATCTGACAAGGTGAAGCCCTTGCAGCTTCCACCGCCATAAGCTCCTATCCGGGTATTGCTCAGAGAAAGGGCATTAATTGCTTGATGTTGGAGGTCAAACTTAACAGATCCGTCTATGGCGGTAGCCATATCCGCGTTCGCATCAATCAGCACTAGCGCGCTCTGGGGAGCGGCTGTCTGATGGGCGTCAGGCGCCTCGGATGCACTGACTTGCAGTGTTAAGCAAAGCCCAACTGCTGCAGCAAAAGCCCCCAAAATGCTTTGCTTACGATGCGTTAGCCTGGAATTCATGGACGACGTCTCATGCCCCTTGTTCATGATGGAACTATACCCTTATGCAACCGGGTTCATCAATCGAATGAGTCGGGAAAACTCGGTGTCCGCGATGTCGCAGGCAGAATTCCTAATTACCATATGTGGAACATTCCCAGACAAATGGATACGATATATTGTATTTTATTTATGCAATAAATTCCATTAATTATAAGCAATATGAATATGTTGAATGTATGTGTTTAGTGTGAATTATAAAGTACACAAAAAAGAAGGGAGAGGGTGCCATTTCTGGCGCACTCTCCCCAGATTTTCTTTGCGAGTTAGTGAGTCTAAGCAGCTTCACCTTCGCGCTTAGCTTTGGCGATTCGCTTGGACTCGTCGAACTCTGCACGACGGCGCGCAATCTCTTCTGCGCTCATCCGGTCCAAATTGGAGATATCAAGTTTCCAACTTGGGTCGTTGCTCCAGCGCAGCGGGTTTTGAACCGTGGTGTTCGGCACAATGGCGGTTTCAAGCAACTGCATCGCTAAATTCAGCGTTGCGTGCTGGCTGGCTTTGTCAGACGGACGGCCAGCCGGGTTGCCCAGCGGGAAATCACTGAAGAGGAAGCGCGGGACGCCCACATATTCAACGATGTCCTTTGCGCAGCCCATAACGACGGTCGGGATGCCAGCTTCTTCTAACAGTCGTGCGGTCAGACTCACGGTCTGATGGCACACGGGTCAATTGGCAGCGATGACAGCGACGTCAGCTTCATCTTCGTGCACACGGCGGATGATTTCCGCTGCATCAACTTCGATGGTGGTGCGATGGCTACGATTAGTTGGTGCCCCATGGAATCTTGGTGCGACCTGCCCAATCACACCCTCATCCGCCAATTGGCGAAGCATGGGCAGCGGGAACCATGTGTTGCTGTCTTCCTGGCTGGTGTGCACCCGGTCAATACCGATATGGGAGATGCGCGTGTCATGATCGACAGACGTATCGCCTGAATACACATCGTAGAACTTCGCAGCAGCATTGTAGGCGGAACCTACCCCCTGATCGCCTTTGCCTGGCTGGTACGGTGCGGCTGTCGTGATAAGTGCCACGCGGCTTTCTGAGACGGGCTTTTTCAGTGGTGTGAATGGCGTTTCACTGTGATGTGCCCACTCATACGGTTTGCCGTATCCAAGCGTCGTATAATAGGTACGTATACGCTCCATATACGGGATTGGCTTGTCGTCCGGAGACGCGAAGCCATAAGGATTATCGTCCACCCATTCCCTCCTTTTCAGTGTGATCTATTTAGGCTTAGACTAACAGGAAGCTGAACCGATGACAAAGGCAGGAGAATGGCCATGTTGCATCGCCCAATTCAAGTAGAGCCAATTTCAGGCGGCCTCGGCGCTGAGATCGACGGCGTTGATCTTTCTACGCTGGATGACACTGCATTCGCAGAGATCAACCAAGCGTTTCTGGATCATCAGGTTATCTTCTTCCGCGACCAATATATCACGCCAGAACAACAGCTTAATCTGGCACTCAGGTTCGGCGACATCCATTACCATCCGTATATGTTGGGCATGGATGACCACCCAGAAATTCTGGAAATCATCAAAGAGCCGGGCGAGACATATACCTTTGGGGCCGCGTGGCACACGGACCAGATGTTCAATCCGTCGCCTGCGAAGGCGACAATGCTGTATGCCAAAGAAACGCCAGCTGTCGGCGGCGATACAATGTTTTCCAGCATGTACAAAGCGTATGATGGCCTGTCGGACGCCATGAAAGCGATGTTGAAGGATGTAAAAACTTTCAATGTCGGCGATCGGTTCAAGAACATGGGCGGCGGCTCACGGGCTGAGCGTTATGCCGGCAATAAATCTATGGCGGGCAAGGTACGGGACCCGGGTAATCAGATAACAGAGGCGCACCATCCGCTGTTCCGGACGCATCCAGAAACTGGCCGGACGGGCCTTTATATTGGCAGCCATACGCAAGGCTTTGAAGGCATGCGGGCCGAGGAAGCGGATCCAATTATCGATTATCTCCGCCGCCATTCTATCCGGCCAGAATATCTATGCCGGTTCCGATGGGAGCCGGGCTCAATGGCGATCTGGGATAATCGTTGCGTCCAGCATTATGCGGTGCCGGATTATAATGAGCGTCGCCGCATGCATCGGATTACGATTGCGGGCGACGTTCCGTACTGAAATAGAAAACGCCCGCCTGGCGGCTGCCAAGCTGGCGTTTGAATGCTTTGTCTAAGCAGGCTTAGAGGTTCGCAAGCACGTTCTCTGCGGTGGACGCTTCGAACTGGCCGGGCTCTTCAACGAAGAGCTGCGTGACCGTGCCGTTGTCGACAACCATGGCGCAGCGTTGCATGCGTTGGCCAAGGCCGAAGCCGGAACGATCAATGGTCAGGCCGCAAGCTTGCGCGAAGTCGCCATTGCCGTCAGCAACCATTTTCACTGCAGAGCCAGCACCCTGGGCTTCGCCCCAGGCGCCCATGACGAAGGCGTCATTGACGGCGATGCATGCGATTTCGTCGACACCTTTGGCTTTGATCTGATCGGCTTTCTCAATAAAACCGGGCAGATGCTTCGCGGAGCAGGTCGGCGTGAAGGCACCGGGAACTGCAAACAGAACGACCTTTTTGCCGCCAAAGAAATCGCTCGCTTCCAGATTCTCTGGGCCGGCAGAACCCATGGTCTTGAAGGTAACGGCAGGCGCTTTATCGCCGACACTGATGCTCATTGCATTCTCCTGAAATTTGTTGGTATCCGGCGGCGCAAAATACGCCACTCTCACCTTGCCACATAGCGAGCCTGACAGGGATTAAAACCCCTATCCTGTGTGAAGGCTAGCGGATGCTGTGCTAGCGCGCTTTTTCAATTCCTTGCAGAACGACGTCGGCGCTTAGCAATTCTGGCAGCGGCACCCCATTCGGTGCACCTGGGCCGTAGACCACATTGAACGGGATACCGTAACGCCCGAAACTGGCCAGATAGTTGGCTATTTTTGGATCGGGCCGTGTCCAGTCGGCCTGCATCGGCGTCACATTGGTTTCGAGGAGCGCAGCCACTGGGTCACTGGATAGCACGGCTGCCTTGTTCCATTTGCAGGTAACACACCAATCTGCCGTTACATCCACCAGAATCACCTCGCCGGTGGCTACACGGCGGGTGATTTCGGCCCGGTCGAATGGTGCCCAGGCAAACCGTGCAGGTCCATCGGCTTTTGGCGCAGACGCTAGGGTCGTTACCAGCACCCCGCCGATCACGAAGGCACCTGCTGCCATGGCCCACCGCCTTGGCCCTTCAGATTTCATGAGTGCAATAACCAGCAAGGCGGCGGCAGCCAGTGCGCCAAGCGTGGCAGCGATTCCAGCTTGCCGGAACAGAACCCAAAGCAGCCATGCGCCAGTCAGCGCAACTGCGATGGCCAAAACACGGCGGACGATATTCATCCATGCGCCCGGCCTCGGCAAAATGCGGGCCACAGCTGGGAACAGGGCGGTCAGCAGGTAGGGCAGGGCGAGTCCGACGCCCATGGCAGCAAAGATCGCCAAAATTTCACCACTGCCGCGGCTCAGTGCAAAACTGAGCGCGGAGCCGACGAATGGCGCTGAACACGGAGTAGCCAGGGCTGTCGCCAGGACGCCGGTCCAGAAGGAATTACCGATGCCGTCTTTGCCAGTGCCGGAAAGTGCGGCTCCAGCACGACCAACGGCGTCTGGCGCTTCTATTTCGAATGCGCCCCAAAGATTGGCTGCAAACAAAGCCATAACCATCGCCATCGCGCCAACAAAAATTGGCTGCTGAAACTGAATGCCCCATCCGACAGCGACGCCCGCACTCTTCAAGCCAATGGCCAATCCGGCCAGTACGAGGAATGAGACGATGATGCCAGCGGCGGAGGCTGCGAATCCTCTATGCACAGCGGCCCGGCCTGCACTCGCATGCTCCAGCGCGCCCATTAGCTTGATCGCCAGGACAGGCAGGACGCAGGGCATAACGTTCAAGATCAACCCGCCAAGCAACGCAATTCCCAGCATCAACAGCAATCCAGGCCCACCGCTGCTTGAGGCGGCGGCGCGTGGTGGGCCAAGTGCAGTGCGTTGTTCGAACGAAAGATTGGCGCTTGCTAATGTTACGGAGAATTCGGCACCTGGCTTAGCGTAATCAACGGCATCGAGTGGTGCCTCGAGCGCTTTAGCGGTCGCTCTGAATTGGCCATCGCCCAGGTCTTCAAAGGTCGGCGCACCAAAGAAATAGCCCGGCAAGCCGTCCACAAAGAAATCTGCTTTTGAGAGTACCGTGGAAGCCGAGCCTTCGACGACCAGTGCGGGCTGATCATCCGGGCCTGTGAGCCATGCAGCACTTAATGTTGACCCTGCACCGGCTGGCGCCGGCGCTTGACCTCGGGCTTTATCAATTGCGAACGCATGCTTGGATGGTTTGGCAGATCCAGGCGGGAGATTGAGCGCCAATGTGGCGGTTTGCGGCACACAGACTTCGGCGCATGTCAGATAGTCTACGGTAAGCTTAAAACGCGCCGCCTTTGTGGGATTCTGCAGTTTTACTGTAACTGGCAGCAGCACGCCGCCGGTGTAGCCGATGGAATCGAAGCCCAAGATGGTGAAGCGCTCTGGCGTCGGCCATATGATTTCGGCGGATGCAATATTGTCTGAACCATCCCACTCCAAATTTGGCGGATATCCTTGCGGGCCTGGTGCGCGCCAATAGGTTTTCCAGCCGTCCTTCAACACAAATTCAATCCCGAACCGCAATTCGCCGTCGCTACCGGTGGCATCTACAGCGGAGAGCAAGCGGGCACGAGCTTCGGGGGTGGCATCCCACGCGGACTCAACGGCTTTCGCCGGGCCAGCAAACAGGCTGGCAAGGGCGATTAGGCCGACGACGCGGACAATTAGGTGGTTATTGAACAAGGGCATCAGCGCATCCATCAGGGTTCTACATCTGGATATACGATGGCTGGCCTCAAGCGCCAGTGTGTAAGGCCTTGCTTCACGCAGAAGTGCCTTTTGCGCAGTCTCCGCTTGCTCTCGTCCGTTCTGCCTACTACTTTGCTCGCTATGGCTGATAGCGACGCGCTTTCTCTTACAGGTAGACTGCTGGTAGCGATGCCGACCATCGGTGATGAGCGGTTCGAACGGACCGTGATCTACATGTGCGCCCATTCCCATGAAAAGGGTGCCATGGGCTTGGTCGTGAACAAGCCCATGGACGGCGTGGATTTTCGCGAGTTGCTGGATCAGTTAAAGATCACTGAAGTCTCGATTGACGAGCTACCTGTGCAATATGGCGGGCCGGTTGAGAAGACCCGCGGCTTTGTCTTGCACACGACGGACTATAAGTCTGATGGCGCATCCGCTTTGTCAGAAGATGTCTCACTCACGGCGACTTTGGATATTCTGCGGGATATCGCGGCAGGTGGCGGGCCAGACCGGCATATTTTGGCGCTTGGCTATGCCGGATGGGCACCTGGCCAGCTCGAGGAAGAAATTAAAGCCAACGGTTGGCTGATCGCTGATGGCGACGCCGGGATCGTTTTCGACAGCGCCATTGATGCAAAATGGAACCTTGCGCTTGCAAGCATGGGCGTATCTGCTTCCAACCTCTCGAGCGAAGGCGGTCGCGCCTAGCATCACTTTTTTTGATTAATTTTGACCAACGTGCATTTTTAGTTTAACTAATTTCGATAATCATAGAAATATAGAAGTATGAATGATCATAGACACAACCACTCACTCATGGACCTGGAGGAGGCAGCACAAGCGTTTGCCGCCATTGGGTCCGAACCCCGCTTGCAGGCATTGCAGCTTCTAGTGCGCGCAGGCCCTGAAGGATTGCCGGTTGGCGAAATTCAGCGCCGGCTTGGCATTGGCGCTTCCACGCTAACCCATCACCTCCGATTTTTGGCGGCGGCGGGGCTTGTGGAGCAGGAGCGCTGCGGCCGCACAATCATCTGCTGCGCTGCCTTTAGCCGCGTTGAGGCACTGGCTGATTTTCTAGTGCGGGAATGCTGTGTCGATCGAAGCCAATGGGCGAAGGAGGCCTGATTATGACAAGCCTTGTATTGAATGCCTTCCGGGATATGCGGACACCGAAGCTAGACCGTGTCTGGTTAGCGAGCCTTGCTGTTATCGCGCTAATCGCGTTCTTTAAGCCTGACGATGTTTCAGACCGTGTCTGGTTTGGCCTCACCGGACTCGCGCACACCATGCCCTAAGTGCTGTTCGCCTGCCTGATTATTGGCGCTATGGCAGCCGCAGGGGCGCAGTCAGTCTTTGCCAAGGCGTTCGAAGGCCTTGAAATTCGCATGATCTTCTGCGCGGCACTCTTGGGAGCATTGGCGCCGTTTTGCTCCTGTGAAGTCATTCCATTCATTGCGGCGTTGCTTGTAGCCGGCGCACCGCTTTCTGCCGTGATGGCTTTCTGGTTGGCATCCCCGATCATTGATCCACCGACTTTGCTGATTACGGCAGCTGCACTTGGCTGGCCCTTTGCGATGGGCAAGATGGCGGCAACGATTGGCATTGGCGTGATGGGTGGGTTTGGCATTCGCTCGTTGCAAGGTATCGGCGCGCTTTCGAACCCGCTCAGGCCGCAATCGCCTGCCAGCAGTTGCCGCGGCGCGGCCCAGACCCGATGACACAGAAGCCGGTATGGAAGTTCTGGCAGGAAAAGGCGCGGGTCGAGACATTTGGCAAGGAAGCCGGAACCAACCTACTGTTACTGATCAAATGGATGTTCTTCGCCTACATGCTGGAAGCCGTGATGGTCGCCTATGTACCAGCGGAAGCCATTGTCAGCGTTGTTGGCGGTGAAGAACTGGGCGCAATCGTGATCGGTGGTTTGGTTGGTGCGCCCGCGTATCTGAACGGATATGCTGCGGCCCCAATTGTCGCTGGCCTTATGGAGCAAGGTATGAGCGCTGGCTCTGCAATGGCCTTCATTCTGGCCGGCGGCATGACCTGTGTGCCTGCAATGGCGGCAGTGTGGGCCCTGGTTCGTCCAAGCGTGTTCGCCTGCTATATCGGGCTTGCTTTCATCGGAGCCGTGCTTGCGGGCGTTCTCTATTCGGCGTCCGTTTAAGCGGCTTCGGCGAGGCGGAAGTCGAGGAATTCAAGCCTGTCTTGGCCCCAGAAGATTTCACCATCCAGGACATAGCTTGGGATTCCGAACACGCCACGGTCTAGCGCTCGGTTGGTGTTGTCTTCGAATTCTTCCAGCACGGCGTTGTCTTGTGCGGCTTGCACAAGCACATCGCCTGGGAAGCCGTATTCTTCTGCAACTGCAGTCAGCGTTTTCCAATCGTTGATGTCGCGATCTTCGGCCCAGCAGGCGCGGGGTAGGGCGAATACCAGGGGGGCAGGGTCCCAGCCAAATCGATCCGCCGCGGCAACCATGCAAGCCGCGCGCTTCTGGCTTACTGGATAATATGCAGGCTTCTCAGACAGCGGCAGCCCATAGCGCTTCGCCCAGCGCTGCATTTCCAACTTGCCGTAAGCTTTGTGCAGGTCGGAGCGGGCAGGCGGATCATCATGGCCGATCAGGCGCAGCATCATTTCACGTAGATCAACCGGGAAGTATCGGATCGTCGCCTGATTGCTCGCAGCGATTTCTTCCAGCCGCTTTTGAGCCAGATAGACCCAGGGCGAGTTCAGGCAGAAATAATAATCAATGTACCGCTTGTCATCGCTCATGCCGGTTCCTCATGTGCGGGTTTGCTGGTGGCTTAGAATGGCTCTTCGACGGCATAAGCGGGCGCCTGGCCGCGCATTGCACGTTCAACCAATTCAAGCCTGTCCTGGCCCCAGAATGGCTCGCCGCGAATGATGTATGTCGGTGCGCCAAAAACCTGCGCATTCTTCGCTTCTTCTGTCAGCACATCGGCGCGGGCCTTGGCCGCAGACGATTCTGCTTCGGTTGCTATCGCTGCGCCATCAATACCAGCGCTATCGGCTGCGGCGATCAATGCTGCTTTGTCGCCCATATCTTGCTCATCGACCCAACAGCCGCGCATGAAAGCGGTCGCGAGTTTGCCTGCATCGAGGCCTTGCTCAGCAGCAATCATCACCATGTTATTGCCGAGCGTTGGATCGACGGGGAAATGTTTGGGACGCAGGTTCAAGTCCGCTTGCCGGTAATCCCGCCAGCGCTGTAGCTCGAACATCCGATAGCGGCGCCGCTGATAGGGGCGCTTCGGTAAGGGAAGGCCGCCTGATTGCGCGAACACCGCGCCGAAATCGACGGGCTTGAACTGCACCTCATACCCAAGCTCGTCCGCGAGTTTCAAGAACGGCGCGTGGCCAAGATAGCTCCATGGCGACGTGATCGTGAAATAGTAAGGGATCTGTTTGTCGCTCATTCGTGCATTCCTGATTGCGTATTTTCTAAAAGCTTAGACGGGTTTGGCGGTTCGGCGCTACCGGTTGGTCATCCGCACGACTTGCTGGGCGACAGCAGGGGAGGATGTGAGACCCGGCGATTCGATCCCGAACAGGTTGATCAAGCCTGGCGCGCCGTGTGTCGCTGGGCCTTGCAGCATGAAATCTGGCTGTGGCTC
>Ga0315322_10002290_pt1 | contig 14785 bp, 8 predicted proteins | sample M110021515metaG_FD_203461 | JGI IMG/M metagenome (GOLD analysis project Ga0315322, IMG submission 203461) | Ammonia-oxidizing marine archaeal communities from Monterey Bay, California, United States - M1 100m 21515 | ecosystem: Environmental > Aquatic > Marine > Intertidal zone | place: USA...
AGATTTGCTACAATTGACAGCAGCATCGATTTCATCATTTCTGTAACTGAATTAAATTTAGCTGTCTGCTCTGCCAAGGCTTCTAAATCTGCTGCTGATTGTTTTGTTTGCGGTTCCAACAATTCAAATCGATTATTCATAAGGAGAGCTAATTCACTTACATCCGCCAATCCCAGAGCTGCTGCAGTGGCTTTCGCTTCATAGTATTCCATTTGATCGAAAGATTTTCCTGCATCATTGATAGCATTGGAGAGCATTCGCATTCTCTCTGTCGGGTTTGTATTTTGAATCATCCTTGTGGTACTCAAGTATGGCCCGCCCAATAGTGCGTTTAATTTTCCAACCGCTTGCGCTGCACCCTCAAATGTGTCAAACTGTTCTGTTATTCTGAGGAGTTGATCGACCTGCATGCCGGCTGCTTTTGCATTGACTGCTAGTTTTCTGTAAACATCTGTTGATTTTTTGCCAAAAGCTGCTAATTGCGGAATTGCTTTTTGGAACCCATTTGCCATTTCTTCTGGTGGCATTCCTATTGTTCGGGCTAAAACAAACATTTCTCTTTGCACCTTGCTTGCCTGATCCTCTGTCATGGTGAATGCAGACATAAGAGTATTATAGTTCGCAGCAGTCACATCTGCAGACACGCCCAACTCTTGAAGAACTGCCGTATTCTTAGCTATCGTTTTTTGCTGTGTTCCAGACATTCGGTTAAACGATCCTAAATTATTTATAAGCCCGGTATATGTCGTAGTAATATCTCCGACACCGATACCAAGTGGCTGTAAATCCCTTTGCACAGATATCATTTTGTCGCCAAACATATCTAAAGCACCCGTAGTGCGATTGAACTTAGAGAATGCTTCGTCGGTTGCATATGCTAACGCGAGCATTGCCTCGCCCATCATTTGGGCGACAGTTGCCATAATATTTGTTATGTTTATAGAATTCTTTAATCCCTTTGTGAAATCTGCAAATTTGAAAGTTGCGTTTTCTGCTCCAGTTGCAGATTCAAATAATCTTCCCGTGAATCCCAAAAAAGTGTCGTCAGCGTCACGCACAATTCCGCCTAGTGATCCCATTTTTTGTCCCATGTCTTCGGCAGACATTGACCATTTAGACGTGCCTTTGGCGGCTTCGTCAAGAGCTTTACTAGCACCCTTTCCTGAAGTGCCTAAATTTTTATACGACAAACCAAGTTCTGATTGCGCCTCGGCAAAATCCCTAATCGCAGCTGTCCACTCTTTTAGCTCTTCTGGCCCACCCTCGGATCCAGTTAGTGCCTCTAAAATTTGTTTTGCGGTGATTGCCATTTATAAATGTTTTCCTATTTGAAAGGCCACTTTATTCCGGTTGCCTTTTCAAAGCCTTTTACTGCATTACCCAAAGAAGACTTTGATTTATATGTCTTTGGGTCGTTTAATCCGTGCCTCTTTGCTGACTCTAAATATTTCTTTTCGTGACCAAGAGTTTTTGCAAAAGCTTTAAGGTCTTTTGGTTTTCCCTTGACATGAGCGTTTGGTCCAAAAACTGGAATTCCAAACATCTGCTTTAAAATTAATTCGATTGTTACGCCAGCCATTCGAAGAAAGCTTTCATTTAAAACTTCTTCTTGAATTTTAAGTTCTTCTAGATCTAAAACTATTTCTTTTTCCATTTTTTTATCCTTCTATTATATCGGTTTTTTGGTTTTTGAGAGCGGTGGTGGTTTCTCTTTCTTTTTAACCCGTGCCGGGGGATGATCTTGAGACCGGCGGTACGCTTGTTTTATTTTTAGCCTTTGTCGTAGGGGAGGTTGTGGCTCTAGATCGATCTATCGTTTCGGCAGTGAATGGTATATTATATCGAAACACCATTTTACACTCCAATACTCCACTTTCTGTATACGACAATTCACCCAAATCGTAGCTTGTTGGAGCAATCGATGTGTAAATTATCTTGCTTTTTTTTTGTTGCTCATTTCCTTTAAACAACCGTACTCCGATTTCAGATTCCAAGCAATATGTTGCGTTGGGATCTGGGGCATCTGGATCCATTATTTTCTGGAAAGGGATTTTTGAGGCGAAATGAGCTTCACCGGCCGTTTGGGCAAAAGATAGATAATAGGCATGAAATATTCTTGGTAGTAAATCAATAATATTTCCATAAGGCGTATCTACGGCATAAAAAATTACTGTTATTTGTTGGTATTCTGGATCCCTAGCTTCAGCTTGACCATCCGACATGTTGCCGGAAAGATCTTTAAAAGTAACTTCCAAAGTTGGAAGATCAATACTTTTAATTGCGTGAGCAGGTATTCTGATTTTCTGCACATCGGAGCCGTTAATATTTTTATCGCTGATTCCGCCACGGCTATTATAAAATTTTCTTTTCTTAATCGCATACAGCTCAAGATCTACTTTAAAATTATGAGACTGGTAAGGTATATAGCTTTTTGTTGTCCAAAAATCACTAGACATAATGCACTCCTGTTCTCTATAAATAGTTTTGCAAAAAAATAAAAATCCAAGAAATAATATTATCTCTTGGATTTAGAATGCGCACTCTTTGTTTGGTCTGCTTCTTTTTTAATTTCCTGAACAAGACGTTGCAAAAACCACCTTCTGATAACTATTGGCAAGTTGTATGCTTCGATGAAGCTCCAACCGCCATGATATTTCATTAAGAAGAATTCTTCGTAGACGTTCTTAATGTATTCATCATCTAGGCCAAAAAAATTCGATGGTGAACGGTACCTCCAGGACCGTTCGGTAATTGCAATTTTCACATTCAAATTCGTGATTCATTTCTACATTTGGCGTATTTCTTTTATAGACTTCACGCAAATGTTTGATATCTCGTGCTGGAACCCGTGAAATAAAAAGTTTTAGCACCTCGGCTGATGTATCTCCATTCACGGAAATAATCATTGACTTAAGAACATCTTGCATAGAGGTTTCCAAAAGCCTCTTTTTTCTTTTTGATTCTTGCAGGCGAGAGAGATACATCTCTTCCTTTCCTGTTAGGAGCTTCGCCTCTACTTCCAATTTACTTAATGGGAGAGTAACAAGCATATTTCCTTCTGAATTCCACTTTACCTCACTTTCCTCTGGAGGGCTTAGTGTTTCTACGTCATCCAGATTATAAGCGACTTCATTAACATTGTTACAGCTAGGGCAATTAATTTTAGCATTATATTCCTCGCCATATCCAGACTTTCTTGTTGCAATCAATAATGCATTTCTATCGCCTGTCAGCATTGTCGATGGATCGATTGATTTATCAACGATAACGCTCTTAAGGAGACGTTCTAGAGCTACACCTTGCTTGATTAGGGTCTTAGAGGTAAGAATGTCTTCTTCTTTAGCTGTCATAAATTTAATTTCGACAGTCTGTTCTCCGTGAAGTCTGTGCCCTTCGGGATAATAATCCCCTCCCGATGGAAGCTCCACGAATTCTGTTGGTGTAGTGAAAGTTAGGGCACCCTCACTCAAGGCAGCCACGGGATCCGCGTCTGCCGGTTTGGTAGATTCAACTTCTTTGTTTAATCTACTCTTACTATTTCTAGCCAATTTTCACCTCGTTGTTTATATTGGTTATAAGTTTTTATTCGATGGGGTTGCTTTTAACACCTTTGAAGAATTCATTGCCGATTTGGCCAATGCTGCATTCTGCCCAGTCGTACCTGAATGACATTGTGATTTCTGATAGATCTTCAGAAGAGTAATCCAAATCTCCAAATCCTAGCTTGATAATAATTGCATTTTTGAGAGTCCAAGTTTCTTGCGCGACTCCTTCGGAATCAATCTGTGTGATTATGACCTCAAATGCTTTTGTTTTTGTGATTGTGCTTGGGGAGCTAGACTCTGACCCTTTTGGACCCAAGTATCCCATATTTTCTAGCATAATCAATGTTTCGCGTGCTGCATCGGGAGAGATAGGATCAACCAATACTAAGCTAACCTCATTCCATTCTACTGTTCCGGGGAAGTAAAATTTGTGAGACATGAAGTTAGTTTCTCCAGTATTAACAGTTATTTCTGGCTTGTCTACGGTTTTTGCAAACCAAATAGGGCTAGACAAAGCATTCAACGCTGAGACAGCTCCCCCTGCAAGCTGTACTTTAAATCTAAATTTTCTTTTTGGGTCTGATCCCTTTGTTGTCCAAAAACTGGCCATTATTTATTTCTCCTTAAATTGCATAAATGCTTAAAATAATATAGTTTGATAAAATACTTTTTTGAGGATTAAATGGTTATTAATCATCAAAAGAGGCTCCCTGATTTGTAATGAAGAAGTCAAGTGCAATGTATTCAATAGCCTTGGCTGGCTTGACGAAGATCTTTGCATACATGATGTTCTGGTCTACCAAATCTGGCGTTGTGGTTGTCTCATCCAGAATTAGCTTGTATTCACTAATTCCAAGTCGACTTTTAACACTAGCAAGGAATGGATCCGCGACTGCGATAAACCTGTTCCAAGTTGATTGAACATTTTGATCAAATAATACCTGATTTGCGAAGATTGAAATTTGTTTCTTAACAAAGATCATCATGCGTCTAACATTAATTCTGTCTAGTGCAGATGGCGTAACTTGAAGAGTCTTTTGACCAAAAATTACGATTCCTTCGCTCGGGAACGAGGCAATTGGGTTGATGTTTGCATCATATAGGTTATCTCTATCTCGCGATGTTAATTTTTGACTAACATTCAATACTGGGAGACCTGCTGCGCCGGTTGAAAGACCACCGCGATTGAATCCTGCTGGCGCGAACCAGACTTCAGTCGAAGCTTCGGAGGAAGCTAGTGTTCCCAGTGCTACCACTGAAGGCGGAACCCAAAGTCTGTTGTTGGAGGTTGCCGTATCTTGGATTTGAACCCAAGGATAATAGGTGCATCCGTAAGAACTGTCTAATTGTCTCTGATCAAGCCCTGTCGTTGCGTCGGAAACGCTTCCTCTTTTGGCTGGTGCTGCGGCGCTGGCACCATCTGTTGTCGCGTAATCTTTACCCTCTGGGAATGGCAAGTAAACATCTGGAAGGTCGATGATCGCCAGTGCGTCACCTCTTTCTTCGCAAGTCTCTACCAAAACGCGAGTTACATTCTCGTTTGTGATACCGGGGATCGTAGCAACATTCATCTCTACAACCTCTGGGTCGTTGATTAATTCAATTGCTGTTCTGACAGTATTGAGAGCATAATTGTTTTGTCTCGTTGCGCCAGTTGACATTCCTGTGTTTCTGAATGGTTCAATCTCTTTAATATCAAGACCGTCAAAACCACCAAACATTGGTGCTGTAAATCTTGTCCATCCTTTGTCGATTACCGTTCTCCAGCCCGCACTGCCGGTGGCACTGACAGAATCCTCGTCGGCGCGAGAGCCTGACAAATAATATGCATGGGTCTTTTCTGATGGCTGAACTACGTCATCCAAAGAGAAATACCACATTGGCTCGGTAATGCTATCGCTAACTGCACCCGCGAGGCGGTTTACCATATCTGACCAGTCTGGGCTGAACTGTCTGCTGTTGTATGCAGAAGTTCCATTTTCCAAGAAAGCATCGGCTTGTGCGCCAAAATAACTGTTTGTTTGGTCATATGGGTCACCCGCTGAAGATGATTTTCTCAAAACCATTTCCGGGAAGTTTAAAGATGCAGTATAATCTGAAATGTTGGAACCCGTTGCGAAAGACCATCCTGTTGGTTTGAGGGATTCCGGGGCAACTTGTGTTTCTATCGGATCTACCACGGTCGCTGCGGCTGTAACCGATTTAAATTTCAATGGGCCTTCGACACCGAATGGCAACATATTTGGATCTGCTGTTCCAGCTTGAACTGCACTGTTTACGACGATTCTAATATATTTTGAAGCGTTATCGTATTCACCGTATTCTCTGAGAACTTTTGTATCCTGATCCCAAACGACATATTTGTCACCGATCTTCTTGGAGATATAATTATCAGCAAGAGGATTGAGACTCAAATTTGAATACCTTTCAACAACTTGTTGGTTTTTGTCGGTATCGTCTGTTTTTCGAAGAACCAAAGTAAAGGTGGCATAATTATTTCTGCCAGAAGTGCTTCTAGAATAAGTAAGGTCTTGAATAGACACCTTAATATTGTCTTGAACCCATTTACCCGGCTCTAAAGCGACAACTTTAAACAATCTCTGCATATTAGCTGGATTGTATGTTGTCGCCCCTGTTGTTAAATCCTGAGAAAAGAACCAACCAGATTCAGCGGAAACATAATCAATATTGTAATCTGCTTTGTCTTCTTTATCGAAAGCCATCAAGAGACCGTATGATCCGCTGTTAATGTTGTTATCATTAATGTTCTTCTGAATAAATGATTCGTATGTTTCACCAAGCCAATAGTATTGTCCGCCTTGGGATACGGAGGAAGATGGTACGACCGTAGTGTTAACTGTTTGGGGATTGGTGTTGAAAACTTTTCTGATGAAGTTTCTTGATGAAGGATCGAAATTGAATTCTGTCTTGTGAACTGAAACTCCGGCTGCATCTAAGATCGAAGCCATGAAGACTGGTCCGGAGGTGGTACCATTTGATGAAGTTCCGAATAAGCCGTCGATGCCGCCCGAGGGAGTAGCTTGGCGTGCCAAGGAACCTGTAAGAATCACAGCTCCGCCTGACTGAATATACCAGACAGCGGCTAAATACCCCTGCTGCTCGCCGGGTGTAGCTCCGCCATCGCCTTGGTTACAAATAAACAAACCGAAAGCGCCGCCATTAGATGCTACTGAAGAACTTGGTTCTGCAGTTTCCCAACCTGCGACTCCGCCTTCTTCAAAATCTTGTGCGTCTAAACCAGCAAGTCGAACGATTGTAACTCCGTCTGTGCTGTTTCTTAAGTAAGCTTGAGCTGCGTATGCCGCATATGTCGGGCCTTGGTAATTGCCGTCTCGCCAAACGTCGCCGTTGGCTCTTCCCGGAACAGGGTTACCAAAAACTTGAACATATTCTTCAAAAGATCGAATTGCTACAGGTTCCATTGCTGGGCCTTGTGGCAAGCGACCAATAATTACTGGTCCGGGGCTTGAATCAGCTGCTGGCAGCTGAGATTGGTCAATCTCGCGGGTAAAAACGCCGGGAGATACAAATTTAAATTTTTTAATTGACATCTAAAGATTCTCCTATCAAAATCTAGATTAATTTATCACAATAATAAATAGTTTGCTACTTTCTCAAAATCATATTATTTATTCTTTCTTCTTATTTAGAAAAGCACTGCGCCCTGTGGCTTCGGGTGCTTCAAAATCATAAATAACGTCATCTGGTATATTTAATTTTTCTCTATATATTGTCATAATCTTATCTTTTGTTTCTTCTTTCAAGTTTGTATACTTCTCTGCGGTTTCCCAAAGAGTTTTTTTCTTTACCTCTGCCGCAAATAAAAATTCCTTAAGATCTGCAAGTATCTTTTTTGTTGCAACATCATAATTGTAAATTGCGGCCGAAATCTTCCAAGGGATCTCAATTTTCTCGGGAGGGGGAGGGGGAGGCTCTTTATCGATTTCCGGCTCCGGGTTCGACTCTTCTTCTAAAATTTCTTGTTCATTTTCTTTCGAAACAAACATCTTTTTTAAAATTTTAAACATTTTTTCTCCTTGAGGCTCTCTTTCAAAAAAGTCACAAACTACTATAAGTAGTTCAAATAAAAAGCCCTCCCACATTTTTTGTGGGAGGGCAAGATAAATAAAGTTGTTATCTATCTTTTATAGTCTTCTGATCTGCTATTAAGAAAGAGATAATTTCTTGATGTATCTTATCATGATTGCGTCACCAACGTATAGCGGGTGCAAAAATTCTACAGCCGTAACGCCACCCGGACCGGCGATTGAGGTGAAATCATCAGTTGGTCTCATGGAAAGACCGTTGATAACTACATCTGGGGTATATTGGGCGCTGTTCAGTAGATTGACTTGCGCACCTGCTGGCATATTTTGAGTGAGCACTGGGATTACATCAAGCTGGTGTCTCGTTTCTAGCAATGCAAGATCTGCGCGTAGCAAACCACGATCAGCTAGTGATGCTGCTTCATTCGAATCAACATCTGCCTGAATTACACCTTCTGCTGCGAGGGCACGAGCTTCTTCTGCTGCAAGACCATTGGTAAGAACCAATTCTGCTGCTTCTGCACGAGCTTGTTCTGCTGCAATTGCTGCGTCAGAGTCTGCCTCATTTTGATCAACATCGGTTTGAAGAGCCACAATTGAAGCAATGATGGATGTATCAGCAAGTTCATAAGCCGTCACCAGCTCTAACAGAGTATCGAGGTTGATATCCGAACCAGCGAGCATTGCATCAATTCTTCCGGTTTCAACATCAATGTTGCCCTGAAGAACCAACTCTGCCGCAAGAGCGCGAGCCTCTTCAGCTGCAATTGCTGCATCAGAGTCTGTCTCATTTTGATCGACATCGGCTTGAAGGGCTGCGATTGCAGCGTCAACATCTGCCTCATTCTGATCAACGTCAGCTTGGATCGCTGCTTCAGCAGCTTCACGAGCAACTGATTCGGCTTCCATTTCGGTGCGGATTAGAGCACGGTCTGTGGTAGCAGCAACGAAAGATGCGTCAGCGTCAGATTCATTCTGATCGACATCGGCTTGAAGGGCTGCGATTGCAGAGTCGGCATCTGCTTCATTCTGGTCAACGTCAGCTTGGATCGCTGCCTCAGCTGCAAGAGCACGAGTCTCTTCGGCTAAAATGGCTGCGTCAGCGTCTGCTTCATTTTGATCAACGTCTGCTTGAATTGCAGCGTCTGCTGCTTGATAAGCTGCTGACAACTCAACTCTTGCCTGCAATGAGGCTGCCTCATTAGCATCGACATCGGCTTGGATTGCTGCTTCTGCTGCGAGAGCACGAGTCTCTTCAGCTGAAATAGCTGCGTCTGCGTCTGCTTCGTTTTGATCAACGTCGGCTTGGATTACCGCTTCTGCTGCAAGAGCACGAGTCTCTTCGGCTGAAATAGCCGCATCTGCGTCTGCTTCATTCTGGTCGACATCGGCTTGGATTGCCGCTTCTGCTGCAAGGGCGCGAACTTCTTCTGCACCGATAGCATCATCAAGATCACTCTCTGAGCCGGTTGCACGAGCGATTTCTGCTGCAAGATCGTTGGTAAGAACCAACTCTGCTGCAACGGCGCGGGCAGTTTCGGCTGCAAGGTCGTTGGTAAGAACCAACTCTGCTGCCATAGCGCGAACTTCCTCAGCTGAAATGGCTGCGTCAGCGTCTGCTTCATTTTGATCGACATCTGCTTGAATCGCTGCCTCTGCTGCGAGAGCGCGAGTTTCCTCAGCCAAATCGCCTGCATCAAGAGCCACTTGAAGGGCTGCTTCTGCTGCGAGAGCGCGAACTTCCTCAGCTGAGATAGCTGCGTCAGAGTCTGCCTCGTTTTGATCAACGTCAGCTTGAAGAGCCACAATTGAAGAAATGATGGATGTATCAGCAAGTTCATAAGCTGTCACCAATTCTAACAGAGTATCGAGGTTGACATCTGAACCAGCGAGCAACGCATCAATTCTTCCGGTTTCAACATCGATGTTGTCTTGAAGAACAACTTCTGCTGCAACGGCGCGGGCAGCTTCTGCTGCAAGGTCATTGGTAAGAACCAACTCTGCTGCCATAGCGCGAGTTTCTTCGGCTTGAATAGCTGCGTCTGCGTCTGCTTCATTTTGATCAACGTCTGCTTGGAGAGCCGCTTCTGCTGCGAGAGCACGAGTCTCTTCAGCTGAAATAGCTGCGTCTGCGTCTGCTTCATTGGCATCGACATCGGCTTGGATTGCTGCTTCAGCTGCAAGAGCACGGACAGTTTCGGCTGCAAGGTCGTTGGTGAGAACCAACTCTGCTGCCATAGCGCGTGATTCTTCAGCTGAAATAGCTGCGTCTGCGTCTGCTTCGTTCTGATCAACGTCAGCTTGAATAGCTGCTTCTGCTGCGAGAGCGCGAGTCTCTTCGTCACCAATCAAGCTACCAAGAGCTGCTTCTGCTGCGAGAGCGCGAGCTTGCTCAGCTGCGTCTGCTGCGTCTGCATCTGACTCATTTTGGTCAATATCAGCTTGAAGAGCTGAACGAATTACTTCGACAGAAGCATCACGACTAGTCTCGTTTGTTGCCATCTCCGTACGGATGAGGGCGCGGTCGGTGTCACCGTCTGCTTCATTTTGATCGACATCAGCTTGGATTGCTGCTTCGGCTGCGAGAGCACGGACAGTTTCAGCTGAAAGGTCATCTTGAAGATCTTCGACTTCTGATACGCGCGATGCGGTTTCTGCATCAAGATTTGACTGAAGTGCTGCTTCTGCTGCCAATGCGCGAACTTCTTCAGCTGCGATTGCTGCTGCATTTACTGCTTCTGCAGCCATTGCGCGTGATTCCTCAGCTGACATAGAGTCTTCAAGTTTACCTAAGTTAACTGGAGTCTCGTCTGGTGCTTCGTCATAATCAGAGGCTCCCATGTCGATGGATTGATATGCTAAGTCGAGCACTGGGCTTATGAGCGTGCCATATCCAGCTCCATCTCCAATTGCAGCTTCCATGGTTTTGTATATGGGCCCGGAATCGGTGTTGAACTCCATATTAATTTGAGTTTGACCGTGGATGCGAGTTCGTGTTATAACTGGCGCGGGTGCGCCGCCTGCTGGAACCCCAATTGATTCAAAGCCATCAGCAGTGCCGTTGACTTTCATTTCAATCTTGTCATGGCCGCTGGTGGTGGTAAACAAGTAATCGTGAGCGTCTGTGCCGACTGCCACTGTTCCCTGAAATTGCTCAACATCTGAAGCGTTGCGAATAGAAAACTGAACATCTGCTGCGAGTTCTTGAGTTAACATACCGTCATCATAGAGATCTTCCAGCTCAATCCATTCTCCACCCGAGAGTGAATTAACACCAGTCATTGTCCACTCTGGAACTACTGGGGTCGTATCATTTGCTGCGAGATTGCCTTCGAAAAGAAGGGTTGTTTTTGTATCATCCGACCAAACGGATAATTTCTGCTCGGAAGGATATGCATCTGATTGCGCAACTCCGAGAATTTTAAATTTAAAAGACATATTATTTCTCCTTATTGTTATAATAATATTTTAATTTTGAGTCAACTTTTTAAAGTGCAATGACTCAAGTTCACACTTAAATTATTTTATAGCAAGCCGCCGACGCTGGTTTGACCACTGTCGGTTGCTGCTACCCACATATCAAGATCTGAATTATATTCAAAATCTCTTGCATCTCTCACACTTTCAATCATTTGAGAAGAAGCTTTTGGGGAAGCCCAATTTACCCCCTCAACAAACATAACCTCAAATGTGAAGTCTGCTTTTCTAAAGACAATTGCGACTCCAGATGGAGCAGCTTTAAAGTCTTCTACCATTGAACCAGCAGCAAGGGTATGCTTAACTGAAACAGTGCCAGACAAATCAACAGAGTGAATCACTCCGCCAACTTCGAAAAGGCATTCAGACCTATAAGAATCCCAATGCACTCCCGAAACATATCCCGAGCCACTGAAAAGCTCTTGTGCAACGCAGTTGGTGCCCGCATTATAAGCAACATGATAAAGCTTGCCAGATCTCGTTCCGAGATAAACGCTTCCGTCATCTGATTTCATAGATAATGACATTGGCTTTCCTTCAAGCGACATTGGTTGTGACGATCCATCAATAATTGTCTTTTGTTCAAAAGAAGCAAAATCGTTAAGATCTGTGCCAAAGTATACAGAAGGTGCTTCAGATTCCTCAGCGATGTAGCAGAAAACCGAATCATTATGATCAAATGCGCGGACACCTGAAAGCTGTCCACCATATGTAATGTCGATCAAGGCTTCTCCGGAGGATTCACCAGCTCCGGCACCAGCGCCTGCACCTGCGGCGAGAACATATGGTTCCTGCTCAATGGTGGAGAAGGTGGTGTTAGCGAGCCTGATACTGCCCCAAGTGTTTGTATTTGCAGAGTGATCGTAAACTCCCCCCGGATGCTCCGAGTAGGGTTGCGTGAGAAAGAATACCATCTCATCTAGGTGAGTAGGCATTGTTTCACCGTCTTGAATGACGATTCGATATTTAGCAAAACTTACAAACCCCTCAGCGTCAGCATCAAAGGGTATTACAGACGCAGTATATCCGGTTGATGCGACGGCTCCGTTTTCATCATAGGCGGGCAGACCACCATTGGTTTGACTGTTGAAGGCATACATGGTATAAACATAGCCGTGGCTCCATCCAGCATTGCCGAGGGTCTGGCAGTAGGTGTATTCGGAGTTTCCGATTCCAGATACTGAAGTTCTGAACTGAAGACTATAAGCGTAGCCTTCGAAGCCCGCAAAGAGACGGAGATTCGTTTTTACTCCGCCTGATATAAGTTCAGTTGTAATTGGTCCTAAACCGCCAGATTGAGCGGCGGCGGCATTCGGATTGCTCATGAGTGTGACATGTGCCTCTTTTACCATGCTGTTTTTCCAAGAAAAAGGCACATAATAATATTTGTCGTTTCCGTGGGGAGATGCCACCCAGTTTAATCCCAGATCGGAACCGTTCTTTAATCCCCAGTCGAATGTAACTTCATTTCCGTTGACGGAAACATTTTTGATTTGAAAAATTGGATTAGTCATTATTGACCACCTCCATTATTATTTTTAAAATTAAGCATTTTAGTTTCTCCTAATTGTTATAATACTATATTAAAGTTTTGAGTCAACTTTTTAAAGTGCAGTGATCCCAAGATCGCACTTAAATTATTTTAAAACAACGTTGCAACACTAATTTGCCCTGTCGAGCCTGCTGCGACCCACATATCCAGATCTGAATTATATTCGAAATCTCTTGCGGCTCTCACACTTTCAATCATTTGAGAAGAAGCTTTTGGGGAAGCCCAGTTGGTTCCTTCGACAAACATGACTTCAAATGTGAAGTCTGCTTTTCTAAAGACAATTGCGACTCCAGCTGGAGCTGCCTTAAAGTCTTCTACCATTGAACCAGCAGCAAGGGCGTGCTTAACTGAAACTGTTTCAGACAAATCAACAGAGTGAATCACTCCGTCAGCTTCAAAGAGACATTCGGATCTATGAGAATCCCAATGCACTTTTCCTACACCTTCAGCAGCGTCGTGAAGCTCTTTTGCAACGCAGTTAGTGCCCGCGTTGTAAGCAACATGATAAAGCTTGCCAGAGCTGGTACCAAGATAGATACTTCCGTCATCTGATTTCATGGATAATGACATTGGCTTTCCTTCAAGCGACATCGGTTGTGATAATTCATTAATGATTGTTTTCTTCTCGAAAGAAGCGAAATCACTAAGATCTGTACCAAAATACACAGAAGGTGCTTCGGATTCTTCAGTGATGTAGCAAAAGATTCCATCATGGTGGTCGAATGCGCGTACGCCTGAAAGTTGGCCACCATATGTAATATCAATGAGTGCACTTGCTCCACCAGAAGGTGCCTCTGCTCCTGCTGCATGTAGGGCTGTGACTTCAGATGCTGATAGGGTGCGACTCCAGATACGGAGATCGTTCTGCTGACCGTTCATTTGACCGCCGAGGATTCCCGGATCGGTTGACCATGCGGCTGTTCCTACTGACTGATAGTTAAGGTAGATTGGCTCATTAGCCGTTCTTGTGATGTCTCCGGTCTTAGCGGCACTAGCTACTTCAACTCCGTCAATATATAACTTCATTGCTGCACCATCGTATGTTCCAACGACATGATACCACTGATCCACAACTACTGCGGAAGGGCTGTAGACATCAGACTGGCTACCACCAGCATTTAATCTCCAGTATATCTTATTTGCCTGTGCATTGTTAGATCTCATTCTCCATAGGGAGTAAGAGCTGCTAACTGAATTGCTTTTGCCGTTTGCGAATACAAACCAGTCATACCAGTTGCCAAGTGCATCAATTTTAACCCAAGTCGATACGGTCAAGTTCTGTTGAGGAACTAAATCTTCGCTGTATGGGATCGTGACATAATCGCCACTGCCATCATAATCGATTACTCCGTCTGCAAATGTTGCATTTGTGACTACTCCGTTATGTGATCCAACAGAGTCGTCAGCATTCGTATCAAGAGCATATTTTGCTACAAGATCATCTGTTAGAGATGGTGTGACAATCGTCCCTGTGTGAAGAGTTGCGATTTCCGAGGCACTTAATTCTCGATCCCAGATGCGAAGGTCATCCATGTCGCCTGCGAAACGCATACTTTGATGACCAGAATGAGTAACACCCGCGCCAAAAGAAATTCTTTGTCCACCAGCGAAGGCCATGCCGTTGAATGCTTGGCCATTATCTCCAGTTGCAACTCCGTTGATATAGTAGGTCATTGTATTTGAGTCATCGATCACCAGTGAAACATGCACCCAAGTGTTTAAGTCAATTCTAGTGGTTGATTTGAACTCGCGACCAGATGAGCCGTCATACCAATAAAAGCTTGGATAGCCACTATTTATACCCATATTAAAATAGATATAGCCGGCGGCTAGGTCACCTTTAGACATTATGGTAGGGGCGTTAACACTCAACTGCGATGACCCTGCTGTGTAAGAGTCTATCTTCACCCACGCCGAAAGCGTCTTGTTGGTGGATCCTGCTAACATTGAGTCTAAAAACGCTGTTGGCCCCGTGGTGATTTCATCTCCCAGCGCGAAAGACGCATAAGATCTGCCACCTGCTGATTCAAAAGTCACCCCCGTTGCGGTTCCGTCATTCGACCCAATAGAATCAGATCCATCCGCAGAATCGAAGTTCCAAACTCCGACGAGATCATCTGTTAGAGATGGTGTGGCAGTTGTTG
>Ga0315322_10002299_pt1 | contig 14753 bp, 11 predicted proteins | sample M110021515metaG_FD_203461 | JGI IMG/M metagenome (GOLD analysis project Ga0315322, IMG submission 203461) | Ammonia-oxidizing marine archaeal communities from Monterey Bay, California, United States - M1 100m 21515 | ecosystem: Environmental > Aquatic > Marine > Intertidal zone | place: USA...
GTAATGGTTTATTACCAGGTCACACCAACAAAGAATATGTTATTGCTGCCGTTGTTAATTGTAATGATGATGATGGTCCCCCTTGCCTTTAGTTTGTGGTTGTCCTCACTGGCTATTCGTTATCGCGATGTGGGCATCGTGATGGGCTACTTTATGCGGATGCTTATGTATACCGCGCCCATTCTATACCCATCCAGTTCTATTTCTGAGGAAATGCGTGGGTGGTATGTGCTGAACCCAATAGTAGGGGTGATCGAAGGCTTCCGGTCTGCCTTGCTGGGTGCGTCACCCGAAATGTTTATTCGCTGGGATTCACTGATTTGCAGTGTCGTGGTGTCATTGCTTTTATGTATAACTGGTGCGGTCTATTTCAGACGAATGGAACGTATCGTAGTGGATGTAATCTGATGACTAGTCGGACTTTATCGGTTGATAATATTAGTAAGTTGTACCGTATCGGTGTTCCCCAGGTCACATCTGTGAACAGCAGTAACCCACTGGTTCGTGTATTGACTAAACCCTTTGCTAATTTTCGCAAGTATCGCTCCTTGTACAATTTCTCAGAGGCCGAGCTGGCTGGGGAAACCCCTCGTGACGATATTTTATGGGCGCTGCGCGATGTGTCATTTGATATGGATGAGGGCGATATTGTTGGTGTTGTTGGTGCCAATGGAGCCGGTAAATCGACCTTGTTGAAGGTGATCTCCCGTATTACACCACCGACCAAAGGTCGTCTGACAGTGCGGGGGCGTGTGAGCTGCCTGCTTGAAGTAGGCACAGGCTTTCATGGTGAGCTTACCGGTCGCGAAAATATTTATATGAGCGGCACTATTCTTGGAATGCGTAAGATTGAAGTCGATGCCAAGTTTGACGATATTGTGGAATTCTCAGGTATCGGTAAATTTGTCGATACTCCGGTGAAGCGCTATTCCAGCGGTATGTCGGTGCGATTGGCATTTGCTGTTATGGCCCACCTTGAACCTGATCTGCTAATCGTAGACGAAGTTCTCGCTGTTGGTGATGTCGAGTTCCAGCGTAAATGCCTCAACCAGATGAGCGAAGCTGGTGACCGTGGCCGGACCGTTATGTTTGTGTCGCACAATATGTCGGCGGTCGCCCGTTTGTGTAAGCGCGGTTTGTTTATGCGCGGTGGCGAATTGGCTCAGGATGCACCAATTGCCGATGTGGTTTATTCCTATATGACAGCAGGTGGGCAGAGTTCGGCTGAGCGGGTTTGGGAAGATATAAACGAAGCGCCAGGCGATGATTCAGTTCGCTTGCATGCTGTTAAAGTTGTTGGTGAGAATAGTATGCCAACCGGTACCGTTGATATTGGTCATGCAATGGGTATTCAGATTACCTTTGATGTACTGGAACCTGATCATCAGTTGAGCCCCTATATCACTATGGTTTCAGATGCCGGTATCGACTTGTTTTCATCGGCTGATTCCAACCGCCAATTTGAGTCAGAGCCCCGTGAGATCGGTCGTTATACGACGTTCTGTTGGGTGCCTGCCGAGTTTCTTGCTGAAGGCACTCATTACGTTAGGGTGGTGATGCGGGCAATGAATCGTCAGATGTTGGTGTTCCGTGAATCAGACGTCGTTGCGTTCAATGTGATTGATGAGAGAAACTCTGGTTTTGGAACGACTTGGTGGGAAGGCAAGCCGAAAGGTTTGGTGCGGCCGAATCTCGATTGGACGTATGAATACACGCCTCCTGCGATGATTATCAAGGGCTAGCGATATTAGGTTAATTACTTTCCGACTTTGGGGTCGGGAGCCACTCGCTGAATGGCATGTTATCGCTATTTTAGTCCCACAAATACGTCAGGTTAACGCCGAGTTGGCTTGAGTCTGCGCGCTGGGAGTTTGAGCCCGTCCCATTGCTATTTTGGCGGTAAGTGTAGACGCCGCTGGCAGCCCAGCTGCGGTTAAAGCGCCAGGCAAGGCTCACATTGCCGGTCAAGAACCGATATTTGCTATTAAATGCCTGCTGCTGGCTGCTTATAGACTCCTGGTCGAAACCATTCAAGCTCAAGATGGCTGTAAGTCTTTCCGATAAACGGCGCCTTAGCGAAACATTGATTGATGTCTGTGTGTTTTCTATACCCAGAGAAGAGGGCACGATACCTCTGCTGATCAGAATGTTATACGTATTGCGGTAGCCGGTGTGGCTGAAAATAAAACTGAAAATCGTGTTAGTGATGCCGGATTCAGACGTGGATACCAACGGTGCCGTTGGGTCGGCGCTGAGCAGTACGTCTCTTTTCGAATCTGTTTTGGTGCGGCCGACATTGAGTCCGATGCTCGTTTGCTCGCTCCATATGTAGTTTAGGTCTAATGTTACGCCGATGCTGTCGGAACTGTTCTTTAGGTTGATGTCGATGATCGGAATGGGTGCCAGCTTCTCTGATTCAAAGCGTCGCCCTAAAACGGTTATACCAAAGCCCATTCGATTGTTGAGATTGTGGTTATAGCTAATTTGTATTTGCTTGTTTTGGTTGTCGGCACGGTTGGTTTTTTCAAGCTTATAGTCACTGCCGAAAAAGACCAGTCCCACGGACACCTGATTTTTTTCGCCTAGCTGATGTGTCCACTCAGGACTTATATCATAGCGCTGAACGTTGTCATCGACTCTAAAGTTAGCGCCTGGGGCGCCAGTGCCCGGGTCGTCGGGAGAACCATCACCGAATTCATCCGTTAGCAAACCCACACGGCTGTAGTCGAATAGGAGGTCTAGGGAGTTTCTTTGTAGGTTGTATTCCGTAAGTGTATCCAGATAGATATTTGTGGATTCTAGGTCTTTGTCTTCTTTATTCGGGTAATACGTACGTGTCACTCGCGGAGCTATCTCAATAGCGAGAGTTGGCGAAGCGTATTCCAGCACTGCGGTGGCCCGTGCCCTGCCGTATGACGTGGCTTCTCGTTTTAGGGGAGAGTCGGCAGGGCGCAGAGTGGGGTTGTCATTGTAGTTCCAGCTGACTGATGCGTTGGCCTTGGTATTCCATGAGTCAGCCAGCGCGGTTTGCACGCTTAAGATGGCAACAAGCGCGGTTAGCACCGCAACGGATATTGAGCTACCGGGCGCTGCGCACCTTACTTTGCTGAGGCTTATCACCAAATAACCCATGGTCATCGCTGTTAAAAGCTTAAGGAACTACGACCACATCGCCGGGTTGCAGAATTACGTTTTGTTCAAGGCGCTTGCCACGTTCGAGATCACGATAGCGGAAGGGTATTGCCATGCGGACATGGCCTTTGCGACGCAGAATAGTAATATCGTTTACATCCGCAAAGGGCGTCATGCCACCGGCCAGCGCCAGCGCCTGCATAACATCGACTCTGGGGTTAACCAGAAAATCGCCTGGACGGTTTACCTGACCGATAACGTAAACTTTATTTCCGCCGATTTGCTGGGCTGAAACGGTAACCACAATGTCGGGAATATAGCGCTGCAGCTGCTCGGTAATGTCGCGTCTGATCTCATCAACCGTTTTGCCCGTAGCTTCTACCTCGCCAGCCAGCGGGAACGAGAAGTAGCCGTCCGGACGGACGAGAACTTCGCCTTGTAGATCATCTTCTTTCCAGACTGAGATAAGCAGAATATCGCCTGGGTTCACGGTATAAGGGTCGAGTTTTGCTGCCGCCAGCAGTTCTTCCTGTGCGGCGGTTTCGCCGTCAACGGCCAACACCGGATTTAGTGCTGAGAATGAAAAAAAGATCAGTAGGGCAAAGGTTTTTAAGCTATCCATGAAAGAGTCCATGTCAGTGGTCAGTAATGTAATTTGTTAGTGCCTGCCGTGTATCGGGAGTTCACGGTATGTATTGTAAGTCGATACGCGGCAAAATTGTTTGAACCGCACCGCATTTTCTACCGGTTATGCCTTTTGTGTGTGATTAGGCTGACTTTGCTCCGCATCTCTCCATTGACTGGCCGCTGAATTCCGGCTTTTCGGAGATGTCTTCACTTTATTTAACATAATGCTAGAGTATTTTGGTTTTTTGAGACCCATGTAATGGGCGGAATCCCCCCTGCGCGCTGGGCCTATATTATGTTCTAAGGCTGAGACCTCGCTCACGCTGGCCGCAGGGCTTTTTAGCTAGAGTCTAACTGGATATAATAAACACTTGATGCCTGAGACCAGAATATGAATTCATTTGTGACGTCGATAGCCGCGTTTTTAGTGACGGCTGCGGTGATCGTGCTGTTGCGTCCCGTAGCCTTGCGTTTCGGGTTGGTCGACTTGCCGAATGCTCGCAAGAGCCATACGGGTCAGGTTCCACTGATTGGTGGGGTGTCGATTTTTGCTACCCTCATTATACTGCTGTCAGGACACCTTCTGGTTACAGGGCCCGGCGCTGCGCATTCGTTACTTGCATTTTTAACCGCAACGTCAATTCTTATTTTTATCGGTGTTTGGGATGATCTAAAAGATCTCTCGGCCTATGCCCGTTTTGGGGCCCAGATTATTGCGGCACTTATCATGATCTATGGTGCCGGCATTGTGCTGGTCGATTTGGGCGATTTGAATTTGATGGGCGGGACTTTGTACCTGGGTTACATGTCTGTGCCGTTCACTGTGTTTGCTACCCTGGGCATTATTAATGCTATCAACATGTGTGATGGTCTTGATGGCCTGAGCGGAAGTTTGGCGCTGACATCGTTATTGGGCTTTGGCGTTGCCAATATTTTATGGGGTAGTTACGACCTTATCATTAGCATAATGGCGGCGAGCATCGCTGGGTTTCTGTGCTTTAACATGCGTACTTTCTGGCGCAAATCAGCGTGGGTGTTTCTGGGCGATGCCGGTAGCATGATGATTGGTCTCACGCTGACGTGGCTGGCTATTAGTATGTCGCAGGGGCCAGAGCGGGTTATCAGTCCGTCAGCAGCGCTGTGGTTTTTGATGGTGCCGGTTTTTGATGCGGTGAGCATGATGGCACGTCGTATTATGCGCAAGCGTTCGCCGTTTAAAGCCGACAAAGAGCATTTGCATCATGTCTTCCTGTTGGCAGGCTTCAGCGTGAGTGAAACGGTTTTTATAATGACCGGCTTTTCCTTTGCTGGGGTGATTGTCGGCTTAGGTGGTATGTACCTCGGGCTATCCGATGCTGTTATGACAATCGCGTTTGTTTGTGCTGGCGTACTCTACTTCTGGGTCATTATGCGGGCATGGCAGGTGATGGAATTCCTGCGCCGGTCTATTTGCCGAAGACAGGAAGGATCAAATGGTGGAGGTCTAGAGCCTTCGGACAGGCGTCAGAATCGAGGGGGGGCTTATCGCGGCCAGGAAAGACGTTGTGATGATGATCGGCGTAAAGTTGACGCCAGCTATACTCCCAAGAATAAATAAGATTTAAGCGGTAATCCATGCGGTCGAGAGTATTAGCTCGCCGTGGTATTTGTATCGCCCTTCCAAACGCTGAACAAAATCGTGTGAAACTTTAGTGGTATGAGGTGTCGCCGTGTAGCTCTGTTTAGACTCATTGAGCTCAATTTGCATTTCGGTAAAATCAATAAACGATTGCACGCTAGGCCATAGGCATTTGTAGATACTTTCTTTAATACTGAACAGTAACTTCGCTCGTTCCCCAGCGGCTCTCGGCGTTAGGTTTTCGCGGTCAAATAGCGCAAGCTCTTCCGGACGACAAATGGCCTTAAAGAGTTTTTCTTCCAGCTGTTTTGACGGTTCCATATCGACACCGACGCCGAGATACTTGTTGTCAAAAGTTACCGCAGCGGCTGCGCAGTGCAGCGTGTGAGAAATGCTCCCGACGATATGCTGAGGCCATAACGGTTCACGGCTTTTGCCTTTACCAATAGCCGCCTGCGGACAGCCGATTTGCTGCAGCGCGAGTCGGGCAGTGTGGCGGCCATGAATGAATTCGGCATAGCGCTTTTCTCCCATGTTTCGCGCCATCTCAGTTTCAATACCCCACAATCTTGCATCTGTCGGCGGCCGGGCAGAGAAAATACTCGTGATATCAGCGGGCAGAATCTCCTGCAGCACGCCTGTATCATTATTGTCCATCGCTTTTTCCATGGTAGGGGAGTGTGCCAAAAAATCGATGGAAAGGGTGTGTAATCGTTAGTTAATGCCAAAATTACCCGTAGTTTGTGCACCGTCTGCTAGAATTCTTCGCTTGTCCGGTTGAAGCCGCCGAAGTAACGCGTGGGATAAGCCGCTCTAACGCAAATTTTTGGCTGAATTGAAAGAGATCATGACTATTCGCACCCGTTTTGCCCCCAGTCCTACCGGTTATTTGCATATCGGGGGGATCCGCACCGCACTGTTTTGTTGGTTGTACGCCAAAAAACACGGCGGCGACTTTTTGCTGCGAATAGAAGACACGGATCGGGAACGATCAACTCAGGAGTCGGTTAATGCCATTCTTGATGGTATGGCGTGGACGGGGCTCGACTATGACGGCGACGCGGTGCTGCAATCCGATCGATTTGACCGCTACCGTGAGGTTGCTGATCAGCTGTTGTCATCCGGGCAGGCTTATCAATGTTATTGCAGCAAAGATGAGCTTGACGAGATGCGTGCTGCGCAAGTGGCGCGCGGTGAAAACCCGCGTTACGACGGACGTTGCCGCAATCGAGTTGATGCGGAGGACGGGATAAAGCCCGTGCTGCGGTTTAAAACACCGACCGAAGGCAGCGTTACTGTGAATGATCTGATTCATGGTGACGTGACCTTTGAGAATGCTCAGCTGGATGATCTTGTGATTATCCGCTCGGACGGCTGGCCAACCTATCACTTCAGCGTAGTGATCGATGATCACGATATGGATATTACCCATGTTTTCCGCGGTGACGATCATCTGAATAACACCCCGCGACAAATTCACATGATTGAAGCGCTGGGTTTTGCTCGTCCGGTCTATGCGCATATGCCGATGATCCTGGGTGCTGATGGCGCGCGCTTATCCAAGCGTCATGGTGCGGTAAATGTCATGGGGTACAAGGATGAGGGTTATCTGCCGGATGCGCTTATCAACTATTTGGTGCGCTTAGGGTGGTCGCATGGCGATGATGAGATTTTTACCCGTGAACAGATGATTGATTATTTCGATATTGTCGATGTGAACCCGGCGGCGTCTAAATTTAATGGCGAGAAGCTTGATTGGGTAAACCAGCAGTACATTATTGCGGGCACTGGCACAGAACACGGTGCAGAGCTTGCGGCACAGCTTGAACTATTGGGTGTCGATATCAATAACGGGCCTGTGCCGGCCGAGGTCTACGAAGCCTTCAAAGAGCGGGCCGTAACTCTTAAAGCAATGGCTGTCAGTATGCTTTGGTTGTATCAGGATTTTGATGCATTTGATGAGAAGGCTGCGAAGAAAAACCTGCGTCCGGTTATCAAAGAACCGTTGATCGCCCTTCATCAGACACTGGCCGGGCTTACAGAATGGACGGCAGCGAATATTCACAACGCGATCCAGGCTGTGGCTGATCAGTTTGCATTGAAGTTCGGTAAGTTGGGTCAGCCTGTGCGTGTAATCGTGACCGGAGCCGGTGTCTCACCGCCGATCGATGCGACTGTTGAATTGGTTGGCAAAGAGCGCACCCTTGAGCGTTTTGATGTTGCGCTTGAGTACATCGCTGCGCGTGAAGCTGCGGCCGGGTAATTCGAGCGGATGCCGATAAATTTATGAGTGTCGAAACCGAAGGTGCGCGCAGTTTTTCCGATGTACAGCAAAAGGCGTTGAAGAAGCTCACCAAGCGCATGCGCCGACGTGTGGGTGAAGCGGTTACCGATTTTAATATGATCGATGATGGTGATCGCATCATGGTGTGTTTGTCGGGCGGCAAAGATTCTTATGCGATGCTCGATTTTTTACTGGCGCTGCAGGGTGTTGCGCCCATTAAGTTTGAGCTGGTCGCAGTCAACATGGATCAGAAGCAACCCGGGTTTCCCGAGCATGTATTGCCACAGTACCTGGAAGCTTTAGGTATTGAGTATCACATCATCGAGAAAGACACTTATTCGGTTGTAAAGCAGCTGATTCCCGAGGGTAAAACCACCTGCAGTCTCTGTTCCCGCCTGCGTCGCGGCACGCTGTATGAGTTTGCTGACAAAATAGGTGCCGATAAGATCGCTTTGGGTCATCATCGCGATGACATTGTCGAAACGCTGTTTCTCAACATGTTTTACGGGGGGCGTTTGGCGGCGATGCCGCCTAAGCTAAAATCAGACGACGGGCGGAATGTAGTGATCCGCCCGCTGGCTTATTGCAATGAGGAGGATATCTCAAGGTACGCACAACACCGCGAGTTTCCGATTATTCCCTGTGATCTTTGCGGTTCTCAGGAGAATCTGCAGCGTCAGCATGTTAAATCTATGCTGCGTGGTTGGGAGAAGGAAAGCCCCGAGCGAATTCAAAGTATTTTCGCTGCCATGAGTAACGTGCAGCCGAGTCAGTTGGCCGACCGCAATCTGTTTGGTTTTGATATGTTGAAGAAAGACAAGCACTCCGACAGCACGACCGCACCCAATGAGCCCTGATTTTCAGCGAGCCCCGCATGAGCCTATAAAAAGCCCCGCAATGCGGGGCTTTTTATCTTTGTTTTAAGTCTATCGCTTAATGCTTAAAGTCATGTTGGCAGGCGGGGCATTTGCTGTCCTTGAACAGTGGCGAATACCAACCCGCGTCTTTAGTGGCTTCCCAGAACCAGCGGCTGCCGCAAGCAGAGCAACTGATCAGCAGCACGCCAAACATATAGCCGGCCACAGCAATCACCGTGCCTGCCGTCATCGAAATGCCCCACGACTCGAACAATGGCGCTATAGAGCCAAAGATCAGCGCAGCAAACGCAATGCCCAGTTTCCAGAGTTGCCCTGACTGCGTTACCACCGATTTATTGAGCATAGTTGCGCCTTACTGGATTGATGACGGCTAGTTTGCCAATGCCTGAGAGCAATAGCTATAGCGCAGCGAGCACAGCGGTGCTTATGAAGTGCTGTTCGAAGCAGAATTCTGGCGGAAAAGTGTTTGTCGATCAGGTTGCTGCTGATGCCCAATAAAAAAGGGCCTGCATTCGCAGGCCCTTGAAATAAGTGGCGTCCCCAAGGGGATTTGAACCCCTGTTGCCGCCGTGAAAGGGCGAAGTCCTAACCGCTAGACGATGGGGACGCAGTTTTCGGTGTGGTGGAGCTAGGCGGGATCGAACCGCCGACCTCTTGCATGCCATGCAAGCGCTCTCCCAGCTGAGCTATAGCCCCGCGCGACCGAGGCGAGAATGTACTTGAGCCCCCATGTGGTGTCAACCGAAAATGGCGTGCGGTTAGGCTCAGCTTTTCCTTATGCGCAGCCGAATTCATCAATGCATTAGCGGCTTTGGTTTAAAAAGCCTTATAACTTCCTGTCCCATATGACAAAATACACGGGTTGTTGTTGGGGTGAGCGCAAACCATGTTGGCTTTGACCTACCTGTATATTTTGGCTGCCGCGGCCGGGCTGCTGCTGGGCGGCTACTCCTTGCTGGCGGGCGGTGGACGCATTCTACGCTGGCGAATTGCTGGCGTTATGTCGGCTGTTGCTGTGTGGAGCATCAGCTATCTGTTGATCCCTACCGGGAGCAGCATCGGTGGGGTCTCCATGCTGGTGGAGCTGTTATTGCTCTTTACCTGGTACTTGCTGATCGAACGGCTGCTGCGTGGGCCTTATTTGCAGTCCATGCCCGAGCAGGTACGGCAGGGCGCACGCTGGATCTGGGCGCTGGTATTGCTGGCGTGTGTGGCCACATTGTTTCCTCTGCAGGGGGTTGCACGGGTGTTCCCCGATGCCGATGTCTATCTGGTCGCCTTGTTGATACTGGACTTACTGGCGCTGGCTTTGGCCGCTCAGTTTTTCGGCGAGGCCACAATTGATCGAGAGTCATCGCTAAAACCGATTTGTCTTGCGGCCGTTCTGGTTGTGGGTTCGCAAGCTGTTATGACTACTGTGTCGCTGCTGTCATTGCAGGTGCCGCCCTTTTTAATGTTGCTCCGTGTGGTCAGCATGATTGTAGCCCTTGCACTGGTGGTGGCGGCATGGCGTAGGAACCCGCAGTGGTCGCTGGCTGCGTTTATATCACCGCGCGCAAGGGCCTATGCATCGAAGTTGATGGCTGTGGGCGCGCAGTTGGTGCTAATTTTGGCGCTTATTCCCGTGTTTCATAGCTTCAGTTCGAACACCGCGGCCTATTCGGGGTCGATATTTGCCCTGGCTTCTTTTTCTGTGCTTTTTTTGCTGCTTTTTTCGGAGCGTTTGCGTGCGCAATTGCGCGTGTTTATTGGCAAGCACTTTTTGCCGTTCCGCTACGATTATCGCGAGGAGTGGCTGCGGCTTATTGACACCCTCGCTCAACCTGTCGGAGATATGCCGCTGCCTGAACGAGCGGTACAGAGTATTGCGCAGATTGTATCCAGTCCTGCCGGCGTGCTTTGGTTGCGTCGCAATGGCGATGAGCCTTTTCACTGCGTGGCGGGTTGGAACGCCGAGGGCTGGAGCGACATCAGTATTGATGCCAGCGATCCGGCCGTGCGTTTTATGGCGGAGCGCAATTGGATTCTCGATACCGCCGAGCTTACCCGTCGGCCTGATTTGTATCCGGGCATCAAACGCCCACAATGGCTGGAGCAGTTTCCTGATGCATTGCTTATTGTGCCGTTAATTAGTAATGAAGCATTGCTGGGTTTTGTTGTGCTGTTTCAATCGAGTTCATCGTTCCGGCTTAGGTTTGAAGAAATTGACTTATTGCGTACGTCGGGTCGTCAGGTTGCCGCCTATCTTGCGCAGTATTTGGCTGATCAGCAGTTGTCGGAAGCCAAACAGTTTGAAGCATTTAACCGGCTAACCGCATTTGTGATGCACGATCTGAAGAATCTGATTGCTCAGCAATCGTTAATGGTGCGAAATGCCACAAAGCACAAAGGCAACCCGGCATTCTTTGAAGATGCCATGGCCACCATCGATAATTCAGTGGGTCGCATGAACAAATTGCTGGCTCAGTTGCAGTCGGGCAAAGCTGACCGTCCGCGCCGTTCGGTAAAAGTTGCTGATATTGTGCGTGATGCAGTCGACCGTTGCAGCGATCGCAGTCCTTTGCCGGGATTTAAAGACAAAGACAGTTCGGTCGAGATAAGAGTCGATCAGGAAGGTTTAGCTTCGGTGCTGGCGCATATGATTCGCAATGCTCAGGAAGCGACACCGGATGAGGGCCATGTAACAATTTTGGTTGATACCGTTGCCGCACAGGCGCAGATTGTTATTGAGGACAATGGCAGTGGGATGGATGCGGCGTTTATCCGTGATCGCTTATTTCGGCCATTTGACTCAACCAAGGGCAGTCAGGGCATGGGCATTGGTGCGTATCAAGCCCGCTCTTTTGTGCTTGCAGCGGGCGGCTCTTTTGAGGTCGATTCGGAGCAGGGTGCCGGCACACGAATTACGATTCGTATACCGATAAAGGACGTGGGATGATGGGCGCATTAAGGGTTCTCGGGCTGTATAACGCAGGTTCCAAAGGAGTTCGGTTTGGCCAGTAGCGAGCAAAAACAAAAGCATCTGTTAATTGTGGAAGATGATCCTGGCTTACAAAGCCAGTTGCGCTGGTGCTTCGAAGATTACGAAGTGCTCATTGCCGAGAACCGCGAGTCTGCACTGGCCGAGTTACGTCGGCATGAACCCGGCGTGGTGTTGCAGGATCTGGGTTTGCCGCCCGATCCCGAAGGTGTTAGCGAAGGCCTCGCTACTTTGCAGGAGATTCTGGCGTTGCGACCAGAGACTAAGGTTATTGTAGTGACCGGTCATGGCGATCAGGAAAATGCTGTCCGAGCAGTTGGTCTGGGAGCTTACGATTTCTACCAGAAGCCCGTGGATGATGAGATTTTGCATCTCATTGTGCAGCGCGCTTATCAGATGTTTGACCTAGAGCAGGCGAATCAGCGGCTATTGCGACGTGAAGGCGCGTCACCGCTTGATGGCATTATTGCAGCCAGTCCAAAGATGCTTGAAGTTTGTCGCATGGTCGAAAAAGTTGCGCCAACTAATGTCACGACCTTGTTGCTGGGTGAGAGTGGCACGGGCAAGGAACTGCTTGCTCGAGCTTTGCATTCGTTAAGCAATCGTGGAGATGAGAGCTTTGTTGCCATTAACTGCGCCGCGATTCCAGAGAACCTTTTAGAGAGTGAGTTGTTTGGTCATGAAAAGGGTGCGTTTACCGGGGCGATAAAACAAACTCAGGGCAAGGTAGAACTAGCGAACAATGGCACGTTGTTTCTGGATGAAGTCGGCGATATGCCTCTGTCACTGCAGGCTAAGTTATTGCGGTTTTTGCAGGAGCGTGTGGTTGAGCGTGTCGGTGGGCGAACCGAAATTCCAGTGGATGTAAGAGTGGTGTGCGCTACCAATAAAAATTTAGAGCAATGCATTGCCGATGGCCTTTTTCGCGAAGACCTTTTTTATCGGATTAGCGAAATCGCCATCAACATTCCTCCGTTGCGTGAGCGCAAAGGCGAACGGGTGGTTTTGGCGCGCAGCCTGCTGATTAAACACGCAGCATCTCACAATCGCTCGCTAAAAGGGTTTTCACCGGATGCTGAGCGGGCTATTCAGGCGCATTCGTGGCCGGGAAATGTGCGTGAACTTGAAAACAAAATTCGTGGCGCCATCATTATGACCGAAGGTAAGCAGGTAACCGCGGCCGATTTAGGCCTGACTGACGATGCACCATCTGAGGATCTTAATCTGCGTGAGGTGCGGCGTAACGCTGAAGTTGCGGCCGTGCGACGCGCGATAGCGAACGCATCAGGTAATATGTCCAAATCGGCCAAGCTGTTGGGGATTACCCGCCCTACCTTGTATGACCTCATGGATAAATACGATATTCCGTTACCTAAGTAGGTCAGACTGCGGCTGCAGGCAGCCGCCGACTACTTTGCCGGAATATCCTGAAGCCTGCGTTCCCACTTCAGTGCGGTGGACACAATGGTGTTGAGATCATCGTACTGAGGTTGCCAGCCCAACACCGTGCGAATCTTTTCGGCGATGGCTATTAGTGAGTCGGGGTCACCGGCACGGCGGGGCTCTTCAATTATATTCAATGCCTTACCATTCGCTTTTTCTACAGCGGCCAGTACTTCCCGCACGCTGTAACCGTGTCCGTAGCCCGCATTTAGCGTGACTGAATGACCGTCATTGCGAAGGTAGTTGAGCGCTTTTAAATGGGCATCGGCAAGATCCTCGACATGGATGTAGTCACGCACGCCGGTGCCATCGGGTGTGTCGTAGTCTGTACCAAAAACCGATACCTGTTGTCGTTTACCAACCGCGGTTTCACAAGCAACTTTCGTTAACAGTGTTGCTTTTTCTGTCGATTGCCCGATGCGACCCTCCGGATCGCAACCTGCAACATTGAAATAACGCAGTGCGACATGCCGCAAATGAGTGGCTGCAGAAAGATCACGCAGCATCCACTCGGTCATCAGCTTCGATGTGCCGTAAGGGTTAATCGGTGAAGTTGCAGTATCTTCGGATGCTTTACCATTAGGCGGCAGGCCATAGACGGCTGCGGTGGATGAAAAAATAAAATGTTCGACATCAGCCTCGTTGGCGCACTCAAGCAGATTGCGACTGTTGCAGGTGTTATTGCCATAGTACTTCAATGGGTCAGAGACCGATTCTGGAACAATAGTGTGTGCGGCAAAATGCAGTATCGAGCCTATCTCGTGTTCTTCTAATATGCGGCTGACCTGTTTTTTGTCACCGGTGTCTCCCTCATAAAAGGTGCCGCCTAACACAGCCGAGCGAAACCCTGTTGAGAGGTTGTCAAGAACGATGACCCGTTCGCCAGCTGCAACCAGTTGGCGCACAACGTGGCTGCCAATGTAGCCGGCGCCGCCGGTAACCAGTACACCATCTTTAGTCATGGGTATTCTCGCTGAATGCTGACATCTATAAAGTCTCTGTTATCAGGGGTGAGACCATGATTGTCCGTGAACTGGGCTTCAATGTCATGTTATTGCGGCTTCGGATGTCAATACTCAGCTATTGACCTGCTCTCACGTGGCAGCCACCATAAACAGCCATAATCCTTTTAATTGGCGATCGCAGATGCCTGTGACGCCTTAAACTGAGATTAAACTAAGGCGCTGTAGAGCTGCCGCATGTTGAAATCGATTGAGATCTGCGTCTAGTTTCGCGTAAGGCGGGCAGGCGAGGTGGGTTGGAATTCTTATGTCGGTGTTGCGATGATTGCGCTGTGATATATCGCTGAATGCCCTCAGGGAGGCTTGTGCGAATGACAACTGAACCGAAGTTCACTCTGGGTATTGAAGAAGAGTATCTATTGGTCGACCGGGAGACTCATGCGCTAGCAAATGATCCGCCTGATGCATTTATGGATGAGTGTCATCGACGCTCAGGGAAGCAGATTGCTCCGGAGTTTCTGTCTTCTCAGGTCGAAGTGGCCACCAAAGTTTGCCGCACTATAGCCGAGGCTCGTGAAGACCTGTGTCAATTGCGGCGGGTTATTGTTGATGTTTCAGCCGAACATGGCTTGGCGCCGATAGCCGCATCCACGCACCCGTCTGCAATCTGGTCAGAACAGTTGCATACGCAGCGTGAACGTTACGAAAACTTTGAGCAGGAAATGCAAGCTGCAGTGCGCCGCTTATTGATTTGCGGCATGCACGTTCATGTGGGTATTGAGGACAATGAGCTGCGTATTGATCTGATGAATCAAATGCGTTATTTCCT
>Ga0315322_10002300_pt1 | contig 14751 bp, 11 predicted proteins | sample M110021515metaG_FD_203461 | JGI IMG/M metagenome (GOLD analysis project Ga0315322, IMG submission 203461) | Ammonia-oxidizing marine archaeal communities from Monterey Bay, California, United States - M1 100m 21515 | ecosystem: Environmental > Aquatic > Marine > Intertidal zone | place: USA...
GACCCCGTGATCAAAGGTGCATCGGCTAAAGCGCAGCTCAAAAATGCCGTTCTTGAAACGGGCGCCGGCATCCAAGTGCCAAGCTACATCGTCGCGGGTGAAGTTGTCCGCGTCGACACGCGCGACGGGCGCTTCGTCGAGCGCGCAAAGAAGTAGAGCAGGCGGCTTTGCGCTACGCGCGGACTTCCCACGCTGCAAGTAGCTCGGGGATTTCCGGCCACTGCATCGCGCAGATGCAGAGGTAGAGTGTCACGTCTTCGGCGGGGTAGTCACCGTCGAGTTTCGCGAGCACCTCGTCTAGCTTTGCGGGATCGGGAGTAGTCACGTCCATGTCCTCGATCATGCCGTCTTCGTGGGGAATGCCCATTGCGTCCAGGAAGTCGGGCATCAATTTCTCGTGCGCGCGCATCAGGTAGCCTCCGCAAAGCTCGTAGGAGATCTCAGCATTATTCGTGGCGAGGATAATCTGACGCGCCTTGCGCGCACGCTTGTCGAAGGCAAGCTTGCGAATGGCTTGCGGACGGAACTTCATGGCCTTGGCCACTTCGCCATCGAGGGGGCCGAAGCCACGGTCCGACAGGCCCTCGTAAATGGTGAGGAAGCGCTCGTCGGACATGTTCTTGATGGTGTCGATGATGATCATGGTCGTGCAGTTGGACTGTGCTGGGCCTGTGGCCGGGAATCGAGCCCAAGAGGATAAGTACTTCGTGCGCATTTTGGAGCCCGGACACGAAAAAAGGCCCCCGCGCGTGTCCAGTGCGCGGGAGCCCTTTAACTCTCTTTCTGTTCGGTATAGTCGGCGGGGGGCGAGCTACCCATTCTGAATGCCAGATGTGCTCTCAAGGAGCTGGGTTATAGGTTCGATGGAAGCTCGCCCCTGCCGCCATAGGTATCAGCCGTTTTGCGCCTAGAACCGAAGGGCTTACTCCGGAAACCAGGGAAAAACTTTCTCGTTGAAGCAGGAATGGGATTTCAGAGAGGTGCGTGCGGGCTTAAATTGTCGCGAGCTCCACTGTGCAGTACACGCGGGGCTCGCAATATTGATATCAGGTGCATGTCGACCCCTCAGCCTTCCGTGGAAAACACGGACCGAAATCCGCAGTTCAAGGCGTCGACTTAGAGGGGTTTGAGTTCGCCGTGATCGTGACTCTCATCGTCACAATCGGGATCGCACTCGAGGCCCTGTAGCTCCTCCTCTGTGGCTTCGCGGACCGCGAGCACCTCGACTTCAAACGTGACATTCTGGCCGGCGAGGGGATGGTTGCCGTCGAGGAAAATAGTGTCGGGTCGTACTTCGATGATGCGCATGTCGACTTCGCCACTAACGTTGCCTTCTTCATCTGCGATCTCTACGGGCAGGACGTCGCCTTTCTTGAGCTCGTCGGCACCCTCGATGCCAATCTCTTCGCGCGGGACGGGAATGATAAGCTCGGGGTCGTGGTCGCCGAAACCATTCTCGGGAGTCAGCTCTACAACAACCTCGGCGCCAACGGCCTTGCCGTCGAGGATGGATTCAAGGCCTTCGGGCAACTCACCGTTGCCATGGATGTAATCGATAGGTGGGCTCTCGGCGTCGCCGGATTGGCCGGATTCGAAGATCTCGCCTTGGCTGTCCAGAATCTTGTAGGCGATGGTGACGAGTGCGTCTTGGGTGATGTTCACTTGGAGATGGGGAGGTTGGGAATGTTCGCCGACGAGTCGGCATGAGTGAGGTAGGAATAGCCTGTGAGGCCGCGCTCGAAGCGCTCCTGCAAGAGTGCTGATTGTTCGTAAGTCAAAGTGCCAGCGCCGATGGCGCTTTCAATGCTGCGGTGTAAATGCGCAAGCAGCTCGTTCTCGTGATACTCGACGTAGCTCAAGAGCTCCTGGACGCGGTCACCGCGAACGACGTGTTTCAGTTGCGGTCGACCGTTCGGGCCAACGTCAACGTGCAGAACGTTCGTGTCACCGAATAGGTTGTGCATGTCGCCCAGGATCTCTTGGTATGCGCCGACCAGGAAGAAGCCCATAAAGTAGGGCTCGCCTTCCTTGACATCGTGAACCTCAAGGACATCCTTAGCGCCGCCGCGGCCGACGAAGCGATTGATCTTTCCATCGGAATCACAGGTCACATCCGCAAAAGTCGCACGCTTCTTGGGCTCTTCGTTGTGGCGGTGCAAAGGCAGAATGGGAAATAGCTGATCGATCGCCCAAGAGTCGGGAAGCGACTGGAAGAGCGAGAAGTTCAAGAAGTAGGTCTCCGCCATCTCCTTCTCAAGGTTTGCCAGCTCAGCTGGGACGTGCTCGAGAGTGCGCACAATATCGAGCACAAGCGCGCAGGTCGCCCAGTGGAATTCCTCGACGCGTGCACGCTCGAGAAGGCCAATGTGTCCAGTAGTGAAGAGCAGCATCGCCTCTCCGCGCAGCTGTACGCTGTCATGGAAAGCCTCGCGGAACTTCATCGCGACGGCATCTCCTTTAAGTGCGCGCAGCTCGGCGTGAATCTCGCCGATTTTGCGAACCGCGTCGTGATCATCCGAGGTGATGGCCGCGGGCGCAGCACTGGTGAAGCTGGTTACACCCAAGACCTCGGTCACCAGCAAGGCGTGGTGGGCTGTTAGCGACCGGCCCGACTCGCTCAAAACTGTTGGTTGCGGAATGTCGAACTCGCGGCAGGCCTCGGCAACTTGCCAAATCACGTCGTTGGCGTACTCCTGAAGCGTGTAGTTCTTCGAGGACTCCTCCGTTGTGTTGGAGCCATCGTAGTCCACCGCCAAACCACCACCGACATCGAAGTAGGTGATAGGGGCACCAAGCTCACGTAGACCGACAAGGGTTCGCGTAGCCTCGCGCAGTGCGGCTTTGACCGAGCGTACATCCGTGATCTGGCTGCCAATATGGAAATGCAAAAGCTCAAAGCTGTTGAGCATCCCTCGTTCGGATAGAACGCGAATCACATCGACGATCTGACGCGCGGTCAGGCCGAATTTTGAGCGATCACCGCCCGAGTCCTTCCAGCGCCCAGAGCCTTCTACTTGAGGCTTCATACGGACACCGATGTGCGGCTGAATGTCTAATTTTTGAGATGCGTCCAGGATGGTCTGCAGCTCGCTGAACTTTTCGACAACGATAAGTGGCGTGACACCTAGGCGGCTAAACAGGAGCGCCATCTCTATGTAGTCCCGATCTTTGTAGCCGTTGCAAACAACGATTGCATTCGGGCCGAGCTCAAGACCCATCGCCGCCAAGAGTTCGGGTTTGCTGCCGACCTCTAAACCGAGCCCAGCATCGCGACCACTTTGCAAGAGCTCTTCCACCACGTGGCGCTGCTGGTTTACCTTGATGGGGTAGACACTTCGATAGGGAGCGCTGTAGTTAAACTCGGAGCGCGCGCTATCGAAAGCAGCCGCTAATTCTTCGACGCGCCCTCGCAAAATTCCGTTGAAGCGCAAGAGGAGCGGCGCGCGAAGTCCGCGCTGCAAAATGTCCCGAGTCAACTCGAAGACATCGACTTCCGTGTCAGGAAGATTGGCGTCGTTGCTCTTGTGCCGAACCGCGACGTTTCCCTTGTCGTTTATACGAAAGTAACCACTCGCCCAGTTGGGCAGGTTGTAGAGCGTCTCACTGTCGTTCGGTGTCCAAGTCATATCGCGATTTCGGGCGACGATTATATAGAGACGGAGCCACAGCTGGCCAATAGAGCGACATTCGCTTTTCGATTGGGCCTCTCTACTGCGTTTTGGGGTGGGGATGCCCCTCGCCAGCCGCGTGAAGGGCCGCGCGGATGCTAGCCTCATCTTGCAGGCGCAGCCAGGCACGGCGGTCCTCGCCAAGCAGCCCAAACTCGCCTTCGCCCGCCGTCCACATCGCTAGGAGCTGCTTGATGGGGCTTTGCTTTGTCTTGCTGCCAGCAGTCATCTCTGCGTACTGCAAGAGGAACCCGGCGGCTTCGCGATTTGTGGCGTTGTGGCCCGAGAAGATCCACGGGTTGCCCAATGCTGCGCGCCCAATCATGGCGTAGCTGCAACCGGTCTCTGACATCATCTTTGGCATATCCGCGGTGACTTGCATGCCGCCATTCCCGCATACGGGGATCGTCACAGAACTTACGGCGCGAACCAGACGGTCCCAATCGGCAGTGTCGCGATAGGCCTCCTTGCGAGTTCGGCAATGGACGGTCAAGAGGCTCGCCCCGCCATCCTCCGTCGCTTTTGCCAAGTCCTCTAGCAGCGAGTCGTCTTCGCCACCCGCGCGGATCTTGGCAGTTAGGGGAATGTCCGTTCCCGAAATGGCTCTTGCGCAGACATCGACTAATGCAAAAACGCGCTTCGGATCGTCCAAGGTCGATGAACCCGCCAAGCCACGCAGTGCACCTTTCGCGGGGCAGCCAAAGTTGATGTCGACGAAGGGCGCGCCGGCTTCAACAGCGTGCGCGGCAGTCGCGGCCATGGCGTCCAAGTTCGAGCCGAGCAGCTGCAAACCGACAGGCCTTTCGTGCGCCTTGTCGGGATGTCCAAGCGCTCGGCGAAGTGCGTCCACTCCAATGGGCCTGTCGATGACCCTGACAAATTCAGTCGTCGCGCCGCCCAAGCTCGCCTGGTCATTCCTCGAAAGCACGAGCCCGCGGAAATCGGGGGTCGTAACACCCTCCATAGGGGCGAGTAAATAGGGGGATTGGAAGGGAAGGCTTGTCATCAGTGCAACTATAACGCCGGCAAGCGGGATTGGCTCCCCTTTGGGTTTTCGAGGGACGGTAAACTCTTGCGTATGACTGGTCCCCGAACCTTCGCGAGCGTTTTGCCTGACGCCCTTGCCCAAATCGATTTTGATGCTGTCGCGACTCGTGTGCAAGGCGTTGTCAAGCGGACACCGCTGGTTTCGCTGACCCCGGAGCTCGTGCGAGGCCTTGGTGGCAACAAACGCGCGATCGAGAGATTGCAGCGTATCGATTTACACCTAAAGCTCGAATGCTTGCAAGTGACTGGCTCATTTAAGGCGCGCGGTGCGTGGAACCAAATCGCGCAGCTTACGGACGAGCAGCGCAAACGTGGCGTAGTCACGACAAGCTCGGGTAACCATGGTCGCGCCCTCGCATGGGCCGCCAAGCGCGCTGGCGTACCGGCGACGATCTGTATGCCTGCGGACGCCTACGCGAATAAGATCGAGGCCTGTCGCGAGCTTGGCGCAGAAGTGCGTTTGGGAGAAACTCGTCCGTTGACGGATGCGATCTGCATGCAACTTGCCGAGGAAGGCGCGGTATTGATTCACCCTTATGACGCCGTTCGGACGATCGAGGGCACGGGTACGGTTGGATTGGAGATCGCCCTAGACCTGCCCGATGTCGACATTGTGATCACACCCGTCGGCGGTGGGGGACTGATTAGTGGGGTCGCACTTGCGCTGCGTTCGAAGTTGGGCCCAAACGTACAGGTCATCGGTGTCGAGCCGAGTGGTGCGGCCACGCTGTCGCGAGGTCTGGAAGCCGGTGCTCCAGTCGACCTCCCGAACATCCAAACGGAAGTGCAAGGTCTCTGCCCATTGAATGTCGGCGCGCTGAATATTGCCGCTGCGCAGAACGCAGTGAACCGTGTAGTCGAACTCGAAGACGAACCTATTTTTACGGCTCAAGCCCTTCTCGTAAACCACTGCGGGCTAACGGTTGAACCCGCGGGCGCCGCGACGTTAGCTGCCGTGCTCTTCACAGATTTGTTGGACGAGCTGCCCGCATTCAATCGAGTTGCGATTGTCGTCTCCGGTGGAAACCCAGCGCCTCAGCAGCTCTTGGCCATCCGCTCCTTGTCATGAGAAAAGTAATTTTAGTGCGGCCGGAGGGGCCGCGCAACGTCGGCATGGTGCTTCGCACCGCAACGAACTTTGGTTCTGTGGATGTTGTGTTAGTTTCGCCGCGGCGTGCTTCGATGTTGGTCAACCCCGACTTCGTGCAGATGTCTCACGGCGTACCGAATGCTCGTGGCCGCGTGAAAGTTGTAGAGACGTTGGACGAAGCGATTGCAGACTGCACACATGTCGTTGGATTTACCGCTCGAGCTCGCCGGCACCGTCCATTTCAGGATTGGCGCGAGGCGGCTCCCGAGGTTGGTGAAATCGGTGCGCGCGAAGACGAGTGCGTCGGACTTGTCTTCGGCAACGAAGTTGAAGGTCTTGGCAATGCGGAGACGGACCTCTGCCATCGCTTGGTGCACATTCGCACTAGCTCAGAGCACACTTCGATCAATCTGTCAATGGCGGTCGGCATTGGCTTGTTCGGCACGTATGTCGACGAGGGCAAAGTAGTTAAAGCTAAAGCGCATAACGCACTTCGCGGCAACGCGCGGCTCTACTTAAAGGAGGCGATGAAGGACACCTTTGCACAGATCGCAAGGTCGGATTCGGTGCGTACGGACATCGTGGCATCTGTCGATCGAGTGATCTCGTCAGCGCCCCTCGAGTCTCGGGATGGGCGCGCGTGGCATGCGATTCTGCGAGCACTTGGCAACCATAAGGTGCCAAGTGATTACGGTATCGAGGACGAGCAGCCCCGTCGTGCTCGGCGCGCAGAAGCGCTAGCTCGCTCCATGGCGCGCACCGAAAAACAGGCCGAGTCCGACCCCAAGGACGCAACCGCCGAGTAGGTGATCACAATGGTGGAAGGGCAAGTGGACATGGACTACTACTTGGCGGGAATCCCCGTGCGGGGGCATTCCGTGGGTGGATTCGAAACTTGGATTCACCTGCCCGCCATGGGCGTCAGCTTTGACATAGGTCGCGCCTCGGACGCCTCGCTTGCCTGCGATACGATCCTCTTCACACACAGTCATATTGACCACCTCGGGGGGATAGCTACGCACGCCGCAGCCCGTGCTTTGCGCGGTATGCGGCCTCCGACCTACGTGTTGCCGCCGCATGTGATTCCCCATGTAGAGGCCCTGCTTGACGCTTGGCGCTCCCTCGATGGCGGTGATTTACCGTGCAATCTTGTACCTATTGGGGTCGGGGGGCAGTTCGAAATCAAGAATCGCTACTTTGCTCGGCCTTTTCCAGCGATCCACCGCGGCAAGGCCCAGGGATATGTGATTAGTGAGTTTCGCGACAAGCTGCTAGCGAAGTACCGCGGGCTTCCGGGTCAGGAGATCAAGAGACTCCGCGAGCAGGGCGACACGATCTACGACCGCACAGAGACCCCCCTTGTCGCCTTTACAGGAGATTCCTGTATCGATGTGATCGACCGCGAAGAGGGCCTGCGGAGGGCTCGTCTCTTGATCCTCGAAGTCACCTTCATCGACGACCGCGTCTCGGTCGATTCCGCTCGCGAAAAGGGGCACGTCCACCTTGATGAAGTTATTGAGCGCGCAGATTTATTTGAGAACCAAGCGATTCTGATGACTCACTTTTCGAGTCGCTACAACGCTGCGCGTATTCGAGAGGTCCTGGCGGAGCGACTGCCCGAATCACTGAAAAGTCGCGTTACACCACTACTCAATAACTTCCGCTAGGCGGCCATTGCGGCTGCCGGTAGCAGAGAGAATGACGATGACCTTTTCTTTTCCCCCGGCGGGCTCCTAAGCCCAAGCACAATCGACTTATGGTTCGAATCAATCGCATCTATACACGCACCGGCGACGACGGTACTACTAGCCTGGGAGACGGCTCACGCGTCCCAAAGAGCGATCTACGCATTCAGTCCTACGGGACGGTAGACGAGCTCTCCAGCGTCCTTGGTCTTGCTCTTACAGAGATCTTGGATGCAAAGATATCCGCCGAGATCGACCAGATCCAGAACGACCTCTTCGATGTCGGCGCTGACTTGTGTGTGCCGGCCGCTGAGGATGAAGAGCCAGGCTCGCGACTTCGTATTGAAGCTCATTACATCGAGCGACTTGAGAAGTGGATCGACACTCACAATGAGTGCCTCGAGCCGCTTAAGACATTCATCTTGCCAGGTGGGACGAAGGCTGGAGCGTGGTTCCATCTCGCTCGAACGGTCTGCCGTCGTGCGGAGCGCCTTGCCTACGGGCTTTGCGAGAGTGACCAGAATGCTGCGCTCTGCGCCCAGTACCTCAACCGCTTGTCGGACTACCTTTTCGTGATCGGTCGCGTTGTTAATGATAATGGTCGGGCAGACCGTCTGTGGGTTCCGGGTGGTGATAAGTGAACGGGACCTATTCTTTCGAGTTGGACTGGCACACTCCGGAGTCATGGGCCTTTGATGTGACTGCAGATCCTCTTGCCCTACTTTCGGATCATGCGCACTGCGAGCTTCAAGCGGCCGTCGCTTGTCAGGCGCTGATTTCGCGCTACCCCGACCGACCGCATCTAGTCGACTCTGCGGCCCAGGTTATCACGGAGGAGATGACGCACTTTCAACGAGTTGTCAAGCTGCTCCGATCGCTCGGCGGCGAGCTTGCTGACGGTTTGTCGAACCCCTATGCGGAGAAGCTTCGCAAGGGTTTAGGAGGCACTTGTCGCAGTGGGTTGCTCGACCGTCTACTGCTAGCGGCGATGCTCGAGCGTCGATCCTGTGAGCGCTTTGAGATGCTTGCCGAGCGCGCTAGGCAGCCCGAGTTGCGCGCGCTCTACGCCGCGCTTGCTCCGGAGGAGATCGAACACCAAAAACTATTCCTTGAGTTAGCAAAAGCCGAGTGCGGCGAAGAGATGGCAACTTCGAGATTGGCGGTTCTTATTAAGCTCGAGGCGACGGCCATTCCAATGATCGACTTCTCTTGCCGCATGCACTCCGGCCCAAAGGCCTGAGCTGGCGGAACGAGTCTCAGTCGCCCAGTTGAATGAGCGACTTTGCCTCTTCGAAAAGCCCACCGGCAAGGCGTGTCCAGAGTGGGCGATCCATCAAGGGCTCAAGCTCCATAAGGGTCTCGTTCGCCTTATCGAGATCACCGAGTTGATAGGCAGCCATTGCCAGGAAGATCTCACCTTCGGGGTGAGGCTCGGACTTACTGCTCCAGCTGAGCTCTTGGAGCTCCTCAAGCATGACTAGGGCCTCACCGAAAGCGCCCGTTCGATAAAGAGCGCTTGCAACAGCAGCGCGGTAGCCTAGGTTTGTATTTTTGAGCTCATACGCCTTTTGGGCCAGCATCAACGCGTTTGCGTAGCCCTTGTCGGTGGCATTGGGTTTTCGCACCGTCTCCCAAGCGCGCTTTGCGAGCAGCTCGGGGTTGTTAGCCGTAAGGGTGACGCTGCGAATCGCGGCGCGGCGGAGTTCGCCAGAGATGGTGCGGTTGCTCTTTAGCGACTCGAGGATGTTAGAGGGGAGTCCAATCTCGTTGAAGAGGCCGTTGACAATATCGCTCACGGTCTGGGCAGTTGCCATCGAGTCGTGGCGGGCTGATGGGGGCTCGGTCTCCCAGATGCGAGCGGTACGGCCATCCGAGGAGAGGATACGTTTGCCGTTCGGGGAGAAGTATGCACCCTGGATCGTAGGGTCGATGATCGCATTGCCACTGTGATCTAGCGGGAGCAAAGTCAGAGTGGGCTTCCAGTCATTTGTGTCCCACAGTAGGGTCGAACCATCCGCAGATCGACTCACTAGGCGAGCCCCATCTGGTGAGATGTCCACCGATCGAACACCGAACTTGTGCTTATCTAACTTGGCGATGAGTGAACCCGAGAGACTCCAAACTTGTACAGTCGAGTCGAGGCAGCCCGCGACGAATTCAGAATCGGACTCTCCATAACAAAGACTGAGAATACTGGCGTCAAGAGTAATGGTCTGCAGGGGCTTATCCATACGGAATGGGTCCCACTCCTGGACTGATCCATCGCGCGAGCCGGTAAGAAAACGAGTCCCCGCGGTGTTCCAGACAATCGAGTTGGCGACCGTGTTGTCGAGCTCGAGGCTCGCCAGGAGCTCGTCGGACTCGATGTTCCAGAGACTGCAAGTTCCATCGCCAGATGCGACGGCGAGGAGGCGACTGTCCGGGCTGAAGGCCAGGTCGGTGATGTACTTGTCGTGGCACTCCCAGAAGTGGTAGGGGTCGCCGTCGTCAGCGACCCACAATCGGATCTCACTCTTTGCACCGCTGCGCGTGCCGGACCCAGAAGCTAAATATTCGCCATCAGGACTAAAGGCGAGCGCGCTGACGTAGGTGTCGTGTTCGCGAAGGATATTGGTCGCCTCGGCAGTCGTGGAGTCCCAAAGGCGGATTGTGTTATCGATGGATCCGGTTGCGATAGAGGTACCATCAGCGGAAAAAGCGAGGGCTTTGATCTCACCTTCGTGCCCAGATAAAAGTGTCGTTGCCTCGAACGCAAGCCGTGACCATAAGCGCAACGTCCCATCCCTGGACCCGGTGACGATGTGGCTTCCGCCGCTGTCAATCGCAATAGAAGATGCGCTGCTGAGGTGCCCTTGCACTGTTGCAATCGATGGTGTGGCCAAGTTGATCACGCGGAGCAGGCCGTCAGAGCACGAGGCCATGATGCGCCCATCTGGCAAAAACACGCAGTCGGTTGCATGGGCATCCACGATGCTGCGCACAGCGAAAACTATCGCTTTGCCATTGCGGATGCGCAGGATGCGAACTTGGCCATTTTCGGAGCATACGACGAGCTGGTCGGACTTGGGCGAAAACGCGACGTTAGTGATCGCAGCCTCGTCCAAGGAGACCGTTATCTTTGCGCCCGTAGCTAGATCCCAAAGGTGCGCGATTCCCTGGGCGCTGCCGGCAGCGATACGCGCACCATCGGGTGAAGTGTCCACGCAGGTCAGGCTGTCATCGGCTAGGAGACTGTGGACTGGAACTTCGCGTTTGTCGCGGGCCGAGATGGTGGTGTCCCACACCTGAACTCCACGTGTGGCTGTTGCACAGGCGAGCAGTCCCCCGGAGCTGAAGTCCACATCTGCGACCTGGCTTTGGGGTTGATAGAGGTCTTGCTCGTCGTTGAGCAAGTTGAACACGCGAACGGTTTCGTCCGATGACGAGGCGGCTAAGTAGCTACTCGTCGAGTCGAAGTCCAGCCCGGTCACTTTGCTCGTTCGGCCGGGGAAGGATCTTGTGATCACTCCAGAATCCGATTCGCGCAGCTCGATGCCGCGGTTGCCTGCAAGCTCAACACTTGCGACGAAGTTGCCGTTGGGTGAGAAGGCGACCTCGGCGTCCTTCGCGTAGCCGGACTCCCAGACTTTAAGTGAGGTGTCACTTAGTAGATTGATGTGCTCCCATTCCCAGCCGGCGAATCGGCCCGCAGTCGCGCTGAGAAGCTCGCGCGCAACACTTGTCTCATTCAAGCGCAAGCTGAGGTGTGCGGCGTGCAAACTCGAGAGGTAAGCATCGCGGAGGCTAGCCTCGCCGGCCGCTTGCACTGCCTTCGCAGCAGCGTTGACTTTGCGTGCGTTCTCTTCAGAACTGTCGCGATTCGCGAGGGCATTGTTGCGAGAGGTTTCCAGTTCGGCATTGGTCTGATCTAGGATGTCATTAGTCCCGGACATGCGAATCGAGCTGTAACTGAGTGTCGCCAATAGCGCGAGGAGCGCGATTGCACTGACTGCTGCCATTGCAGTGTTGCGCTCGACCCACTTCTTGAATTCGGCAATCGACCCGGTCTCGTGTGCGACGACTACACGACCCTCTAGGAAAGCGTGCAAGTCTGTATTGAGGTCTAGTACGGAGCTATAGCGATACTTGCGGCTGTACCCCATGGCTTTCTCACAGATTGCAGCGAGCTCTACTGGAATCCCCTTGCGGACTTTGTGAATACGTGCCGGTGGCCCCGAGAGTACGCGCATCAAAATCACGTGCGCGCTCTGCCGGGCTTCGGCATCGGCATAGGGAGGACGACCGGTGAGTAGGTGATACAGGATCGCACCAATCGAGTAGACGTCGGCCTGTTCGCCCACCTTGTCGAGTTCGCCCTTAGCTTGCTCTGGAGCCATGTACGCTGGTGTACCCACGATGTCGCCATCCATAGACACTAGTGGCGAGTTAGGATCCATGTCCGTCTCGGCCAGGCGATCGGTGCGCACCAAGCTGATGGATTCGTCCCCGATCTCCTCTGCCGGAACGACCTTCGGGGAGATGTCGCGGTCCTCATCGCGGTCGAGAACTTTCGCGAGCCCCCAGTCCATGACATAGGTTTCACCGAACTGTCCCACCATGATGTTGGACGGCTTGAGATCGCGGTGGATGACTCCTTTTGAGTGAGCAAATGCAATCGTTTCACACACGCGCAGAAGCGCAGATAACGCTTTGTTCCGAGACCAGCCGTCCAGGCCCTTGTGTTTATTCTTACCCTCGATGGTCTCAAAAACTTGCTTGAGTGTGTGGCCACGCACAAGGCGCATGGTGAAGAATGGACGGCCGCGAGCATCCATGCCAAGTTCGTGCACGGGCACAACGCCAGGGTGATCGAGCTGGCCGGTGATCTGCGCCTCTTCCAAAAACCGGGTGAGCTTGCGGTGGTCAGCTGGGGATTCGTCTGAGCTGCCCGCGCCCTTTGACATGAGAACTTTCATGGCTAGGCTTCGCTGCAGGTCGCGATCGTGAACCTTGAGCACAACTCCCATGCCGCCGCGGCCAACCTCTTCCGTGTACTTGTAGCGGAAGTCGCCGGGCGTCATGTTGCCCAGTCGATCCAATCGCTGCTTAGCCGGTGAGTCGCCCTTGGTTAGGTCTTTTTCGTCGCTGTCATTATCTGGAATGTCAGAGTCCAAACTGACGTGCGGATCCACCTCGGCTCCATAGCGCTTGCGGAGCTGCTTTGCGAACGAAGTCAACTTGGGAAGAGCGCTGCTTGCACCGCTCCCTTTTTCGCTACCCGTCTGCCCGGGAGTTTCTTCTTGATCTCGCTTAGCCATCTCTGTTTTTTTAAAATACGAGCACTCTCCAAAGGCTGCGCACTTGAACTTCCGATTTTAGCTATCTCTAGCCGCATCCGACAGGATGCTAAGCAAGTACTCGCGCGCAGAGCATGAATAGGCCCGCTAGCGCGATTCCTTGGGAGCCTGCACGAGCAATTTTGGGGGGTGCGAGCCCTTCTGTCGACTCCGCGGCCGAACGTCGCCGCACGAGCGCAAGGACACCGACAACAGCTAGCGCGGCGAGGAGCTGCCCAAGCTCAATGCCTAGGTTGAAGCCCAGGAGCGGGCCTAGGCGGTCCTCTTCAGCACCCAATGCACCGGAGAGCAGCGTGGCGAATCCAAGCCCGTGGAGTAAGCCGAAACCGAACGCTTCAGGCCAGGCGCGGCGCGGTTTACCGGCCCATAAGTTCGAGAATCCGACGAAGGCAATCGAGGCGGCGATCAGCGGCTCCGTGAGTGCGGGAGAGACGGAAAACCAGCCGAGTGCGACAGCCCCCAAAGTGATGGAGTGCGCCAATGTAAATGCGGTGACCGTTCCTGCAAGAGCGCGCAGGCCGCTCGCCGCTAGCAATAAACCGAGAACGAAACATAGGTGGTCTGCGCCGCTTAGGATGTGGCGAAAACCGAGCTGTATCCAGATGCCGATGCCCGTGTTTTGGGCGCGAGTACTCTCGGGTCCTAGCATGGGAAGTCGCAGCAGCCACTGTGGATCCGAGCGGCTAAAAATCCAGGTCCGCTCGGGAGTGCGAACAGTCGCATCTGTGCTGAAGAGCTGTGCGAAGTCCTTGTGCCCCGGGCTGGTCTCGCGAAACAAAGAGACGTCGATCCAAAGCGCTGCTTCGTTCGTATTTCGGGGGTACTCCAGTCTCGCTGAAAGCCACTGCGAAGCGATGTCTAGGTCAAGCGTTTCAGGGTCTAGGTAGACTTCAAGGAGCTTGCCGCGAAGCAACTCGCCATCGCTGGGAAGGTCGCTACCCTGGGAGATAGAATAGTGCTTCGCGAGATAGGACCCCATATCGGCGGAGCTCGCAAGAGCCTCGCCCGGTTGGATACGACCATCTCCGTCTGCGTCGAGCGCGATCACCTCGTCCATCGACAGGGCTTGAAAGCGCAGTTCGATTTGGATCGAGTCCTTGCCGATCTCGATCGCGGACGATGAGACGGAGTCCTCGTGGGGGAGGAAGAGGCTAGACAGGAGAAGCGCGCAGGCGATCATGACAAGAGAGTACCCCGCAAAACCCAAGGTCTTGCTGGGTACTTTCGAGTTGTGGGAAGCCGAGTGCTAGTTGACCTTCACGATCGTCGAGATGTCGACTCCCTTTTCGCCTTGCCAGGAAATCTCCACGCTACCCTTGCCGCTGAGAATCCAGCGAATCTTGACTTCGCCACGGCTGCCGATGCCATTTTCGAGAGGGATGCTCGCGGGATTGTTCTCCACCAGGTCCAGGCGGTGATCACGCCACTTGTCCAAGCGGAAGCCGGCGGCGACGACTTTGGTGCGCCCGTTCTTCGTTTCGATGGAGATTCGGTCGGGAACGCCGATCCCTTTTTGCGCGGCAAGGGCCGTGCGCGTGGGGATCTCGCGCAAGTTCTCGAACGTGACGTCGAGTGCGTACAGACCGCCGGGCAACTCTGAAATCGCGGTCTTGCGAATGCGGACGTCGGGCATGGCTTCGGCATGGCGGATGCAGAACAGCGCGTTGCGGTGAAGCATCTCTTCGATCAAGTACGTCGGGGGAACACGCCCGACATCCTTGCGAAAGCCACCGATTTCAATCTCGCCATAGAGCGGGTGCTCAAATGCGTGCCAGTCCACAAAGCCAGCGCCCATCATGAGGTGATCGTCGGACCAGTGTCTGTCCTCTTGTGATTGCCCTTTGCGACCGTCGGGGTTGATGCGGTCGGACGTCCAAAGCTCGTTGGTAAAGCTAATGATGCCCAAGGTCTCATATGCGAAGTTG
>Ga0315322_10002306_pt1 | contig 14740 bp, 12 predicted proteins | sample M110021515metaG_FD_203461 | JGI IMG/M metagenome (GOLD analysis project Ga0315322, IMG submission 203461) | Ammonia-oxidizing marine archaeal communities from Monterey Bay, California, United States - M1 100m 21515 | ecosystem: Environmental > Aquatic > Marine > Intertidal zone | place: USA...
GAGCGCGAGCAATCCGTGATCACTATGTACTACGCCGAGGACCTGCTACTCAAAGAGATCGCAGACATCCTTGAAGTTACCGAATCACGTATCAGTCAAATCCATAGCCGGGCGTTGTATCGGCTTAACACCTATATGGAAGGAAAGGTAGGCAAGCAGGATTGAGTTATGACCGACGGCATCTCACCAGTAACGAATGGCCAGGGAGTTCCACAACCGGATCGGGTTAGCCCGAAGAAAGACCGGGAGAGAGAGGAGCAGCTTGACTTTGCTGAAGAGATGGAGCATCGCTCGCAAGGGGAGGACCCTGAGGGTGACGCCAAATCCGAAGAACTCCTTCCAACGCCTGGTATCTCCCGTGGCGGAACGCGAGCAGTCGGCTACCGATCAGACGAGGAGGCCGGAGGCAGCCTCGACCTTAGCGCCTAGTCCCCACCAAAGAATAAGAATATGTCAATGCACTCCATTATCAAGAAGGCCCAAGTCGAACTCGAAGGCCATGACGTCAACAACTTCTCCGCTCCCGGAGCCGTTGGCGTTCACCCCAAACGCAACCGGGCGACTCCAAAGTCCGCGCGACTCGTACAGGTCGATGGTGCCCCCTGCGCCGTTGAAGTGACCTGCTCCTGTGGCGAAGTCCACATCGTCGAACTTGACTTTGAACAGAACTAGCATTCCTATGAAGAACATCATTATCTGCACAGCTCTACTCGCAACCGTATCGTGCGCACCCTATTACGTCGGGCGCAAACCCGTCGAAGCCGAACCCGGCTACACGACCACGACGCTAGTCCAACCGGTGAAAATCGAGGAGCAGTCGATCGAGTCCGTGGCGGGCATCAGTGAAGGCCCCGACGTGACGAGTGGAATGAGCGCCGACGACTGGGGTAGCCAGCCAGCCACCGTGATTGCCGACAAGTCGAACATGGAAAACTCCACTCCGGCTTATGGATTTAATGGCGCTGTCGTTGACGAGAACACTCGCAGGCTGCATCAGATGGAAGACAGCGAGGACTCTCGCAGCATTATGATCAGCATGTACACGCAGAAGATCGAAGAGAATGAGGCACTCGAAAATAGCCTGTTACTGGAGCGCGATCGCGTGGACTCACGGGACGCCGAAATCCTGACTTTGAAGGCGATCGGCGATGTCGACGCGCAAGAGATCACGGCCCTAAAGAAGGACCTCGCTGAGCAGATCAAGGAGCGGGAAGAGTTAGAGGCGCGTCTTGTGACCGCCCAGATTCGCCGCCTGCAAGCGGAGAAGCTCTTGCTCGAGGGTCGCTTGAAAGAGGCGGAGGTCGAAACGCTCCCCGTGGCCGGGTTGAGTACTAGCAGCGTCGCGAACGCCGGCGGTCGCCTGTAATGGGTGCCCAAAAGTATATGGGGATCCTGGCGCTTGCTTTTGCTGCTAGCTGCCAGGCGTTCAGCATTTCCCGAGATCTGCCCCAAGTTCAGCTGGCATCGTTCCAGCGCGCGAGCGACTTTGACACCTACCGCATCAATCGCTTGGGCATTTTGCCGGCGGTTGGCAGCGAGCTTACCGATGCCGATTCGTCTCAGCTCCAAGAACTTTTGTACAGCGAGTTCGCCAGCTCGACACCGATCGAAATCGTGCTGCTCAACGCGGCGGACCTTATGGAGATCACCGCTAGCGATCCACACCAGCGCGGGACCTATCGGGCAGAAACTGTGCTCGAGATCTCCAGGCGCTTTCATCTAGACGGCATTTTGGTGCCGACTGTGATTCAGCGCAGGGCATTTCCACCGCAGCGCCTTAGCTTATCCGTTGATCTGGTCTCCTCGGAGACGGGAATGGCGATCTGGAACGGCGGAATCAACTTGATGGGCGGAAATATGGATGTCGAAGAGGGGTTGGAGGCGTTTTACGGCAATGGCAAGGCCACTAGTGACGACAGCTGGACCGTCTCCTTGCTGTCACCTAGCCAGTTTGCGCGCTATGCAGCTTGGCAGATTGCCCAAGGCCTTTAGAAGACCCCACTAGTAGGCAACAGCGGGAAGCACTCTGGCGACGGCCAGGGTGCTTCCTTCCATTTTGGGTGGGTGGCTCGTCCGCAGGGGGCTAAATGGACCGCCAACCGCGGGACTTTATGGGGTTCAAGTGCATGCAATGGGGGCGATGCCGCATTTGCGGCATCGCCCCCATTCTTTGAAGTCGTGTTTAGGTGGTCCTAAGCTTGGTCGAGACGCTTCATCATCTTCTCAGCCGCTGCGCGAGCTCGCTCAGGGGTGTTCAGATTGTTGTTTCCGTATAGCTCCCGCAACTTGGCGACCTTCTCTTTGCGGTCCGGCTCTCCAGCGGACTCCGCTTCGGCACGGCGCGCCTGAACGGAGATCTCGATGCGGTCTTGGCGGGACTTGGATTCCGCGCGGGAGCCCTCTGGGAGCTCTTGGACAGCATTGCGCTTGTCCTCCATGGCGGTACGCTCCGCCGTAGTAGGAGGGCGCTGTGAATCTGGGCGCTGGAGTGGGTCGTTTTTGATGTTCATGGTTTGCTTGGCCTCTGCGCAGATGCATGTCTACGGTATGAGGAAGGATTTTCATCCGGTTCCTTTATCGGAAGGTCAGGTGGGGACCTTAGTGCTTTTTGCCTAGAATCGTAGAGATCCTTACTTCGTTCGGCTCCTGGACACATGAAAGATGCGTAAACCTTTGTCAATAAACATGTTGCGTTCGAGACTTCCAAGATCACCCCAGGTGGGGCGCGGGTCACTTATAGGCCTTTTGCTGCTCGCATCTTGGTCAACTGCAAAGATTTCCACAGGGGAAAGCGATTCCGGGCCAGATTTCCAAGCTGTACCGGAGGCGGTTAGGGCCGGGGCCTCGGAAAACGAGGTTCACTACACCATCGACGCCAGACTCGAGGACGGTAGCCACATTCTCCATGGTGAGGAAACCGTCGTTTGGACCAATAACAGCGGTGAGGCAGTCAGCGACTTGTGGTTCCACACCTACCTCAACGCCTTTGCAAATACAGAGTCGACCCACCTGACGGAAAGCGAGGGCGAGTTTCGGGGCGAGAAAGCCAAAGATGGCTGGGGCTGGATGCGCATCGAGAGCATCTCTGTGGGGGATGCCGCGTTGGGCGAGGTGACCGATGTTGGGGCTAGCATGACCTGGCAGGCGCGGGAGGACGGCAACGAGCAGGACCGCACCGTGTTTTCGGTGGATCTACTCGAGCCCGTCGCCGATGGCGGCTCGATTACAATCAACATCGAGTGGGAGAGCCAGTTGCCGCGCGTGCGCCGCCGGACAGGTTACAAGGACGACTTCATTCTGGCCGCCCATTGGTTCCCGAAGCTTGGCGTGTACCAAGCTGGGAAGGGCTGGAGTTGCCATCAGTTCCACATGAACACGGAGTTCTTTAGCGATTATGGGACCTATGACGTCACGCTGAATTTTCCGGAGCGGTACGAGGACAAGGTGCGCGCCTCGGGCGTCAAGACTCTTGACCGGTTGATCGGTGACGGACGCTATATGGTGAAGTTCAAGGCCCCCTCCGACGAGGATCGCGAAGAGGTCGATCGCACCGGCAAGCTGCCGCGGCTGCATGATTTTACATGGACGGCCGATCCAAAGTTTCTGGTGAAGGAGTTCTCGTTCAACTACTCCGATTGGAAGAAGCGCTTTCCCGGCGAAGTCGATTTTGTGCAAGGCGCGCTTGGGTCGGATAGGGACTTGGAACTTGGAGCGGTTCGCGTCACCGTGATGATTCACCCCGAGCGTGAGGACCAGGCCGAGCGCCACGCCGAGGCGACTATGGCGGCGCTGTTCTTCTACGGCCTTTGGTTCGGTGAGTACCCCTATGAGCACGTCACCGTCGTCGATCCCGCATGGGGTGCCCGCGCCGCGGGTGGTATGGAGTATCCGACGCTGTTCACATGCGGCACGGAGCTTGGCACCGAACCCGATATGTACAGTCCCGAGAGCGTGACGGTTCACGAGTGCGGCCACCAGTTTTGGTATGGGTTGGTGGGCAACAATGAGTCCGAAAACGCGTGGCTCGACGAAGGGTTTAACTCCTACACCGACTCCGAAGTCTTGTGGCGGACTTACGGCGCACAGCGGTCTTCAACTTCGTATTCGAAGATGAAGGTTTACGGCACGGGTTTGGCGCCGCTGCAGGGCGGCGGGCGCATTTTGCAAGCTGTGTCCGGGCGCCGTTATGAGGTTCCGGAGTTTGTTCCCATCTTGAAGGGCAAGGCGATCGAGCCTCTAGGTAGCTCAGGGCTGGTGAACTGGTGGCGCGAGCAACCACTTATGGGGCTGGCTCCGGAGGAGACCGACCCGCGCTGGGGCGACCGAACTGGTTACTTGCGCGATGCGTGGATCGACGAGGTCGATACACCGGTTTGGGAGTATGCGAATAGCGCGAGCTATCGCACGAACAGCTACCCCCGTCCGGCTGTGATTTTACGCTCGCTGGAAGGCCTCGTGAACCGCGATGTTTTCCTGCGCGGCATGCGGCATTACGCCGAGACGTGGCGCTATAAGCACCCGACTCCCGACGACTTTTTTGCGGCGTTCAACGAGGGCGCCGGGGTCGATATGGACTGGTACTTCGAAGAGCTGTTCCGCGGAACGGGGACGGTTGATTGGGCCGTGTCGGTGAGCTCGAAAGCTCTCGAGGCACCGCGTGGTATGTACCAAGGCGAGAGCGGCGTTTGGGCCGAACGGGAGGAGACCGATGACGATGCCACCGGTCACCGCGCAAAGATCCTGGTAACCCGGGAGGGCCAGCTCAGCTTACCCCTCGAGATTCGCGTTACTTTCGAGGGCGACAAAGTAGAGAATCGGATTTGGACACGCGAAGAGCAGCTCGCCCAAAACTGGATTCGCTTGGAGTTTGAGGAGACTTCGAGAGTGATCTCTGTTGAACTCGATCCCAACGGCAAGTGGTATTTGGATAAAGACATGTCAAACAACCAGTGGTTCAAAGAAAAGGATGAGGTCGCTCCGGTGCGGTGGGGCGAGCGCATCTTCAGCCGTTTCGTTCATTCGTTCCACTGGCAGATGGGAATCGGGGGCTAATCATGGAAGCAAATCGAGAAGAAATCGTAGACGCTGCAGAGACTCCGTTGTCCAACTACCTCCCTCCGGGCTATGACCTGGGTGGCATTGGAGACGAGCCGGAACCCACTCAGTGGACCTTCTTGACCGCACTTCGAGTCACGTTGGGCAGGCCGCCACTTTGGCTATTGACAGCTGCCGTCCCGATCTTTTTAGCGATCTTGATGGCACTGCCTTGGTTCGCGTGGTTTCAGGGATCGATTGGCAATAATTATGAGATCGGCAGCCAACTCGGCTCCTTGGACGCGAACTTTAGGCAGGACCATGCGGAGTCCCTTGGAGTGCTTCGAACCCAAAGCGGAGTCGTCGCTTCGTGGCTTGCCCTCTTGCTCGGGCTCATCGGAGTCTTTACGGCGGGCGGCTGGCTACAGGTCTTCCTTGAGCGCACCGAGGGCCACTCTGTTCACCGATTTATCTACGGCGGTTCGCGCTACTTCTGGCGCTTCTTTCGCTTGGCAATCTTAGTGCTCTTGCTCTTGAGCGCCGGCTACTTTGTGATCTACCGCGATGTGATGGGGGCGGGCCTTCTCGAGCGCCTATTTGGCGTGGAGGACGGCGATCTCAAGACGTTGGATTCCGAGGCCACCGCACGCCGCTACACATGGCTATTAGATGGGACTTTCCTGCTCTGGTTCGGCCTTGTGATGACGTGGGCGGATTACACTCGCACCCGAATGGCGTTCTTGGGAACGCGCTCGTCCTTGTGGGCGGGAATCGCAACGTTCTTCACGCTGCTCACGCGTCCCATCACCGCGTTCCGTCCGATGCTTGGGCTGCTGGCTTGCGAGGTCCTCGTCGCGGTCGGCTTGGGCTTGCCGGCATCGTCGCTGAACCATAACCTTGACGCCACGTCGGGAGCGAGCAGCGTCGGAACACTGTTCGCGTTCAGCGTGATCGCGATTTTATTGCGGACGGTGATCCGCGCGGCGCGCTATCACTCTGCCGTCCAGGTGACTCGCGAGCTGGTCGAGCCGCTAGGTGTCGACGACCCGTGGGACGACTCTGTCGGCGGCCCCGGCGGCCCCCGCTATCGAGTGGGCGACGAGGAGCTAGACTTCGAGGTTTCGATCTAGCGTCAATACGGCGCTGGACACGCTGCTTGCGCTCGGCGTAAACAGAGTGCCCAGCGCCGTTTTTCGCTACGTCAGGTCGATCGGAAGCTCGGTGCAAAGTTCAATCGAGTCACGCTGAACGCGAACGCTCCAAGCCATCACTTCGACACCGGCCTTCGCCGCCTCTCGCAGGGCAGCCGCGTACTTCGGATCGATGTCATCCGCTGGTCGGAAGTTCTTCACATCGCTGCGGCTGACGAAGAAGAATTGAACGGCGCGATTGCCGGCCTCAACCTCGTTCATGAGCTCGCCCAAGTGCTTGCGGCCACGCTCGGTCACGGCGTCCGGAAACATGGCGACGTCGCCATCGACCAGCGTGGTGTTCTTGACTTCGACGTAGCACTTCTCGCCGTTTTCGTTTTGCAGCAGCACGTCGATGCGGCTGTTCGTGCCGTACTTGACCTCGCGCTTTGCCGAGTCATAGCCCGCCAACTTCGGCACCCGGCCCTCGCAAATCGCCTCGTAGACTTCTGCGTTCGGCAAGCCGGTGTCGACGTTGACCCAAGTGCCGTTGACCTCGATCGCCTGCCACGACATACGGTACTTGCGCTTGTCGTTTTGCGTATCGCGCAGCCACACACGGCTGCCCTCGTCTTTACACCCCAGCAGGCTGCCGGTGTTCGGGCAGTGCGCTGTGATCTCGCTGCCATCTTTTAGGATGACATCGGCAAGGAAGCGCTTGTAACGTTTGACGAGGGTGGCCTCGACGAGTGGCATTTCAATTTTCATGGCGGGAAGGATAGCGAAGTTGTAATCCGAAGGCTGGCACCGTATTCGAACTTCGCGCTACAGTGTTCGCATGAACAGCATCCTTCCGATTCTAGTGCTCGCATTTATCCCAACGGACACAACCCCCGTCGAGGTACCCCAAGGCGTCGAGTGTGGCCTGGGCAAGGACTTCCACATGGGCCGCCGGTCTGCATTACGCGAATCGGTCGGCGAGGGCCTGATGGTCTTCCGAGGTCTAATCGACACGCGCGACTACCTATCCTTTCACCAAGACAAACTCGTCTGGTATCTGACGGGGATCGAAAGCCCGAACATCACACTCGTGATGGATGCGGCGACAGGTGCCGAAGTCCTGTTTCTTCCCAACAAGAATCGCGGCAATGAAAGTTGGGAAGGCGAAAAGTGGGACGCCGGCGACAAGTGGATTCCACAAGTTAGCGGATTCCAAGACGTGCGCTCGTCGGACGAGCTGATGGACTACCTCGACGAGCACATTGACGAAGGCGAACGGGTTTGGACTTCGCTAGCGCCACACGTCGAGCTGGCTGGCTGCTTTGATCGCGCGACTCCGTATGACCGCAAGGTTACGAAGGACCCGTTGGATGGCAGGCAGAGCCGCGAGCACGCTCTGTCGACGCAGCTTACGGAGCATTTTGGCGCTATCGTTGAGAACTGCGGCCCGCAACTCGACGAGCTGCGGCGCGTGAAGACTTCGGAAGAGATCGATGCGATGCGCCGCGCTGCGGATATCGGCGCAAAGGCGATGGCCGAGGCGATTCGCTCGACGCGCCCGGGCTTGGGCGAGTGGGACTTGTCCGCGCTGATGACTTGGGTTCACCTACAGGGACGCGCCGCTGGCCCCGCCTATGCCGCCATCGCCGGCTGCGGCCCCAACGCGAATGTGTTGCACTATATGGCGGTCACGCGCCCGCTCGGCCCGGCAGAGATGGTGCTGATTGACTACGCGCCCGAGTATAAGCACTACACCAGCGACATCACGCGCTCATGGCCTACGGATGGCGTCTTCACGCCGCGCATGGCCGAGCTGTACGATGCCGTGCTCGAGTCGCAGCTGGCCGGTATCGCGGCGGTGAAGCCAGGTGGGACAATCATGGATGTCGAGCGTGCCTGCTCGAAGGTCCTGCGCGATCGCGGCTTTGGGGACTTGATCCGCCATGGTGCCTGCCACTACATCGGCATGGAGGTCCACGACGTTGGTGACTACAAGAAGAAGCTCGTCCCCGGCGTGGCCTTTACCGTCGAGCCTGGGCTGTACGACACAGAGGCTGACATCGGTATTCGCATCGAGGACGTCGTCGTCGTGACCGAAGACGGCTGCGAAGTCATCTCTGCAGGCGTGACGAAAATCCGTAGCGAGCTCACCGCACTCGTGGCCGAAATCGGAATTCTCGACAGGACGGAATAGGCTGGCGAAAAGTCTGGGTCAGGATGCGGGGAGCTCGCGCGGACAGCCGCTGTCCCCACAGGCGCCGTTGTAGCGAGCCACCGAAGGGCACGCTTGGCGGAGAAAACACCGGCGGCACTTGCCGCGCCGGGTTGCTTTTCTACAATGCCGCACATGGCCACCCTCAGCGAATACAAAGACATCGTCGCCTCCTCTAACTCTCAGCTGGATCAGTTGAAGGAGGGGCTTTGACTACTCCACCAAGGAAGCTCGGCTAGCCGAGGTCGTGAAGCTACAGGAGTCCGTCGACTTCTGGAATGACCAGGAGAAAGCTCAATCGGTCGTGGCTGAGACGAAGCGTCTGCGTGAAGTCGTTACGCCCGTGCAGCAGGCGATGGAGCAGATGGAAGAGCTTGAGCTTCTGATTGAAATGGGCGCGGACTCGGATGGCGCCGATGTCGCGGACGAGCTCGAGAGCACAGCTGGCATCTTGACGAAGGGCTTGGTCGAGCTAGAGTTCAAAGTCATGCTTGGCGGCAAGCACGACGGCGTCAATGCATTCATTCAGATTAACGCGGGTGCTGGCGGGATCGACTCGTGCGATTGGGCTGGAATGCTGATGCGCATGTACATTCGCTGGGCAGAAGCCCATGAGATGAAGGTGGAAGAGGTCGAGCTCACTCCCGAGCCCGAAGGCGGGATCAAGACCGCCACGCTACACATTCTCGGACCGTACGCGTTTGGCTATTTGAAGGCAGAAACCGGGGTTCATCGTCTGGTTCGCATTAGCCCGTTTGACAGTCAGGCGCGTCGCCACACGGCATTTGCATCCGTAGACGTCAACCCCGACATCGACGACGCACTGGATGTCGACATTGCGGATTCCGATGTCAGGGTCGATACGATGCGCGCGGGTGGCGCCGGGGGCCAGCACGTGAACAAGACCGAATCCGCCGTGCGTATGACACACATCCCGACGGGCATCGTCGTGCGATGTCAGAACCAGCGAAGCCAGCACAAGAACCGCGCCCAGGCGATGAAGCTACTAAAGGGCAAGTTGGTCGCCCTGCGCGAGGCCGAGCGCGACGTCGAAAGGGCCAGCCTGTACGGCAATAAGGGCGAAATCGCGTGGGGCAGTCAGATCCGTTCCTATGTGATGCATCCGTATCAGATGGTGAAGGATCACCGCACAAACTTTGAAAAAGGGAACATCGCGGCCGTTCTCGATGGCGACATCGACGAGTTCATGGAGCACTACCTGAGGAAAACGGGCGGCACCTAGGTGCTTCGCCCAGAATCGACCGATCTCGTCCCAATAATGGCACATTGTAGCTATTAGTTAATGGCAGTTGGCTGTGCCGAGCAATGAGAGCTTCAGAGCGGCGCATACTTGCTATACCTTTATTTGGTACGAGCTCCGCCCACTCACAGAGGCCCCACGCATGGCACCCCCAACACAATTCCCGGATTCCCCTTCGGACGAGCCCCTCTCGGGCTTTTCCGAAGAGTTTGCTGGGGCATTCGACTTGGCACCCGACGGGATCGTCGTTACCCATGCCAGCTCGGGACGCATCGTCTTCGCAAATCCGAGCTTTGTCGAACTCGCTGGTCGCTCGGTTGAGGAGTTACAGGACATGCAGATCTGGGAGCTCCACCCGAAGGACCTAGGGTGCCAACCCGGGACCGTCTTTAAAGAGGTCGTCTCGAAGGGAGCTTCGGGAAGTTCAACGCAGCCCCTCCTTCGACCTGACGGCGTGCTCTGCCCGATCGATTTTCGGGCTTGGAAGGCAACTTGGCAGGGGCAGCCGGTAACGATTTCGATCGCGCGTGACATTGCGAGACGAGAAAAACTCCAGAGAGAGAGCGAACTGCGCGCAGAGCATTCGCAAGCCCTTCTTCGATTGGTTCGCGACCTCGAGCAGGCAGAAAATATCGGCATGGTCATGGACGCGGTCCATGAACGAGTCGTGGAGTTTCTGGGCTATAACCACAGCACTCTTTGCCGTTATCCGGCAAACGAAACACACTGCACGCGACTTGCGATCCGATCACCGAACCCGATTCTGTCTTCTCTCGCGGACGGGGTCTCGTTCTTGATTGCCGGCGACGAGCTGATGGAAGAGATCGTGGGGGGCGCAGAAACACAGATCGTTCCGGTCGCTCGCTTGGACCCGCGCATAGACCAAGCGAGCGTAGAAGCCATCGGGCTACAGAGCATTATCCGCGTTGTAGCAGGCCTAAGTACGGGCACTCGGATTGTGCTCGAGTTTGTCAGCATAAGGGAGGAGGGAGTCCGCGTGCCAAGTGACATCCACTTGGAGTTTGCGCGTGGATTGATCGCGCATGCAGGGGCAGTCGTTGAGCGCTTAGAATTGGGGCGCACCGCTACTCGAGGGAATTCTGCCATCGCGGGCCTACTCGATGCTGTGGGCTCGCACACAGGCCAAGAATTCTTTGACGCGCTCGCAAGCAATCTTGGCAATGCCCTAGGCGTCCGTCATGTACTCATCGCGGAGCCAAGTCCAGCTGATGGCGATTTGATTAGGAGCGTCTCTTTTGTGGCCGATGGTGTTTTGGCCGAACCGTTCGAGTATCCAGTAAAGGGGACTCCCTGCGAGTCGGTTCTGAGGGACGGCTTCTTCTGCATTCAGGATGACGTTCAGGGTGCTTTCCCGGAAGACAAAGATCTAGTGGAGATCGAGGCGCGCGCCTATCTGGGAGTTTGCATGAAGGATGACGAGGGAGTGTCGATCGGGCACCTTGCTCTCATGCATGACAAACCTTTCGAGGACGTCACTCTTGTAGGCACGGTTGCCCGACTGTTCGCGACGCGCGCCGCAGCCGAGTCTAAGCGTGCGAAGAACAGGAATGAACTCGAGCGCAGCTTAGAGACGCAGCGCAAGGTGAACGAGTTGTTGCAGATTTCAGGACTTTCCATCGGCTTAAACGAGAAGCTAAACCGCTCGGTCGAGATCGTACTTGGAGGGGGAAACCCCTCGAGGCCTTCTGGTGGGCTTTTCTTGCTCTCAGAAGATACGGGTGCGATTAGGTGTGAGGCTTCGATCTCAAAGGATGGCGCAGAGAAGCATCCCCCTATCCTGGAAGACCCCGGGTGCTCCCATCGACTTGCAGTTAGCACTCTCGAGCCGCAGTTCTTGCCGAGAGGCCTATGCCTGAACTGCGACAATTTTATGGAGGAAGAGGGTGTCATCTATCCCCTTCGCTCCGGTGATAAGGCTATAGGGACCCTTGCCGTATTCGGAGATCGGCATACGATTCAACTCAACTATGCCAAGACCCTCAACTCCACTGCGGGCGCGATAGCGTTTTTGATCGAGAGTCATCGCGCACAGGAAGCGCTGCAGGTTTCCGAAGAGCGCTTGCGCCAATCTCAGAAGCTCGAAGCTCTCGGTGGGTTTGCTGGCGGAATTGCCCACGACTTCAACAACCTGCTAACCGCGGTTCTCGGTAATGCAGAACTTCTGCTCTCCGATATCCCCGAAGAAGGAGAGCTTTACGAGCGAGCCCTCGAAATACAAAAAGCCGGGCGCAGTGCCTCTCAACTGACAGGCCAACTGCTCGCATTTACAAGGCGTCAAGTGCTAGAGCGCAAACTCGTCGACGTCGTTCACCTAGTGCGTGGGTCGATGGAGATGCTGCGACGCTTGGTCCCTGAAGACATCGCATTCAACATGGACCTTCCCCAGGGGGGGCTTCAAATCTACGCGGATGAGGGCCAAGTCCAGCAGGTCATCATGAATCTTGTCGTGAACGCGCGCGATGCAATGCCGGATGGTGGCGAACTCGTGATTGGCCTGTCGACGCATGCGAAGGATGCGGATAACGTATTCGCCGCGCTCTCTGTTGGCGACACGGGTATGGGCATGGATGACGCGACAATCGACCGCGCATTCGAGCCATTCTTTACAACGAAGGAGCCGGGGAAAGGGACAGGGCTGGGGCTGGCCGTTGTCTATGGGATTGTGGCGCAGCACGGGGGCTGGATCGACGTGGTGAGTCAGCCGGGCAAGGGGGCCGAGTTCTGCACATACTTGCCGCTCTCGCTTGAGGGGGGGGCGAAGGCGGATATCCCCTTGGGCCAAGATTCGGCACTTTCCCGGTCGCCAAGGCGGTCACTTGTAGTCGAGGACGAGGATGCTGTCCGGCGAGTCACCTGCCAGATGCTAGAGCAGGTGGGGCACCAAGTGATCTCGGCGTCTGGGGGCAGGGAGGCTCTGGAGTTGTTTGACTGCAGCGCCGACCTGGATGTCATCTTGCTGGATGTCGTCATGCCGGGAATGTCAGGTGTTGAGGTCTTTCTCGAGATTCGCAAGCGCAATCCCCAGCAGCCGATCCTGTTTGTGACGGGCCACGATCCCACGACCCGCTTGCGTGACTTCGAGGGCAGCCCCGGCGTGGGCCTCTTGCGCAAGCCCTATACCAGCCAAGATCTGGCTCGCAAACTGGACGAACTGCTCCCCGAATCTGCCGATACCGCGCCAATTTCCTAGCTGGAGGCTTGGTGAGCGAGAGCCTGTAGTAGACTTCTCGCGCTCCCACTTTCCCCCCTCCCTGAATCGAAGAAATCGGTTCCTAGAGCCGCGTCAAAAACCGGCGCGGGATAAAGCGATGACGACTCGGATCCAGCGTGCCTTGGTTAGCGTCTCTGACAAAACCGGCATTGAAAACTTTGCCCGTATGCTCACCCAAATGGGTGTAGAGCTACTCTCTACCGGCGGCACCTACCGCGCGATTTCAGATGCCGGCATTGCCGTTCGCGAAGTCTCGGAGTACACCGGTTTTCCAGAGATGATGAACGGGCGCGTGAAGACACTGCACCCGAAGATTCACGGCGGCATCTTGTCGCTGCGCAATAACGACGAGCACCTCGCCGCGATGGACGCACACGACATATCGGGCATAGATCTTGTGGTTGTGAACCTGTATCCGTTTGAAGAGACGGTCGCAAAGGATGGCGTCTCTCGCGCTGACGCCGTCGAGCAAATCGATATCGGCGGACCTTCGATGGTGCGCTCGGCCGCGAAGAACCACCGCTTCGTTGGTATCGTGACGGACCCCGAGGATTACGGCCGTGTAATTGATGCGATGCAGTCGAACGACGGCGACTTGGGCATGGAGCTGCGCCGCCAGCTTGCGGTGAAAGCCTTCGGCCTAACTGCGGGATACGACGCCGCGATCAGTCGCTGGATGTTCGAGCAAGAGTCGAACGACGGCTTGGCTTCGAGTGACTTCGCCGACAGCTTCAGCTTGTCAGGCGTTAAGCGAATCGAAATGCGCTACGGCGAGAACCCGCACCAAAAGGCGGCCTTCTACCAGTACACGGCGAACGCAGAGCCGAGCGTTGCAACGGCGGAAGTCCTGAACGGCAAGGCGCTGTCTTACAACAACATTGTCGACATCGACGCATGCCTGGCGCTTGCGAAAGAGTTCGCCGAGCCGTTCGTCTGCGTCGCGAAGCACAACAACCCGTGCGGGGCGGCTGTCGCCAAGACCATCGAGCAAGCGCTCGAAGAGGCTTGGGCCGGCGACCCGGTATCAGCCTTTGGCTCGGTGCTCGCCTTCACCCGCCCGGTGAACTTGGCGTCCGCTGCTTTCCTTGTCGACGGCAATCGTTTTGTAGAGGCGATCATCGCGCCGAGCTTCGACGACGACGCGTTCGAGCTTTTAACGACGAAGCCGAAGTGGGGCAAGAACGTGCGCCTGTTGAGCTTGGGCGACTTCGATGCCGCCGGTCGCGACGCGAGTGACATTGAGGTCAAAAAAGTAGTCGGTGGCTTCCTACTGCAAGGCCGTGATCTCAAATCGGTCAGCGATGGCGAGTTGAAGGTTGCCACCAAGACGCAGCCGACGGTCGAGCAGTTGACATCTCTGCGCTTCGCCGAGAAAATCGGTAAACACGTGAAGTCGAACGCCATCGTCTTCGTCAAGGGAACGAGGGTTACCGGAGTGGGCGCCGGCCAAATGAGCCGCGTGGATTCGACCCATCTCGCCGCCCGCAAGTCGGGTGAAGAAGCCCAAGGTACGGTGATGGCATCGGACGCATTCTTTCCCTTCCCGGACGGCGTAGAGGCCGCCATGGACGCAGGAGTGACAGCGATCTTGCAGCCGGGCGGATCGATGCGCGACCAGGCGGTGATCGACGCATGCGACGAGCGCAGCGTTCCGATGGTGATGACGGGAGCGCGCCACTTCCGCCACTAAGCCGCGTGTAGCGCGGCCCCGGCTATGAAGCGCCGCAAACGGCGACAACGGGCGGCACCGCAGTTTCTAGGAAAGCTAGCACTCGCGTCTGTATCGGTTTCGGCCCGATCGCTTATGGTGTCTTCATGCTCACTTTCGTTTTCTCGGCGCTAGCGCTACTCGCGCAATCCCCAGGTGCCCC
>Ga0315322_10002312_pt1 | contig 14734 bp, 13 predicted proteins | sample M110021515metaG_FD_203461 | JGI IMG/M metagenome (GOLD analysis project Ga0315322, IMG submission 203461) | Ammonia-oxidizing marine archaeal communities from Monterey Bay, California, United States - M1 100m 21515 | ecosystem: Environmental > Aquatic > Marine > Intertidal zone | place: USA...
AATCAAGCGAGACGAAGCGCGAAAACCGAAAAAAATAAAGTAAAAGCTACGGCTCTTCATTGAAGCAAGCCAAGGGGGAAATCATGAAAAAATCATTACTTACTATCATCGCAGTTTTTGCACTGTTCGCTACAGCGTGTGGTGGTAGCTCAGATAGTGACTCAACAACGTCAAGCTCTTCAGAAGAGACGGAGACGGAAAGTTCATCAAGTGAGACTACTGAAGAAAGTTCTTCATCTGCTAGTGAAACTGCTGAAGAGGAAGAAGCCGAAGACAATAGTGGCGCAAATGAAGAAGTAGTAGAAGAAGAGGAAGAAGCTGGACCTGAACCGGAAGAACCTGTAGCAGCAGATGACTCTCTTGCACCAGTCAGAATTGGTCTCATGAATCAAGAAAATGACCCTATAGGCTCATTCCCTGAAATCAGGTTAGGTATCGAAGGAGCTGTTGACTACATCAATGCAGAACTGGGAGGCATCGACGGTCACCCAGTTGAACTTGTGACCTGCTTGCAAAATAGTGTGCCAGCCGCTCAAGAATGCGCACAACAACTCGCAACAAGTGATCTAGTATCAGTCATTAACGGGGTAAACATCTGGACAGTCGCTTTTGATTTCTATGGAACACTAGGAGAAACCCCTGTGATCGGTGGATTGCCATTGTTCGCTGGTGACTACAACCAGCCAAACGCTAGATATTTCAATGGAGGAAGCGTACAAGTCTATTCAGCAGCGGCACGCTTTGTCGCTGAAGACCTCGGCGCAAACAAAGTTGCAATTCTGGTAAACCAGAACCCCGCAGCCACTGCGGCCCTTGACTCAGGACTAGCTCCAATCTTTGATTCTTACGGAATCGAATACGAAGCCATTGATGTTCCTATCCCGCTGACAGATGCCATCCCTCCTATGAGCCAAGCCGCAGCATCTGACGCAGATATTATAATGCTTCTTGCTGCAGGAAATGAATGTGTTCCCGTCATCCGAGCAGCAAGTCAATTAGGAATACCTGCTGACGAAATGTTCCTTAGCGCAACATGTGACACAGAAGATATTTACGCAGAAGTAGGTGAACTCATGGTTGGCAGCTACATACACAAGGGCGGCTACACGACCAGGGAAACATGGGCTCCCGATGAAGTCTTGGCCGAATTCGATAGCAGAGACGGACTATTAGAGCAATACTCTCCAGAAGCTCCAGATGCTTCATTCACCGGACTTGGCTGGGTAACAATGGTAGACATTCATGACTTATACGACGAAATAGGATATGAGAACCTAACCACCCCAGGGGCCATTATTGCCACTATGGATGATGGTCAGACTCGAGGAAGAATAGGTTCTTTTGGTTGGGCATGCATTTACCAAGACATCGGGCTTTCATCCCTCTGCCAAGGATCAGCAATGTTTGTTGAAATCGGAGATTCCGAAGGGAATTCTCTACCTCCTGCGGTCATTGGCCCAGAAGGATACGTGAATGGTCTTAACCTACTTCAATAAAACCAAATTAAATAATTGAGACACCAGCGGAAGCGTCCACTACAAACAGTGTGGTTGGGGCTTCCGCTGGTTGTTCTTCAGGTGCGGTAAATAAATCTGAAACCTGGGCACAGAAGTCCTGAACATGTTCATTGTCAACAAGAGCAACTGCTGAACCCGCAAACCCGCCACCGGTCATGCGCGCCCCATAACAACCCTTTACGTTTTGAGCGATTTCAACGATTTTGTCCAACGCCGGCCCAGAAACCTCATAATCGCTACGTAAGCTCTCGTGACTGGCATTAATCAAATTACCGACTTGGACTAGGTCGTTATTGCGCAAGTAATGGACGACGTCTAGCACTCTTTGATTTTCCGTAATGACATGGCGAGCCCTACGCAAACCAACATCATCAACAGATCCTAAAGACCCAAGATCTTGTAAAGAGACATCACGTAGCGAATCGGCACCCAAAATCGTGGCTACCCGTTCGCAGGTTTCTCTTCTATCGTTATAGGCAGTTCCAGATAATTCACGTCTCGTTCCCGTATCCATCACCACGACAGAAACTTGCTTCGGAAGCAGAACGGAACTTAATTCTAAAGATTGGCAATCAATGAGTAATGCTGAACCCGCTTCAGCGAACGTGCAGGCAAGTTGATCCATAATTCCTGAATGAACTCCGATAATTTCATTCTCAACAGCCTGACCAGCTATTGCTATTTCCATCATGGGGGTATCAACCCCTGCTACCGCCCGAAAAATTACTCCTGAAGCGACTTCAAGAGCCGCTGACGATGACAAGTTCGCACCTGCCGGAATATCTGAACAAATGAAACCATTCCACCCCTTCACAGGAACACCAGAATTCTCAAGGAAGGCACCCATCCCATGCAAGTACCTACTCCACCCCTCTGATTTCTGCGGAGATTCCAAAAGAGAGAATTGCGCATAGCCGAACCCTTCAGAATGAACTTTTACAAGATCAGAAGAAATAGGAGATGATGCGATCACAGTTGAGAATGGAAGTGCCATAGGAAGAACAAATCCGTCGTTGTAGTCAGTATGCTCCCCGATGAGATTTACTCTTCCAGGGCAACGGCTGATGAAAACAGGGTCCTCGTTGAAATGAGATCGGAAACCTTTACGAGCCTTTGTAATCATTGCATGAGATGGAGACACATCTCTATTGTCCTCTACGAACTTTAAAAACGGAAACCAAAAGAGAACACATTTACCATGCCTCAATGGTTGACCTCATACCAGTGATGAAATAAGCCTTAACAAAATTTGGTCGCTAGTTGATGAAATACTTCTAGCCCATGGTGACATAATTCCAATAGGATTAAGAAAAGCACAATACACACTAAAGAGGAAAGAGATTGAACAACCGACTTGAGGGGAAACTTCTAGCCTTTGACGTTGATGGGACTCTGTTAAATTATCGGGGAGAACTCACCAAAAGAACAATTAGTTCGTTACTAGCTGCCAAAGAAGCAGGAGCGATTACTGTCTTGGCGACAGGTCGAGATTGGGGGGCACTCGCAAGTCTCCTTAAACAACTACCGGATATGGAGTTCGCTCTCTGCACGAACGGAACAGAAATTTACGATCATTTCGGAGAATTAATCTATGCAAGGCAAATCTCTTTAGAAACAGCGAAAGAACTCGTTGAAGCAATACGTGACCGAATTGACGGAGTTGCCATAGGAGCAGGAATAAATAAGGGAATCATAGGGGAACCTGAAGTGGTCAATGCAATGCCACCAGGGTTAGAGATCCCCCCAGACCAAATCGTCGACGACATTGTTTCAGCGCTCAAACCAGCGATAAGGGATCTCGTTATCTACCACCAAGATTACGTGCATAGACTTGATGAACTTTTTTCTACAATGGTTGATGTCTGCAATGGTTTCGACGTTGCAGTCCAATATTCGGGACTTCCGATGATGGAACTTCTTCCAACGGGAAGTGGGAAAGGCACAGCACTCGCATGGCTCGCACAACATATTCAAATCAAACGAGAAAATGTCGTAGCGTTCGGAGATGGGTTAAATGATCTCTCCATGCTGGAATGGGCTGGAACAGGTATTGCAATGGGACAATCAGAAACCAGAGTGCAGGGAGCGGCAAATCTTGTTATCGGAACCTGCGAAGAAGAAGGTGTAGCAGCATGGTTAGAGACACAAATCAACGCATAAACACCCAAAAGTTGGGCTTATACAATAGGTAAACCGGTCTAGCCTGTCGTATCCTTCTAAATAACCATTCAAAAGGACCTAGGAAATGTCAACAAATGATTCGCTGCAGCAACGCTACGAAGCAATTCTGGCACCATACCTGAACCCAATGTACGCGAAGCCAATCTCAATAGATGAAGGAGATGGGAGCTACGTATGGGACATTGAAGGAAACAAGTACCTTGATTTTTTCGGTGGCGTTTTAACGACGATGATCGGGCATAACAATCCTGCAGTAACTGAAGCAATACAAGCACAAGCCAGTAAAGTCCTACACACAAGCACCTTGTACCTATCAGAACCGATGATAGAGCTTGCAGAAGAAATCGGAGCTGCTTCTGGCATACCTGATGCACGAGTTTTCTTCACAACATCAGGTAGCGAAGCGAACGATACAGCTCTGATGCTTGCCACAAGCTACCGAAATTCAAACGAAATTCTCGCAATGAGAAATAGTTATCATGGGCGTACTTTCGCCACTCAAGCAATAACCAGTCAATCGTCATGGCTTTCATCGCGCATTTCAGGACTTTCAGTGAACTATGTTCAAGGCCCGTACCGGTTGCGGAGCCCATTTCAAGATATTCCAGATGAAAAACTCACCGACGCATGCGTAGCAGACCTGCAACAAATCATTGACACCGCCACAACTGGGAATATTGCATGTCTTATCTTTGAACCGATCCAAGGTGTAGGAGGATTCGCTATCCCACCGGATGGTTTTTACGGAGAAATGGGGAAAACACTTTCTAACTATGGAGCGCTCATTATCAGCGATGAAGTCCAAACTGGTTGGGGGAGAACCGGAGAGCATTTCTGGGGTTATCAAGCTCATGGGATTACTCCAGACATGCTGACATTCGCCAAAGGTGTTGGTAACGGAATCACACTTGCAGGAATCGTGGCACGTGCAGAAATCATGGAAAATGTCACAGCCTTGAACTTCAGCACGTTTGGTGGAAACCCGCTGTCTGCCGCCGCTGGTTTAGCAACATTTCGAGAAGTCACCAATAAAAACATGCAGGCGAATGCGAAGAAAATGGGCGCTCGACTAAAGGATGGTCTAGAAGCTGTAGCTGAGGAAACTCCATGGATAGGAGATTTACGTGGACGCGGACTCATGGTTGCCTTAGAAATTATAGGAAATGAAACCGAGAGTGGATCAGTTGAGCCCTACCCCGAAAGAGCTGCTGAGTTCTTAGAAATCTGCAAGGACTTAGGTTTGCTCCTAGGTAAAGGTGGGGTATTTGGAAACGTCATCAGAATCACGCCAATGTTGAACGTTGATGAGGAAGAAATTGATCAAGGAATTGAAACCATCATCAAAGCAATTAAGGCAATAGGGTAGACCCGATCCCTTAAACCGAATCAGTCTCCTCTAAGGAAATGGGCGGCTTTCATCGCTAACCATGCGGTTTTTCCAGTCCGTGTCTCAGTTATATCGGCTGAACCCATGAACCGGCGGCTTGTTCTGACTCCTACCCATCTCAGAGGTTCAGGCTCCCAACGCCGAGAGTGCACCCCTACCCATGGAAGAGAAACAAGATCTGTTTTCAGGTTAAGAATCAAATCAGCCATTGTTCTTCCCGCTAAGTTTGCTGCTGCTACGCCTTCACCCACGTAACCTCCAAGAGCCCCCAAACCAGAAGCCTTTTCAAATCGAAGGCCAGGAAGCCAATTTCTGGGAATTGCGAGAACACCACCCCAACGGTGAGTTATAGAAACATCCTTTAGTTGTGGCAATAGATCAATTAAATTCCGCCAAACTGTTTCATGAGAGATTTCATTTCCTTCAATGGAGGAATCAATTCTCGACCCATAAAGATAGGGAGGGTTTCCCTGCCCACCGAAAGCAATACGGTTATCTTCTGTCCGTTGACCGTAGATGACAATGTAACGACCATCGTTGAACGTGGGTCTATCCGCCAACCCAATATCGTCCATGAGCGAATCACTCAAAGGTTCAGTGGCAATCATACGTGAATAGACAGGAAGAAGGTCCAGTTTTTTCCCTTTGAGATCGCGGGTGAAAGCTTCAGTAGCTTGAATAATTACTTCCGCGGAAATTTCGCCATGGGAGGTGGAAACTTTTTTCTCCTCAAAAGAATAAACAGTTGTTCCCTCAACAATTTTCCCACCTCGGGACTCGACGGCCAAAGCTAAACCATGGACAAGGCGTCCAGGGTCAATCGTTGCAGAAGGAGAAAAGAAAATACCAGAATGAATATCTGTCGCATTTAAATGGTTTCGTGCCTCTTCTGGTTCAAGCAGGCGAAAGATATCCTCACCAAACCCTCGAGATCGTGCGGTCTCAACAGCACTTATCTGCCTTTTCGCTTGTGGCTTATTCCGAGCGATAGAAATCACCCCACCCTTCTGGAAACCACAATCAATTTCCTCGGATTCAATCACGCGCTGGACCTCATCCACAGTGGCAAACATTGCATGTTCTAAGCGAAGAGCTTCATCAAGGGACGACCGCTTAGCGTACTTCTCGGTTCCGCCGGCTAAACCACCTTCACACCATCCTCCATTTCGCCCTGAAGCTCCGAATCCGCAATATTCCTTTTCCACTATCAGAACTCGTAAGGATGGGTCACGTTCCAAAAGATAATATGCAGTCCAAAGCCCACTAAACCCACCTCCGATGATTGCAATATCAGTCTCAGTGTCACCCTGAAGGGGGGCCCTAGGAATTAGATCTTCACTCAACCGATCCATCCACAACGATGCTGGTCGCGCATTTGAAATTGCAGTCATAAAGCAATGGAACTCTACTACCGTTTAAACTGCAAGTTCTAAGCGAAAGCTGAACTAGCACACGCTATGACTAGTAACTAGTCTTAGCGGAACGGCGTTATGCGGAGGATCAATGACATCGGCACTACTTCACCCATTTTCCAAACCTTCATCCAACAACTACCACACCCTTGTCCGATCAGAGGGAGTGCGAGTATGGGATGACAAAGGGAATGAATACATTGATGGATTAGGAAGCCTCTGGTACTGCCAGGTAGGCCACAATCGACCCGAGTTGATTCAAGCTATCACTTCACAACTACAAACATTAAGTTCCTATCACACGTTTGCTCCAATGGGAAGCAACATTTCTGACGCTGCCGCTGAACGTATTCGATCAGTCTCTCCCTTTGCCGACGGTCGAGTCTTCTTATGTAGTTCAGGATCTGAATCCGTTGACTCAGCTATAAAGCTGATCCGCAAAACAGCTATTCTCAGAGGAGAACCAGAACGCCAAATTATTCTCAGGCGAGGTCGCGGATACCACGGCGTTAATGTCGGTGGGACTGCGCTTCAAGGTATTCCCGCCAATAGAGAAGGCTGGGGGGACCTCCTCCCCGGTGTGCTAGAAATAGACCCAACCAATATTGAGTCAGCAGCTTCGATCTTTAAAGAACATGGAAATAAAATAGCTGGTGTCATAACTGAAGCAGTACAAGGAGCAGGTGGCGTCTTCCCCCCTCCCGATGGCTTTCTAGAGGGACTAAGAAAGTTATGTGATGACAATGGGGCGCTTCTGGTCTTTGATGAAGTCATCACTGGATTTGGAAGAACAGGTAACTGGTTCGCAGCAGATACATATAATGTCACTCCGGACCTAATAACGTTCGCTAAGGGAGTGACAAGCGGTTACCAGCCTATGGGAGGAGTGCTCATCAGCCGGGAAATCTGCGATCTTCTTGAAGCCGATCCACAATTCATCTTCATGCATGGATATACATATAGCGGACACCCTGCTGCATGCGCCGCAGCGATAGCGAATATTGACCTGATCGAAAGCGAAGATCTACTCCAAAGAGCCAATCACGTTGGAGTTCGAATCAGTCAAGGATTAGAAGCTTTGAGAGATGATGGTTTACTCAGTGAAGTGCGCGGGGTAGGGGCGATTTGGGCAGGGCAAGTCACTGCAGCAACAACCGAACAGGGAATACAGATACGAGACAAAATGACAGAAATGGGTGTTATCTGTAGAGCGATTAATGGAGCATTAGCTTTTTGTCCCCCACTCATCATTGAAGATAGTGACACAGACCTGCTTATTGACACTGCTGCAAAAGCCATTAACGAAATAATGGATCCATGAAGCGTCCATCAATACGCATCCTCGATGCGAAAGGGTCGGCTGAAGCAATCGGGCACTTGCATGGAACCCAATACGCTGAAGAAATTCAAAAATATGCTGAAGACCGGATCCAATTAGTAGCAGCAGGTTCGTGGTCAGGGGCGCCGATGAAAACGACTGATATTCATGACCTCGCGGGATCGATGATTCCCGCACACAGAGAATTTAATGAAGAACTATTCGCAGAATTGACTGCAATAGCGCAGGGAGCACAGATCTCTGTGGAAGAGGCAATAATTGTGGGCGGGTTTACTGATTTCGTTGATGCTGTGAGAGCAGAAACAGGAGGGGGCATCCCCTCAGAACTACAGGAAGATGACTGCACAGCAGTGCTAGTGCCCGATGGCAGAGCTGGAGGGTCTGGCTTCCTTGCACAAACCTGGGATATGCACGACACAGCAACAGACCATGTTGTGCTTTTGCGATTACGACCAGAAAACAGGCCCGCAGCGATCATTTTCTCAACCACGGGATGTTTAGGACAGATTGGTATGAACGAACACGGAGTCGCAGTTGGGATCAATAACCTAACCGGCAATGATGGGAAGAGGGGCGTAACGTGGACATCTGTTGTGCGTGGGATGCTTTATGAAGAAACAGCAGATGCTGCACTTCAAGTGTTGCTTCAAGCAGATCTCGCTGGAGCACACAATTACTTAATCATGGATAGAAATGGAAATGGATTCAACGTAGAAGCAATGCCATCTATTCGTCCAATACAGGAATTGAATGACAAACCAATCGTGCACACAAACCATGTAGTTACACCATCAGCACAAGCTGTACAGGCGATACGTCCTGAAGATCTCCTAAAGAATTCCACAAAGAGATTAGATCGAGGTATTGAGCTCCTAGAAAACGGTGACATTGACACAGGAAGGCTTATTGAACTCACCCAAGATCAAGAAGCTATATGTCGCCAGCCAGAAGAACCACACCTTATTGAATCCAGTGGAGCAGCCATTATGCGACCCGCCACCAAGGAATTCTGGGCGTGCTGGGGTCAACCATCAGAGAATGATTACGAACTCATTGGATGGGCTAATGATTGAAGGAGAAATTATCCAAATAGGTGAACGATCAGGGCTTGAATACAGACACCCGAGACCTGAATGGTCACAATCACTAGAAGATATAGAGCGTTCATCATTTCCTACGTCTGACCCTGAAGACCTCTACAACCAAATGGAACTAGAAGCTCTAACGAATGACTTTCCTCAGGGAGGATTTGTTGGCTTTGACCAACATCTTCCTGTGGCAATGGGATTAGGGATCCAAGTTTTCTTTAACCTTGAAGAACCGCAACATACTGTTCATGACATGATGCCCGGCAACGGAGACTCTGGTCACCGACCAGAAGGGGATTGGTACTACGGGACATCAATAGCGGTTCGAAGTGAATACAGGCGACGGGGGATCGGGGCAGAACTGTATGGTCTCCGCAAAACAGTCTGCCAGCAATTGAACCTAAGAGGAATCGTAGCTGGGGGAGTAATGCCGGGTTACGCCAACCACAAAAACAAAATGACCGCGGATGAATATATAGAGAACGTAAAAAAGAAAGTAATTTACGATCCGACACTCTCATTTCAGCAAGAAAACGGTTTCGAACTTCTTCAAGCTTTGCCAAATTACATAGCCAATCCCGAGATTGACAACTACGCCGCTTTGATAATTTGGCGAAACCAAGACTACAAAGAGGGATAATAATGTCGGAACAAATAGAGGGAGACCAAGCTTTCCGAAGAGAAAGCCTATTAGGGCGGAACCCTGAGATGACATTTGGTGGGGCATTATCGTTCCTCCGTAGGAACTACACGAAAGACCTAACAAATGTAGATATAGCTGTAACGGGTATTCCTTTCGATATGGCTACCTCAAACCGGCCAGGAACACGGTTCGGGCCTAGAGCTATACGAGCTGGATCTGTCGGATTAGCCGAACTTGAGGCATACCCCTTCGGCTTTGACCCATTTGCTTACCTGCGTGTGGCTGATTACGGGGATTGTTTCATTGACTATGGATACCCGCAACAAGCTGCTGAAAAAATAGAACAACATGCTGCTGAAATTCTAGCCACAAATACCATGATGCTAAGTATGGGAGGGGACCACTTCATCACCTACCCGCTTCTTAAAGCTCATGCAAAAATACACGGACCTCTCTCCCTCATCCATTTTGACGCCCATTGCGACACATGGGTTGACGATGGAGAACGAATGGATCATGGATCAATGTTTCTTCGCGCAATTCGGGAAGAAATCATTGACCCAACAACCTCAATCCAGATCGGAATAAGAACCCACAACTCAGAAACATACGGATTCACCGTCCTTGGAGCACCCTGGGTCCATAGAGAAGGAATCGGAGCGGTCACTGACGTAATCAAGGAAGTCGTCGGGGACAGCCCCGCCTACCTCACATTTGATATTGATTGCTTAGATCCGGCATTTGCCCCAGGAACAGGAACACCTGTTGCTGGAGGTTTAAGCTCATCACAAGCGTTAGAGGCAATACGGTCGCTTGGAGATTTCAACATAGTTGGGATGGACCTCGTTGAAATTGCCCCTCTTTATGATGTAGGGGAAATCACGGCTATCGCAGGAGCGACAATCCTTCATGATTTTATTTGCCTTCAGGCAATAAAAGCCGGAGCAGAGTCCAAACCATTTGGACGGATCTAGAGGAAGCTATATTAAGTCAGAGGAGGGATTCCATGACAGCAGCAGTTGAATTGAAAGCCATCACAAAAAAATTCGGGGATGTTGTTGCCGTAGATAATGTTGATCTCGCAATCGAAGATGGTGAATTCTTCGCAATGCTTGGACCAAGCGGCTGTGGAAAAACAACCACCCTACGAATGATCGCTGGTCTTGAATTCCCAACACAGGGAAGCCTCTCAATTTTTGGAGAAGAGGTAGGGACACTAGCGCCTAATAAAAGGTCAGTTAATACCGTGTTCCAAAACTATGCGCTTTTCCCTCACCTCACCGTATTAGAAAATGTTGGTTTCGGCCTGAAGATGCAAGGCGTAGATAAGGGCGAAACCCGTTCACGATCCATGGAAATGATTGAACTTGTTCAACTAGAAGGACTTGAAGACCGGAAACCTTCACAAATGTCTGGAGGGCAGCAACAACGTGTCGCTCTTGCCCGGGCATTGGTTAACCAACCAAAAGTTCTACTACTCGACGAACCACTCGGAGCTCTGGATCTCAAATTACGACAAGAGATGCAACTAGAGCTAAAGAAACTTCAAAGAGATGTCGGAATCAGTTTCGTATTCGTAACCCACGACCAAGAAGAAGCTCTTACCATGGCAGACCGGATTGCCGTAATGCATGAGGGGAAACTCCTTCAAGTAGCGAGTCCAGAAGAGATTTATGAAACTCCCGCAAATAGGTTCGTAGCTGATTTTATTGGGCGGACAAATCTTCTTGAAGGAACTGTCTCCGATAGTGAAACAGTCATCCTCACAAACGGAACATCAATTCGAGCCCACAGCAATTTTGCTGCTGGAACCAGAGTTTCAATCAGCATCCGCCCTGAACGAGCCAAAATCACTCAACAGAACGACGATGGAAACCCCCTTTCCAGTGTGAATGGGACAGTTGAGACAATCACTTATCTAGGTAACGCACGCGTTTACGGCGTTAAATTTACTTGGATGTCCCTTGAGGTCCGTGAAGAGAATAGACCTGGTGTTCAACTTTACGAACCTGGAACCCCAATCACCGTTAGTTGGGACCATGACGCAATCTCAGTGGTAGCCGACTAATGACGGTCACATCGGAACCTTCTTCAGAGAGCGCCGAAGCCACCCCGCAGTTTGAAAAAGCTGCACAGCGAAAAGAATCCCGACGTGGATTTCTACTAGCTCTACCGTCCTACCTGTATCTAATCATTTTCTTTGTCATCCCATTAGCAATTGTTCTTGTATACAGTTTCGCAACGCGCAACCGTTTTGGAGGAACCGACCTTTCTGGATGGAATCTCGCCAGCTATGAAAGGATCGCTGAACCAATTGTCCGAACGATACTATTCCGTTCACTTTGGCTTGCTTTCCTAACGACCATTATTTGCCTACTCATTGCGTATCCGTTTGCTTATTTCCTAGCAACGAGACGGCCAGCGATACGTAACGTAATGCTCGTGTTCGTCATGATCCCTTTCTGGACGAACTTCCTAGTCAGGAACTTTGCTTGGCGAGTTATCCTCGGAAACGACGGCCCACTCACGAAAACTACTGAATTCCTAGGGCTTGGCACCCACGAACTCCTTTTCAGCCAGAAAGCCGTAGTTTTAGGTCTCGTCTACGGATATCTGCCTTTTATGATCCTTCCACTCTATGCGGCGATTGAACGCATTGATGGCCAGCTTATTGAAGCAAGCAGAGATCTCTACGGTTCAGGCTGGCAATCATTTCGAAATGTTCTCCTCCCTCTTTCCATGCCCGGTGTAATAGCAGGATCAATTTTGGTATTCATACCTAGCCTCGGAGCTTACGTCACACCAGAAATACTCGGAGGAGCTAAAACAACGCTATTAGGAAGTTACATCGTCACGCAATTCCTCACAGCCCGTAATTGGCCATTCGGTGCAGCGCTTTCGTTCGTCCTAATGGCCATCATGCTCGTAGGGACAGTCATATATTTCCGTAAAGGAGGCAGAACCCTATGAGCACAGCAGTTGAACCTCGAGGTTGGGCCAAAGCAGCGCTACACATTAATGGCTGGCTCGTTTACATTTTCTTTTACGCTCCTATAGCTCTTTTGGTTCTTTTCTCCTTCAGCGATAACCGAAATGTCGGCATATGGGGAGGTTTCACACTTGACTGGTACCAAGATTTCTTCGACAGTTCAAACGCCCGTGGGGCATTATCTAATTCAGTAAAAATCGCGATAGTCGTCACGATCATCTCAGTCATCTTGGGAACTATGGCAGCACTAGCACTCGAACGATTTACTTTCAAAGGGAAGAAAGTCTTCGACGCTTTGCTCTACTTACCCATAATCATCCCAGATGTCACCATGGCCGTGATGCTCCTATTGTTCTTTGGAGAATTCTTTGATGTACTTGACATGCTTTTCGGACTCCAGTTACGAAAAGGGTTCTGGTCGATCACGATCAGCCATATCGCCTTCAATATAAGTTTCGTATCAGTAATTGTTCGGGCAAGACTCAGCGGGATGAACACAAACTTAGAAGAAGCCGCCGTTGATCTATACGCTTCACGTTGGAAAGCATTCCGTCATGTCACGCTTCCGCAAATCGTTCCCGGCATAGCTGGAGGAGCGTTACTAGCGATGACACTTTCATTAGATGATGTCGTTATCACACAATTCGTGACTGGCCCAGGCTGGACGACACTACCTGTCTATGTATTTGGGTTAATCCGTAAAGGAGTCACACCACTTATCAACTCAATTTCAGTCATTATGCTTCTAGCATCTATGATTCTTGTAGTCCTATCGTTGTTTGCTGAGCGTGCAAGGCGTGGTGGATAATATTAAGATCTCAAAAGATGGCCATACTGGTCGAAAGGGGAATTTATGAAAAACAACACAAAGCTCCGTTTTGTAGCGGCATTTGCAGCGTTAGCGCTGATAGCCATTCCAGCATGCGGTGGAAGTGACGATGAAGAGAAAGCATCGTGTGAATTGAATCAGGTAGATGGTGATTTGGCCTTATATAACTGGGCGGAATACATAGATGAAGAACAGCTCGCTGAATTCGCTGAAGAATATGGAATTAGCGCCACGATGGACGTCTACGACTCCAACGAGGCAATGCAACCAATTATTTCAGCAGGCAATTCAGGGTATGACGTTATCGTCCCATCCGACTATATGGTTTCCATTCTTATCGAAGCTAAGAAGATACAACCACTTAACTTTGACGTCATTCCAAACGCTGCGAACATTTCCGAAGATTTCAGCGGACTTTACTACGATCCCAAAGGGACACATTCCGTGCCTTACCAATGGGGAACCACTGGCATTGCTGTCAATACAGCTGTAGTCGGAACGGATTTCCCACGGTCGTGGGGGCTGATCTTTGATCCTGCGATATCAGGAGATTTTGATGGCCAGATACAACTTCTCAATGATCCACGAGAGACCGTAGGTGCCGCACTGAAATACCTAGGATATTCACTCAATTCAACTAGTGAAGATGAACTCAATGAAGCTAAAGATCTACTGAAATCCACTGCTAGTCGACTAGCAGCATTCAATACGGATTCAGCAGATGAGTTTATTACCCAGGGTGAAACAGTAATTGGTCATGGATACTCAGGCGATATGTTCGTGCAATTCCTTGAACAAGAAAACTACGAAGATTACCTATACTTTGTTCCAGAAGAAGGTGGAACTCGATGGATTGACAATATGGCTGTTGTCTTTGATGCACCGCATCCATGTACAGCTCACACTTTCATTAACTGGTTGCTCAGTGCAGAACAAGGAGCTGCGTTGTCCGATTGGAACTATTACGATACGCCCAACCAAGCAGCTCTAGACCTCATGGCTAATGACGCTGATGGCTACTATGACGATCTTCTAGATTTCGTCAGAGACCCTGCGCGGTATGCCGGGGGTATTGAATCTTTGGAATCAATTGAAGATACCGGAGATTTTGAAATCAACTACGCAGATGCTTTCGTTGAGGCTAAAGGCTAAAGGCTAAAGGCTAAAGGCTAAAGGCTAAAGGCTAAAGCATTGTTGAAGGGGGCAAGGCGACAGCCTTGCCCCCTTAAAACTTAAATAGCGCGATTACGCATACCTCTAAAGATACCTCTGAGGTTTCTCAAGGTAATCTCCGTCTTTGGCAATAATCCAATACCATAAGTAGCAATCCACCCATAGGTACATATGCG
>Ga0315322_10002313_pt1 | contig 14732 bp, 7 predicted proteins | sample M110021515metaG_FD_203461 | JGI IMG/M metagenome (GOLD analysis project Ga0315322, IMG submission 203461) | Ammonia-oxidizing marine archaeal communities from Monterey Bay, California, United States - M1 100m 21515 | ecosystem: Environmental > Aquatic > Marine > Intertidal zone | place: USA...
TCAACATAACGCCAGTTCTTGTAAGAGTTTCCCGTGTCATTCGTGGCTATCTGACATCCCTCTGCATGCTTGACTGTGGCCTGGTTTCCAACGTAGTTCCGGATACCTTCGAAAAGCGAAACTGTTTTTCGTGGCATCCCAGAGTAGTTGCCGAGCCTGCATACGGCGGCATTCGGTCCGATAACAGCAATGTTCTTATGGTTGCCCAATTTGAGTGGCAGAAGGTTGCCCTCATTTTTTAGGAGGACGATTGATTGACGTGCTGCCGCTGTTGCGAGGGAATTTGTCTCTGTTGAAGCGGCAAGCTTTTCGGCCTTCACTGCATCGAGAACCATTGGCGATTCAAAGAGACCGAGTCGAAACTTTAGTGAAAGCATCTCACGAACAGCTGCATCAATGAGCGTTTCGTTTACCTGGCCACTTTTCACCAATTTCGTTAGATGTTTGTATCCAAAAGCATTTGGGAGTTCTAATTGAAGACCTGACTCCAATGCCATTTTTCCAACATCAGCATCACTGGTCCCAATCTTCTGGTACCAGCGGACCAGGTTCAGACCCTGGTAATCTCCGACAAGCAAACCACGAAACCCAAGTCTGTCGCGTAGAACATCTTGAAGCATCCAGTGATTGACATGGCAAGGGAGCCCGTCAATCTCATTAAATGCAGCCATGACTGATGCTGGCTGTGCGCTCTTGATGACATACCGAAATGGTGGAATTTCAGTATCCAGAAGATGCCTCATCCCGTTTGGGTAGGGGGACCTGTTTCGGCCTCCTGCCGTGCCAGCATAGCCTGCAAAGTGCTTGAGTGTGGCAGCCACGTGGTCGGGTTTAATTGTCCCATCGTCTGATCCTTGCAGACCCCGCACCATTGCGGCTCCAAGGTGCCCAACAAGAAAAGGGTCTTCTCCAAGCGTTTCATCGACACGACCCCAGCGAAGTTCACGTGCTACATCAACCACAGGTGAAAGAACATGGGCAACACCACGTGACCGCGCCTCCTGTGCCACGCACGAATAGATATCTTCAAGCAGAGAGGGGTTCCACGAGCAGGCAAGTCCAATCGGTGCAGGAAATGAATTCGCCTGAAACTTCATGAATCCATGAGCAGCTTCATCGTGGAGAATTGCCGGGATGCCGAGTCGCGTCTGATTTCGAAAGTATTCTTGTATTGCGGCATAATGACGCATGTCTTCGTCGATAGAGAGGTTATGAAGGGGCCCAAGTTCACCAATGCCATGAGGACATTTCTCGGCATAAAATGCAGGTTTAAAAACAGAGCCCTCGCGTTGAAGCTTTCTCTCATCATGAAACCACCAGCCTGTAATCTGGGCCACTTTTTCTTCAATCGTCATTCGCGCCAAAAGATCGGCAACTCGGTCGGTGTCTGGTAGTGATGCGTTTTTGTACGGCGGGTGACTTGAGTTGCTACTTTGTGGGCGCGTAGGTGGTGGAGAGAAGCCGATTACTTTGTGGGGGTGGTCGGCGGCATTTATAAACGTTTTCTCAGCCATCTTCGTTTGCCACCTCTGCTTAAGACCTGGAGCGGTTTCGATGCGGGTTTGTCCCCACCCGTCCCACATGTCCTGACCGTCCCAATCAGCATTGATGTAGGAGACCGCTCGGATGACATCTTTATTGTCTTCAATGTGTTGGAAGAATTCATTGAACCAGCCAGACCACAGGTTTTCCGGATCTTCCTTATCAAAGTAGTGCCCACGGGCTGTTGATTCAGCAACAAACACTGGCTTTTTGAGTTTGCGGGCATATGCAAGAGCTGGTACGGCATCGCCGAATTTTTTTTCGTTGCCCCACCATGAGTACCCTATCCAGTCATAGTATTCTGATCCGGGGTCATATTCTTCGAACTGCCCTGGCTTCACGGTACTCGAAGATGCAAATACGGTTGCGTAGTTTGAAAGATCTCGAGAGCGAAGGGATTCTACAATTCGACGAAAAGCTTTTTTAAAACTTTCGGGCTGATATTTATTCCAGCTTCCATCAAATTCATAACCGATACGTATGAAAAAGACTCGGTCAGGGTGATTCGCAATAAATTGTACAAATTCTTCAATTAGGTGATCGAACATACCGTTTGCTACTTTGATTTCTCCGCCACCCTCCATAGAAATGGAAATGTGCATGACGCAATCTTTGAGTTGTGGCGACTCTAGATAAGCCTTTTGACACATAGGGCCAGCAGCCCATTCCACTTCGGAATTCAACCCAGCAACAGAACCCAAAGGAAATGTGCGGCCAAACCCGTTTGTCCATCCTTCCGAGAAATAAACGTAGTGGGTAATTCCCCCGGGGATTCCGATGCTATCAACGTACCCATTGGTATATTTCTGAGTGCCTCCAACGGAGAAATTATCCTGTCCGGCAAAGACAAGCACCTGCCCAGCGGGCGGTGCAAACTTTCCAGAAATTTCTTCAGCGAAGATGGGGCTGGTGATGATACACAGTAGAACTATCAGTGTTGATTTCATAAATGTCATTATGGGTTATTGAGCTGAGAGTACATCAAGTTCCTGCCGTATTTCGTTGCAGCGTTGCGTACTCAGCCGATAGAAGAACACGATTGGAATAAGGAGAAAATGGCCAAGGGCGGGGAGAAGGGAAATAGCAAGAAGTATGCCTTGGAGAGCAAGAGGGGTTTGCTCCAACGCATCTCCGTCATAGCCATATGAGGCCAGCACTGTGCCGATGCAGAAGCCAGCGATCGCTATGCCCAATTTGATTGCAAAAAGTACGCCAGAAAAAACAAGACCAGTGACGCGTCGGCCTGTTTTGAGTTCACCGTAGTCAGCGGTATCAGCAATCATGGAAAAGAGGATTGGTGCTGCCATCTGGGTGAGGAAGTTAACAAGTATGTAGAGACCGAAAATAAGTCCAAGGTTGGTAGCCGGTGCGAAGTAGATACCGATTGATCCAATGACAATAATAACTTGGAGCATCGCATATGAGGGTCCCTTATCGAATTTGGCTGTAAGTGGCGCCGCGAATGCTGCACCAATCATGGCAGCAAAGGTTCCTGCTGTGAGGAACTGGGCGGACAGGTCGGGCCTGCCAACAACCCATTTGATGTAATAAGCCGCAGTACCGGCACGTAGCACAATCGCAATTAAGGACACAAGTCCGAGCATCGCGACGATCATCCATTGGTCATTTCTGACTAACGTTCCAACGTCTGACCAAAAAGCACCTTTGGCCGGCTGTGCTTCAACGACTCGTTCCTTGGTCAGGGCGAAACAGCCAAAGAATGCAAGAACAGCCAGAATGCTAAAAGTGGCCATTGCCCAAGGGTAACCTACTTTATCATCACCCTTGCCGAAATATGCAATAAGTGTCGGTCCGAAAAAGGTGATGAGAACGCCCGCTGAGGTAGCAAGAAAGAAACGGTAGGAGTTTGCTGAAACACGCTCCTGTGAATCAGATGTGATAACTCCACCTAATGCGCAATACGGAATGTTGACGACGGTATAGAGAAGCATAAGAACGGCATACGTCCCATAGGCGTATAGAAGTTTTGCATTTCCGGCGAGGTCTGGTGTCCAGTAAGTCAGCACGAATACCACAGCAAATGGAATGGAAAACCAAAGCAGATACGGTCGAAATTTGCCCCACCGTGTGTTCGTGTTGTCAGCAATCACTCCCATGATTGGATCAGTAACGGTATCGAGTAGACGGACCGCGAGGAACATTGTTGCCATTGCGGCAGGGGCGAGCCCAAAGACATCGGTGTAAAAAGAAGGAAGAAGAATAATTATTGTTTGGAAGACGACATTCGAGCCAAAGTCACCGAGTCCGTATCCAATCTTTTCAACGGGTGAAAGTCGAGTGCTTTCCATAATTGATGCCCAGTCAGTTGTTTTAAGTTAGGAATTCAAGGAAGTGAAATTTAGCAAGAAGTTTCATGCCGGTCAGGTCAACGCATGTCATGCCAACAAACGTCCCGGTGAAGTCTAAGTGTGTTCCGTAGTCATCAGACAGAATCGAAGCGTCGAGCACTGGTCCCACGGATGTAAACTTGTTTCCGTCAGGTGACCACGAAAACTGCAGGCTGCTACCCTCAAAAATTGCGCGAAGGAAAATGTCATTGCAATCGACCGAAACAGGTTCCGTGCCAAGTGGGAAGTTGGATGCTCCATCATCACAACTGTGAATATGAAGGCAATGGCCAACCACCTCATCATGTGAAAGGTAGAAGTGATGAAAGAGTCTGTTGTTATAGTAGGCAGTCAGTCCCGCCATCTGCTGAAATGAGGTCGGCGAGAACGTAAGGCGTGTCGTTGCGGTCAGGTTGTGATTTGTCAGACGCCGGGCCAACAGTGATTTAGGAAAGCAGGATTCGAGGGATTCTGAGCCATGCAGCCTTGCAATGGTATCGGTTGGCTCAATGGTACTGGCGGGTCCGCGAGGTGTCGCATAATGTGGCGATGTAAATGGAAGCCTGGAATCGAGTGCAGGCCAGAGGTGGGTTGGTAGGTCTGGAGCCTCAACCGTTTCCTGTGGATTATTTCCTCCGCCAGCGACGTACAGCCACCCGTCATCACGCCATTCCATTTTTTGAATAGCCGTTTCTCTTCCAAGGTTGCACCGTTTTGTTCCGGGGAGAGGGCGGCCGCACAAGTGTGGCATATACCACTGGCCGCCTTGAGTCTGCACAAGGCTCGCGTGCCCTGCTTTCTGGAGGGGAAGGGTGCTATCACCTTTCGATGTCAAGACTGGGTTGTGAGGATGTACCTCATAGGGCCCATCAATGTTCTTGGAACGGGCAAGTGTAACTGCGTGGTCGTACTCGGTGCCACCCTCAGCGGTAAGCAGGTAATAGAAAGAATTTTTCTTGTAGATATGGGGCCCTTCTGTAAGACCTATTTTCGTTCCCTTGAAAATGAGTTTTGGCGAACCAATAAGTTCGAAGGTTTGCGGATCGAGCTCCTGTTTTACGATTCCGTAAAAGGGATGGTGTTCTGGTCGGTGGTCCCAGACCATATTCAGCCAATATTTTTTGCCATCATCATCGTGAAAAAGTGATGGGTCAAAGCCTGAAGAATTGATAGAGACCGGTTCGGACCATGGCCCATGAATAGAAGGTGATGTAATCAGAAAGTTAGGCGTGTCTTTGGTGGCGGCCTCGTGCTGGTGCACGACCGTATAACAAAGATAAAAAAGATTCTTATAATGGCTCAGGGCTGGCGCCCAAATGCCGCCTGAACTAGGAACACCTTGGAGATCGAGCAAACGTTTTTCGTCCAACGCATGGGTGATGAGGCTCCAATGGACAAGATCACGCGAATGATGAATCTGGACGCCAGGAAACCATTCGAAGGTTGATGTTGCGATATAAAAGTCATCACCAACCCGACAGATTGATGGGTCAGGGTTAAACCCTGGTAAAATAGGGTTTCTAATGTGTGTCATTGTCCCGTAGTCATACCTGAATAAAAAATGCGACAACGTAAAATATTCTTGCCGATGCAGACCCAGATGGGCATTCTACCATCCAATGAATTATCAACCTACACGCCCGCTGTGAAAACGATAGGTTTCGAAGTTTTAGCTGGCTGAAACCGATTTCGTCTCAGAAAGTATCCTCTCGCGGAAACTTCTGGTTGTAGTATCTATCACTTAATCTGAGGCAGGTGGGGAAGCAACGCTCATTCGATCGATTGCAGTGAGTACCTGCGATTCAGTTACAAGATCACGCAAAATGACAGGCGATGCGTTTGATGTGTCTTGTGTGGTTGGCGGAAAAAATGCGAGCACCGGTATTGATTTGCTATTGAGGCTTTCCAACATCGCTTTGATCTCGGGAGATCCGTCAGTCCAGTCGGCAAGCATTGGAACAATATTCCGCTCATGCAAGGCATTCTTCACCTTCGGGGTTTCAATAGCAAAATTGAGATTGTATTTGCAGGTGAGGCACCAATCAGCAGAGAAGTCAACCATAACGGTTTTCCCCTGTTCTCGGAGTTGGGAGAGTCTTTGTTCGGAGAATGGTTTCCACTCGATAAGCGAGTCAACTGGACCAAGAAATGCAAATGCTGCTGTTCCGAGTGTGCCAGAAATCACGGCCGCCTGTGCCCATTGGATCACTCCCGCCATTCCACGTTTTTTCTGGGTTCGACCAACCCACCAACATCCCGCCCAGATAGCTATTAGAAGTGCGAAGGTCGGAACAAAGTAGTCGTTGTCCAAAAAAGTGAAGAGAAAGACAACGGTGCCGAGCATGACAAATCCGAGAACTTCCTTGAGCGTTTCCATCCATGGACCAGGCTTCGGGACAAAGCGGACGAGTGAGGGAAAAATACCAACGACGAGGTATGGAAGTGCCATTCCGGTTGCGATGGACGCAAAGACAGCGTAAGTGACTCCAGTAGACTGTGTGAGTGTGAATCCGAAAACTGGCCCAAGAAAAGGGCCACTGCAGGGAGTTGCAAGAACAGTACTGAGAACACCTTTAAGAAACGATCCGGTGGGCCCTTCCTGTGTTTGAACTTTGCCCGCTGTTGATCCTATAAATCCAGGAATGGGTAGTTCCCATACCCCGAGAAATGACAAGGCAAAGCTGAAGACAATTGCGGACATCGTAATGTTGAAGCTGGAAGAGGTGAACTGTTCTCCCCATGCAAGGTTGTTCCCGGCAAGCCCAAGGTTCGCTGCTACGCTCGCTGTTGCGAGGACGAAGAAAACCGCGTACAAACCCGCACAATACCAGAGATTGAGTTGAAAGATTTCCTGTCGTGCTCGCCCAGACTGCTGCGCAAATGACATGAGTTTCAGCCCAAGCACCGGAAGTACGCACGGCATGAGATTAAGAATGAGGCCACCTATCAGGCCTGCAAGCAAGGCAAGCGGAAGAGATAGGGTTTGTTTTTCCGGTGTTCCATTGGATGGATCTTTGGCACTTGTTTGCGGCTCTACGCGGGAGGGAAGAGTGACAACCGCAGGCTTTTGTGACGCTTCTCCATAGCGACTGTCCGAGAATGCAAGGGTGGGTGTGCCTGTTTCGTCTTCTGGAAGACTAATACGTAGGCTGCTCGCCCACGGGGGGTCACATGTTATGTCGCTACAGGTTTGATAGCCAATAATGACGTCGAGTTGACGCTTGCTGTCTGATGGATCTGAAGATTTGTTCTCTGGTGATGTTACTTGTACCGTGAAAACAATTGGTCCTTCTACAGCACCAGTTGCGCGAAGGTCCGGGTCGCTAACGAGGCGTGGCTCACCGGCGAGGATTCCACAGACCTTAATGTCCCCGTTTGGTACGAGAGAGACTATGGAAGGTTTACCCTGACCGACTTCTGATGTTGCATCACTCTTTGGCGCATAGAGGTGCCACCCCGCCTCTGGTATGAGTTCGACACGGATTGGCCAGAAGCTACAGTTACTCGAATTTTTGGTAATCCTGCCAACAGAACCTCGAATAGCAAGATGGCCACGTTCGGGAAGATGCCGAATCCCTGGTGTTGATACTTCTTGTTTAGTGCCGGACAGGTCGGCTGTAAATGCAAAAGTCTGTGGGGGAATACAGGCGTTGTCCTCACACAACTGGAGGCTCACCTTTCCAGTGATCGCGGTTCCTTCCGCTTGGTTGTTTTTTTCAAGTGGTGCTGTCCATACAACCTTTCCAGTATGTTCTTCAACAACCAAACCCTCCCATCCAGGCACTCCACTTATTGTCTTTTTGGTCGGCGGAGGCTCTGCAATAAAAGAAGAGGTTGGTGAAAATGCCGACGTTTGATCGATCAATATTCTGGTTGGTCTTGGACCCCCCGGTTCCTGATCGAGAGAGTACAGGTGCCAGCCCGGTCCGAGTTCAGCAGTCACAAGGAGAACGTCTGTTCCCTCGCGATTTTCGACCCGGGCGGAGATGGCGACCGGTTCTTGTCTTTGGGGAATTGGACCAAGTAGTGCGTCGGCGGTGAACGGATTTGTTGCTGTGTTGTCAGGTTCGGCTTGAACGGTCGTTACCTGATAGCCTACCGCTAGGCACAACGCGATTGCACCGAGACGCTGCAAGTAAAAATTCGTGGAATACAAGGCCAAAAGACTTTTTAGGAGTGAAGGGAGCCAGTGGCATCGACTGGTCAGAAACAAATACGCCATTCGGTGCAAACTGTCCTCGCACCGAAGAGAAAGGGGTTACAATCAACTCTATTTATACTGGGAAAGGCTGTGATCTAGATACGGCGATTTTAAAGTTTTTAGTGTATCTGGGCGAATTCCATCGCGTCAATTTGAGTCGCCGCGTGTTGAAAGATGCTCAAGCCGCCGAATCGCAGCCGGAGCTGCGTTGAGCAGGAGAGTTATTCGTTGGGAAACCTGTTCCATATTCGCGAAGTATCGGTTTTCTGTGAAAAGCCAGGTGAACCACCGATCGATTCCACAGAGTATGGCTGTATCATGAAGAACTTGTACCCGTGAAGGAAAATCGGCCCCGGCGTTGACACTCGTCCGATACTGTTTAAATGCATCCGGCCAGAGGTCCACGAGCCATTCTTCTGACTGTGGGTTTTCAAGTTGCCATGACCCAAGAAGGCGGGATATATCAACTGCAGGGTCGTCCCAGCCTGCAGCATCGATATCAATGAAGCCCGTCACACAATCATCGGAATCCGAGAAAAGGACATGGTTCCAATGGCAGTCTCGCAACACCGGTTGATGCACGTCAGGCATGGTATAGCTCAGAGCGTGCTGGATGTTCGCGGTAAATTTCGGCGAACGAATACGCTGGAAAAATTTCGTGTAGAGGACGTGTAGTTCGGTGTGTGTGGCACCAATAACGGTGTTGTCCACTCGTGGAGATCTCAGCGACACGAGCAGTGTCCGTAGTTGTAGCACTCGGCGGTGCCACCCACTAAGGGTGCGGCTTGGAGGCATCTGAAAAGTGCTCGCCTTCTGGTGAAAACCAGCCAGCGCTTCGGTGGCCAGACTTATCTGGTCAGGACGTGGTGTTTTGCATGGCAGCCCTTCGATGTACCCAAGGCATTGCCACATTGTTCCGTCGCAATGAATCGCAATCTTTGAGGGCGTGTCTACACACTGTTTGTTTTGCTCGTGATGGTCTAGCGACACTGGTAGTAGTGTGTGTCCATGTCTGTTCACGAAGTCAGCTAGGGCCTGTGTCCAACGGATCTGATCTATTGAAAGGTCACTCGGTAGCTGTTTCAAGACATGTTTGCTTCCGGTCTGCAGGTGTTTGAGAATGTAGGTCTGAGATCCACTTAGGCCGGCCTCTGCTGGTCTGACCGTCATGACCGTGGCTTGTGCGGGGTCAAAGAAATGACAGGCTATTTTTTTTATTGCATCGTTAGGTAATTGACCTGTCGCGCGCGTATGCTCGTGCATCGTTTCACTTCCAGAGAGCTTGAACTCGTAGAATTAAGTCCAGAGTAGCAGAGTTATCCGGTCGGTTCACCATACGATGTGTCTGGTGGTATCCTGTCTGTGATGAACAAAACAAAGCCTCTCGTAGTTATCAATGTTGTTGGTCTGACCCACAGTATGGTGGGGACGGACACGCCGCATATTTCGGCCTTGGCGGCAGAAGGCTTTGCTCGGCCTTTAGAAACTGTATTTCCCGCTGTGACATGTTCCGTCCAATCGAGTCTACTGACTGGCCTTCTTCCTCGGGAACATGGCATCGTAGGGAACGGTTGGTATGACCGCGAACTAGCGGAGGTGTTCTTCTGGAGGCAGTCTAATCGCCTTGTGCATGGGGAGCCTCTCTATGACACAGCTCGACAGATCGATCCGGCGTACACCATTGCTAAAATGTTCTGGTGGTACAACATGTATGCAGAGGTTGACTATTCTGTGACACCACGCCCGACGTACCCAGCGGACGGGCGGAAGATCTTTGATACATACAGTAAGCCATCAGTTCTCAAAGATACGCTACAAAAACGCCACGGTATTTTCCCTTTAATGAAATTCTGGGGGCCTGGTGCAGATATTTCAAGCACCGCATGGATTGCGGACGCCTCAACCGACGTTATCCAAGAGCACCGTCCTTCTCTTACATTGGTATACCTGCCACATCTCGACTACAACCTGCAACGATTGGGTCCCGCTGATCCACGAATTAAAAATGATATTGCAGCTGTTGATGCGGAGGCCGGAAAGGTTATTGCTTCAGCGAAAGACCAAGGAGCAGATGTCGTAGTGGTCTCTGAGTACGCGATAACGGCCGTGAATACTCCAGTCCACATCAATCGTATTCTTCGGCATCATGGATTCCTGCAGGTACGACAGGAATCCACAGGGTGGGAGACACTTGATGGTGGAGCATCACGAGCCTTTGCAGTCGCCGATCATCAAATTGCACATATCTATATCCGTAATCAGCGAGATGTCCCCTCTGTTGAAAATTTACTGAAAGGAACACAGGGCATCGATCAGGTTTTAAATAGAGAAAAACAGAAAGCGATTGGTATCGATCACGAACGCGCAGGAGATCTTGTTGTCGTATCCGAACAAGGGTGCTGGTTTACGTATTACTTCTGGCTGGATGACGCATGTGCACCAGACTATGCGAGAACCGTCGACATTCATCGCAAGCCTGGTTACGACCCGGTTGAATTGTTTCTTGATAAGGGGATACGCTTCCCAAAAATACATGTTGCCAGAAGGCTCGTGCAGAAAAAGCTAGGGTTTAGGTATCTAATGGATGTCATTGGGTTAGATGCCAATGTGGTAAAGGGAAGCCATGGACGGCTGTCAGAATCTGGTCGGGAGGAGTCTGATTCACCGGTTTTTGTGTGCTCGTCACGAGCGATTGAGGCTGACGCAATGGCTGTGATTGACGTAAAGAAGCAGCTTTTACGGCTCCAGTTGGGTGTCTCTTAAACCCTTATACGTACAATTGTTTTCCAAGGTTGATTGGTGTCAGTCCAAAGGCGATGCTAGCCTTTAGGGAGCGGTAGCGTTACGTTGGGCATCAAGTTTTGAGAGGCTGTGTAATTGTTATGAAACGGACTTCTGGTCAGAAAAACCCGCAGTGGTACGGGCTTTATCTCGGAGTGATTCTAGTTGTGTCGGGGTGTTTGGTCGTGGCAATGCCATTGGCTGCCAAGGAGGCAGAAGAAGAAATTGCCAAGCAGGAGAGCAAGGAGAATGTGGCTCTTTCCACCACTCAACAGCAGTCCAGCGTGCCCGGGAAAAGTACAACATCCTCGAGTTCACAGAACTCTTTCGAAAAGCTTGTGAAAGATGCAAAACGTTTAGATGGGCTTCTCCCTCTCTACATGAAAGAGGACAAACTGGTTATCGAGGTGCCCCATAAGCTTCTTGGGAAGGAAATGTTTGTAACGATTTCAATCGCACAAGGAATTGGTTCTCGTTCACTATTGGGCGGAATGAGTTGGGGTGACGGTGATGATTGGGTATGGACATTCCGTAAGCGAGCCGACAAGTTGCAGGTTGTTCGCAAGAATGTACGTTTCTTTGCAAAGTCCGGAAGCCCTGAGGCGAACGCCGTCGCCAATGCTTTCACTGACAGCATTTTATTTAGTGTCCCAATTCTTGCGAAGACTCCAGCTGGTGGATACCTTTTCGATCCCGAAAAGATTTTCTTTACGGATTTGCCAAAAATAGCGAGGCAGCTTTCTGGCTACTCTTTCGCAAAAGACAGGACATTCTGGGAGAGTGCGAAGGGGTTTGACGACAATGTTGAATTGCGTGTTGCGGCCACGTATTCCTCGAGCGGCAAAAGCGAACTTGATACCGTGCCTGATTCACGTGCCGCAACGCTCACTATCCACTATTCGATAAGTCTTTTGCCTCAAAATAGTTATCGACCTAGGCTTGCTGATTCACGTGTCGGCTATTTTATTACGGCATTAAAAAACTTTTCGGAACATAACGGTGATGAACGGTTTGTGAGATATATCAATAGGTGGCACCTTGAAAAAGCTGATCCAAAAGCCGAAGTTTCACCACCAAAAAAGCCAATCATTTTCTGGATTGAAAAAACGGTTCCCTATGAATACCGCCAAGCCATCAGGGATGGTATTTCCGCTTGGAATAGCGCGTACCGCAAGGCTGGGTTTGACTCCGCAATAGAAGTAAGGCAACAGCCAGATAAGACCGACTGGGATCCTGAAGATATCAACTACAACACGTTCCGCTGGATTACATCGGGACGGGGGTTCGCAATGGGGCCAAGTCGTGTGAACCCAAGGACCGGGCAAATTTTAGATGCCGATATTATTTTTGATGCCGACTTTGTAAAGCACTGGCGTAATGAGTTTGAAAATTACATGCCGGAAACCACTGCGTGGTTAACTCCTTCATATGAAAGCAAAACTAGAACGTCTGTTGGGCATCCGCAGTCCTCTTCGTGCGGTTGTGGTCAATGCAATCTTTTTAGTGGGCATGCTTTTCAGAATGCCTTAGGTGCAACAGCATTAGCAGCGGCACAAGACTCTATTATTTCTAGCGATGAACAAAAAAAACTCATACAACAGGGCCTAAGGCTCGTCGCCATGCACGAAGTTGGGCATACGCTGGGACTACGACATAACTTTAAGGGAAGCTCAGTTGCTTCTATTAATCAAATTAATTCGAAGAAGAATGCAGATCGACGGTCAGCAACAACGAGTGTGATGGACTATGTTCCAGTGAATATCGTCCCGGAAGGAAATTTTCAAGGGCCCTATTACCCAACCCGATTAGGTCCATACGACTACTGGGCGATCGACTATGGATACCGCCCAATAAGCGGAACAACTCCAAAGGCAGAACGCCCGACACTTCTGAAGATTGCTTCTCGTAGCGGTGAATCGCAGTTTGCCTTTGCAACAGATGAGGACACCATGGCAGGAGATCCTGATCCGCTATCTAATCGATTCGATCTTGGTAATGACCCAATTGCTTTCGCTGAACAAAGATCAAAGGTTGTTCAGGAAATCATTCCGAAACTCGTTGGCCGGTTTACTGCGAATGATGCTGGGTATGATCGGGTGAGGAACGCTTTTGGGGTATTATTGGGCGCACATGGTCAAGCGAACTTTTTTGCGGCTAGGTTAGTGGGTGGGCTATATAGTTCGCGAAGTCATCGTGACGATCCGCAAGCGAAGCCGCCATTTCGTGTTGTCGAAGCAACTCAGCAGAGAAAAGCAATAGCACTGTTGAATGAACAAATATTTAGTGACACCTCCTATCAGTTCCCGCCAGAGTTCTATAACCAACTGGTGTCAACACGTTGGTTGCATTGGGGAACCGACAACGTCGAGCGGCAAGATTATCCTGTTCATGAAGCCGTACTCAAATGGCAGCAAAGAATACTGGAGCAATTGTTGGATGCCAAGACTCTCACGCGGTTGGCAGATAATGCGATGAAGGTTGCTCCAAACGAAGATTGTTTTACAACATCCGAACTCATCCGGCAGCTTGTCGACTCTATTTATTCGGAGGTGTTTGAGTTCAAAGTCGCCGAGTACTCTGATCAGAAGCCAGCGATATCGAGTTTGCGTCGAAATCTCCAACGTGAAGCATTGGGCGAACTCCTCAGACTCTCCCTAGGCGGTGGGAGACGGTCCGGATTGAGTGTCACCCGGTTTAGTTCGAGCTTAGGTATTCCACCTGATGCACGAAGTTTGGCTACGTTTCACCTCAAACGGCTCCTTGAAGAAGTAACCAACGTTTTGAGCGAGAATGGGGGACTGGCAGAGAACGTAATCATTGATGATTCATCGCAGGCTCATCTTGAAGACATCCAACGCAGGATTGAAGCGGTCCTCGACGCTGAGATTGTGGTTTCATCGCCATAGAAATTTCTGTCTCGACGAGAGATGAAATAGTACCTATGTTTTCTCGTATTCATTCGCATTGTGAAAAACGGAGTTTGTCGCCCAGTGCAGTCGTTGAAGATTCTACTGATTTCTCCTGATCTGATGTCAACGAGTAAGCTTGCAGGGCTTGCGAAAGAAGCTGGTGGGCTACTGGAAACACTTCGAAGTTTGAGTGAACAGCCACGGGCAAAGCACTATGACCTTGTCCTTCTTGACATTCAGGCGTTCCAGGAAGACCCAGCTGTTCTGGTAGCTAAAGTACGGCTTCTACTCGATAGTATTAGTCAGAAAGACGTGAGTATGAAATTGATCGCGTTTGGTCCGCACGTCCACAAGCAGCGTCTTGATGATGCAGTCGCAGCTGGTGTAGACGAAGCTGTGAGTCGGGGAGAATTGTTTGGTGGATTCCCCGCCCTTCTTCGGCGATGGATTCAAGCCTAGGCTCCAGAGAATATGTGCTGCAGACTGCCTCTTATCCGCCAGGTGGCTCATCGAGCACGATTTCATCGAGTTCGGTTGCATCCACGCTTTGTCTGAGAAGGAGGTAGATAGCTGGGGCAATACACCAAAAGAAGCCCCATCCGAAGGAACTCAGCAGGACTCGTAAACTGTCGGTCCAAAACTGGAGGGCCTGAATACCCCAGCGAGGGTCCCCATGACCTTGTGCGACGGCACCAATGACATCGGCTGTCCGCTCGTGTCCCATTCCAAAGCTACCCGCCCAAAGTGCGAACATGACCGTGGTATCTGCGAAAAGCCCGGCGGCGAAAAAGCCGAATACTGCGAGTACGCACGAAATGAACCCATAGAAGGCAAAATGAATTGGCCGCTGGTACAGATATGAAAAGGCGGTCGAGATAGCTTGGAAGCTATCGCCCCGTTCAACACCGACTGCTGCGACCATGAGTGGCCACCCAGCGGCCAGACCAATGC
>Ga0315322_10002317_pt1 | contig 14720 bp, 13 predicted proteins | sample M110021515metaG_FD_203461 | JGI IMG/M metagenome (GOLD analysis project Ga0315322, IMG submission 203461) | Ammonia-oxidizing marine archaeal communities from Monterey Bay, California, United States - M1 100m 21515 | ecosystem: Environmental > Aquatic > Marine > Intertidal zone | place: USA...
CGTATTTGAAGCACATCAGGTAATTCATCGATTACAACCGTATTCACTTGAATTGTATAGGAACTCGATAAAATTATTTCGATGTGATTGTCATCCCCCAAAGAAAGCCGCCTATTGAATTTTCTTTCCGCTTTTATCTCTCCGTTTACCAAAAAAAGAATAAAAACATCTACCATTGTTAGTGCTAAAAACAAGCCAAGCACTCCTTGTGAAATGGGAAACAATAATGCATAGTTATAGCTAATTATAAATAGAATAATTACGATCAAAAAGCTGATGTAAAATCTCGAAGTAAAATATAGTGCTCTAACGACGTTAAACATTTATCTCGGAACCTCTATCTTTTGAACGATTTCTTGAATAATATTCTGCGCAGTCATTCCCTCCATTTCTGCTTCCGCGGTTAAGATAATTCGGTGATTGAGTACATGAAACGCAACATATTGCACATCATCAGGTATTACAAAATCTCTACCACGCATTGCTGCAAGTGCTTTAGATGCTTTCATCATGGAAAGTGAAGCTCTTGGAGACGCTCCTAGATAAAGCTTTCCATGAGTTCTTGTTTCAAGTGTAATCTCGGCTATGTATTTTAAAAGCTGATCCTCAATCCTAATCTGTTCCAACAACCTCAAAATAGACTTAATGTCATCAGCACTAATTATTGGTTTAATAGAAGATATGTCGGGAGCCGACAAGCTGTTTCTGTACCGGTCAAGAATTCTATTTTCCTCTTCTAGCGTTGGGTATTCTAAATTAACTTTAAATAAAAATCGGTCAAGCTGTGCCTCAGGTAAACGATAGGTTCCTTCTTGTTCTACTGGGTTTTGTGTAGCGACAACTAAGAAAGGAAACTCCATGGGATAGGTAGTGCCATCATAAGTTATTTGCTTTTCTTCCATCACCTCAAATAAGGCAGCTTGTGTTTTAGCTGGAGACCTGTTTATTTCATCAATAAGAACAATATTGGTGAAAATTGGCCCTTTTTTAAACATGAAATCACTCGTTTTCATATTGAAAACAGAAGTGCCTATGATATCAGAAGGCATCATGTCTGGTGTAAATTGAATTCTCGAAAATTCAGAGGAAATCGTTTTCGCCATTACTCTTGCACTAAGTGTTTTAGCGACACCCGGAACGCCTTCTAGCAAAATATGGCCACCAGTGAAAACCCCAATTAACAATAGATCAATCATTTCATGTTGACCAATAATAAAGCGTTCCATTTCCGATCTAATCTGTTCAACCTTAATGGTTACTGGACTAAGATCAATCAAACTAGATTTGAACTTATCATCGACAACTGGACTTTCTGCAGACTTATTATCAATCGCTGTATCCTTTGATTCTTTTTCTACACTCTCTATGTCTGGAATTTTATGCTCCAGATTCGAATTGAGTCCTTCCGTTTGCTCCTCTTCATTGGAGGAGTTGTTGTGTTCAGTATCTTTCATTAATTACATTTTTTGTAAAAGTTATCAAGGTTTTCATGCAATTTGATTAAAAACGAGTCATTTATATTGTCATTTTTTTTCGCATAACGAAATGCCGTAAAAATTTGTTCTACCTGCTTTTCGTCTATCCCAGACTTTTTTGATAGCCCTTCTATAAATTGATGGTCCGGATTAGTTGTATTTAGATAATATTTACTTCTAATAAAATCTAAGAAAAGCACTTCTTGATGTCTAATTAATTTATCATGTCTTCGCTCCTGGTAGTAAAGCTGACTTACAGTATCTGCAAATTCTACTGTTGAGTTGGTGCGTTTTTCCGCTACCGAAACGATTTTTCGCCTTCTCTTTGATTGAAATAGTATATAGAAAATTAATCCTGTCAACAATAAATACAATGCCCACTTTAAAGAATTAGCACTCAAAATAAATTGCAAGGGACTATCTCTTCTTTTCCCGTAACTACCACTGCCTCCACCTTCGCCCTGGGCTGATTCTTCGTTTCCTTTTTCTGCCAAGTACTTCCTTGAATTTCTTCCATTAAGCTCGTGCCAATAAACATTCCCTCTAGGCAAATGACTAAAAACTCTCTCCGCATACGCTAGGCTTTGATTATCGCCCATCAAAATTCTATTGATAAACATCAGGGGCTCCGTGTGTAAGAAAAGTTGTCCCTCACCTATGTTAATACGTATACAAATAGGGTGAGCTTTTCCGCTATTATCATCACACATGGTAGCAGCACTTACTACTGCATAATCATTGTATTTAAGAGATTCTATATTCCAAAAATGCCAGTAGTCTTCATAGCTCTCACCGTTATTTAATTCATAAAGCCAATGGTAAGACGCTGGCAGCAACAATGAATCATTTAAAAAATTCACATTCATGCATTTATCAAATTGATTGGCATATTCGTCTCCCCAAAAAAGCTGATTTTTTAAGGAGTATCCAATGTCATTCGCGCAAATAAAAGCGACATTACCTAGCTCAACAAATGCCAACAATTCATCTGCATCTTCGTAATCCAAATAGCTTCCGTCACCCAAAACAATATAAATATTAGGGAATGCATTGGTGCTCTTTTTTGGTAAATTGGCAGCAATCGGAGAGCGCATTGGTTTCATCTTCTTGGCCTTGTCATAGCTTTTAAAAAGATGATGGATTAAAAACATGCCATCTGGATTGATTGGAATAGGTCGTCTATTATTTGGGTTAAACTCATTGTGTTTATTATCGCCTCCCTCCTGCTCTGTTTTTTCGTCAACAGCCTGCTCTTCTTCTTTAACGTCTGCCCCAATCCAAAAAAACAAAAGGACGAAGACAACCAAAATCAGCGTAATTGTACCGTATTTCATCCAATTGCTCATCTATCGTGTGCTATTAAATCTGTAAGCATGTTTTTAAAAAAGGGCTCAACTTCATGATACTCCTCTTCTGATACACTTCTTTTTCCGTACCAAACAATCTCGTAAATACTGACTGCTTTTCTAAAACTTTTATAAAAAGGTCTCCCCTTCATTTCTCTCAGATATAGTAGATTGGTTTTCTTTTTATTCCAGACAATCCATTCTTTTTGAGTTAGGTCTTTTAAAATAAAAATGAAGTATATCCTGATCGCTTTTCTAAAGTCCTTTTTGGCAATAGCCGCCTCTAACATTCTCTCCAATTCAGATTTTGGAATTTCAGTTGGTGCCAGATCATCCATGTATTCTTTTGTAATGGAGGATTCTTTGTTGTTTCGGAAAAATAAATAGGCTACTGCAACAGCAAGAACAATAGAAAGCATGATAATAAGAAATAACCCACTGCCGCTATTCTGATTTTGATTAAAACTTCGTTCGCGCACACTTCTTTGTTCTCTTTCTAAACGCTGAACTTCTTTATAATCCTGTTTGCGAAAACGCTCGTAATTTCCGTATTCTCCTTCATAGTAACGATCCCAATCATCCACAAATTCTCCATCGTCCGCATCATAACTCCTTCCCCAATAGCCCTCCTCGTTTGGATTCTTTTCAACATACCTTTCTGGATCAAAATCAGGATCTAAATTATCCATATCTGCCACCACAAGCCCTTTAGACTTTAGAATCATTAGCTTTTTGATCCTTTCGTATTCTTCTCTATCAAAAGGAACAATTTTAACCTCATTATTGATATATTCTTGGTGTGAAAGACCGAAATCATTCGCTGATTCAATGGAACTTTGCCCTAGAGCAAGTGTTGCCACCATGAATAATAATGTGCCACTAATAATCTCCTTCACCCGGTGTCTCATACAATCGACTATTTTTCCCAAAAGAATTCAATCTTTCAAACAGGCCATGCGCTTCTTCCCGTTCTATTGTTGAATAATAAAGAAAGACAAAAGCAAGCGTAAACAAAGGCAATATTAGATGAATAATCATTGCGTAATAGCAACCATCTACAATATTGTAAACCGCTTCAGGGCTTTCTGCTTGAGTTTCAATAAACCATCCTAATACTTCTGTCTTGAAAATTCCAACAATCAACGTTGGGCAAAATGCACACAATATAGCAGGCACCAAGAAGACAGTAAAAATACCAACCCCTTTCATCCAACTGCTCCGAGCAATTTTCAACCCTCGTTGAACCCCTTTGAAATAGGATTTTTTTTCGATAATGCCGGGAAGCGATAAATGGAATATTAAGGGTGTAATAAATACGGAAAGTAAGAGAAGTCCCCACGGAAGGAAGGCAATCAAGAACAACAATAAAAAGCTGACGGGGAGCATCTTCAAAACATGACTAAAATAAAACTTCAAAAACGATTTAAAATAAGAAAAACCCTCTACGCTATGTTCCTTTTGCCTGAAAGTAACCAATGCGTGAAGTACAGCAAGGAAATTACTGGCAATCAGGAATCCGTGTGCACAAAATACAAAAGGATTAAAATTATCATTAAAGCTAAATGCAATACGCACTTTATCCGTCCATCCTAATTCGAAATCCTTAAATCCACTTTGGATAAAGGCAAAATAGACAGTTACAATAGAGATTAAGAAAATAAAAATGAAAGCTTTACCAAATAGAGCAAGGCCTTTTCTATAAAAAACAAAAGCATCATTAAAAATATCCTGAAAGGAACGTAGACGGTGCCATTGAATTGTTTTTTCCTGAATAAAAATCGGCTTCTCTTCAAGCCGTGAATTAAAATTCTCACGCCTTGCCACTATTATCGGATAAATCACAAAATAATAGAGAATTAGAACAGCACAAAGGCCAATAATGGTAAGGTTAGCCATCCAGTGCATATCTGGACCATATCGAGAAATAAAAGCTTCAATAAATCCAGCCATAATCATAAACGGAGATAACCCAATCATGATTTTCATGCCTCTTTTGGCGCCAAGCAATAAAGACTGTGCCCGCGTCATTGAGCCTGGAAAAAGCATCGAATTTCCGAGGGTAATTCCCGCTGCTCCCGCAATAATAATAGCAGAAATCTCAAATGTTCCGTGCAACCAAATTGTGAGCATGCACACTGCGAAATAACCTTTAAACTTATAAAACGCAAGAAACGAACCAAGCAAAATTCCATTATACACCATGAAAAATCCGGTTCCAATAGAAATCAACATTCCCATTACAAAGGCCAAAAAAGAGACGCGTAAATTGTTAATCACTAACGAAAAGAACATGGTCGTTTCATCCTGAGTTTGATAGACACTTATTGGTTTGTTAAAGGCTATGCATTCTTCCTCGTATGCCACTCTTCCCTCGCCAGCAACAACGTCTAGAAAAAAAGGATTGTCTATTGTCGAGCTCCAACCAATAATAAATCCGATTAGGGTAACTACTAATGAGGTAATTAAAGCTTTCCTCGCCCGATATATCTCCAATGGCAGACTTATTTTCCAAAACTGTATAACCTTGCTGAAAGAGTCCCTCTTTTTTCGATATAATTGATTGTAAACTTTTTGCGCTAAACCATTAAGATAAACCCTTACTGTTCTTTTTGGATAATGTGTACGAGCGTAGCTCAAGTCATCCGTAAGTTCAATAAATAAGCTGCTAAGCTCATCTGGGTCTTTTTTGTTTTGGTGATACATTTGCTCAAACTTGTGCCATTTTTCCTTATTTTGTTTGATGAATGAGGTCTCTTTCATTTTAGGCCTTAATTTGTGCGATTATTAAAGGTAATATTATATTGAATAAAAGTTAGAATCAATTGAAAACGATAGACATTGTTACTTCCAATAATGTTACCATCCAATATGAGCTAAGCTCAATTGCCAAACGATTTGTTGGATTACTTTTGGATATGGTCATTTGGTGGGCCTACTTAGGAATTGTCATTTATGTTTCTACATTAATATTTGTTGGCGTAACTAGTCTAGCACCTGAACAGGTGACCTGGGATACCTGGGGATCTACATCAAACAACTCCTATTGGATATATCTTATTGTAGCAATCCTTTCTTTAATCTTAGTTACCATTATTTACATTCCCGTGTTTTTTTACCGTTTTTTAAGCGAGTACTTATTCTCTGGCAGAACGGTAGGGAAAATGGCCACAGGGGTGCGCGTGATTAAAGTCAATGGCGAAATCCCCTCTTTGACAGACTACTTTCTAAGGTCATCATTTATGCTGATTGATTATTGGATGTCTCTGGGTTCGTTTGGGTTTTTAACCTCTTCTAGTTCTGATAGAAACCAACGTATTGGAGACATGGTTGCGGGAACCGTTGTAATCCAAGTAAAACCCAGCGTAAATTATACGATTCACGACATACTTTCAATAAAAACTTCTAAAAATTATACGCCACAATACCCGGACGTTACGTCTCTGACAGACGACGATATGTTACTAATAAAAAACGCGATTGAAAGAGTACGAAAATTCCCAAATAAAAATCATAAAAAATTAGTCGTTGACCTAGCTCAAAAATGTCAAAATTTACTGGCGATTGAAAAAATTCCAGAAGAAGGAACGATTACCTTCCTTAAAACTTTACTTCAAGACTACATTGTATTAACACGATCATAATGGCGAAACTGTATATAGTTCCTACTCCTATTGGTAACCTGGGTGATATTACTTACAGAGCTATTGAAGTGCTGAAAGATGTATCGATGATACTGGCAGAAGATACCCGGGTAACTAAGAAATTACTTAATCATTACTGTATTTCTACTCCGTTGCGTTCGTACCACCAGCATAATGAGCATAAAATAATTGATGAATTAGTTTCAAAAATTAAAATGGGAGATCAAATGGCAATCGTATCCGACGCTGGAACTCCCGGCATTTCTGATCCTGGATTTTTATTGGTAAGAAAGTGTAAAGAGGATGGAATAGACGTAGAGTGTCTTCCTGGTGCGACAGCACTGATTCCAGCAATTATCAATTCTGGAATTCCCTCTGACCGATTCTATTTCGAAGGTTTCTTACCTCAAAAAAAAGGTCGAAAAACTCGTATCGAAACATTGTTAAACTATGATAAAACCGTAGTGCTTTACGAGTCTACTCACCGCATTCTAAAATTGTTAAAAGAAGTTAAGGAAGTTGCCCCTTCAAGACAAATTTCCGTATCTAGAGAGCTAACTAAAAAATTCGAAGAAAATGTTCAAGGGACAGCACAACAATTGCTGCTACATTTTGAAACTAACTCCACAAAGGGAGAATTTGTGGTGGTTATTCAGGGCAACAAGGCATAGTCTCCTTGCCTGTATCTTTTTATTTTCGTTGGTTTCCTGTTCTCAAAAAACGCATGTAAATGATTTTGATTTTCAAGCAGGCGATATCATTCTACAAGCCCTGAACTCTTCTCAATGTCAAGCGATCAGGGAAGCTACAGATAACTATTATTCACATTGTGGAATCGTTTTGGAAGACAAGGAAGAACTTGTTGTTTATGAGGCCGTCGGACCTGTTAGAAAAAGTGGACTGGAAAAATTCACAATGGCTGGAATTAATGGACACTTTGTTGTGCTTCGTTTGCCTGAAGGTAAAGCATTCAATATCCTATCTGCGCAATCTTATTGCAATAAAGAATTAGGTAAAAAATACGACTGGTTTTTTAATTGGGATGACTCTGAAATATACTGTTCTGAGCTGGTGTGGAAAGCATATAAGGCTGGCGGGATAGAAATATGCTCGCCCAGGCCCTTGAAAGATTACAATCTTTCGTCTGCTCAGGTGCAAACTATATTGAAGCAGCGTTATGGTGAAGAAATACCTAAAGAAGAACTGATGGTTGCACCAAGTGATCTATTTTCTTCACCTTTACTGCAAATTGTGTACGAAAATAAAAAATAGGTATTATGAAAGCAGCCGTGCTAGTGCGTAAAGGAGATCCTATGAGTGCATTTCAGATTCAAGAGGTGCCTATACCAAAACCAAACGAAAACCAAGTCTTGATTAAGGTATCTGCATTCGGGCTTAATTTTGCAGACGTAATGGCTCGAAACGGGCTTTACCGTGATGCACCGCCAATGCCGGCGATTCTGGGATACGATGTTGTTGGAGAAGTTATCGAAATCGTGAACGATAAAGATCAACATCTTTTAGGAAAACGAGTAGTCGCCATGACTCGATTTGGAGGGTATGCTGAATATGCTATTACCGATGCACGAGCCTGTGCAATCATTGCAGATTCTACACCCTCTGCAGTGGCAGCAGCATTAGCCACTCAATACTGTACAGCGTACAGAGCTGCCTGTGAATCTGTTCATTTATTTCAAGGTGATCATATTCTGATTCATGCAGCTGCAGGCGGAGTAGGGACAGCACTGAGTCAAATTGCGAAACAAAAAGGGTGTACTATTTACGGAACTGCGGGCAGTAATGAAAAGTTCGATTACATGAAGGAAAATGGTGTTGATTTCCCAATTAATTATCGCACCCAGGATTATCTTAAAGTAATACAAAATCAAGGTCATAAACTTCAGGTTGCTTTTAATTCGATAGGTGGCTCTACATTTAAAAAAGATTACACGCTACTCGAAAAGGGAGGTACTTCTGTACTGTACGGTGTTGCTGAAAGATCAGGAAAGAAGGGCGGGGCGGTAGCAACACTCCAATTAGCTTGGAAGTTTGGCTTAATGTCCCCCATTCAATTCCTAGTCAACTCTAAAGGCGTTATTGGGGTCAACATGCTTCACATTGCCGATTATCAACCATTAATCATCCAGCGATGTTTGAAAGCGGTAGTTGCAATGACTGAGAGTAAAATACTAGAACCACGGATTGGTGGTGAATTTAGTATTCATGATATCGGGAAGGCACATGCTTTTTTAGAAAGCAGACAATCTGTCGGGAAAATAATCGTTTCCTGGTAATCAGAAAATTTAAGACCTCAAATCAGCTTCTTTATTCAACAAAATTCTTTTAAACGCTTTTCTTTTTAGCCTTGACAAATTTTTCAATAGCCATGGTCATTGAAGGAAATTCAGGTTGCGGAGCTCTAACGTCAATTCGCAGTCCAGCATTTTCAACGGCTGTCGCAGTCGTGTTTCCGTAAACCGCAATTTTAGTCCCATTTTGTTTAAACTCGGGGAAATTTTTAAATAAAGACTCTATTCCAGATGGGCTAAAAAACACCAACATATCGTACTTTACATCCTCCAAATCCGACAAATCACTACAGACTGTTTTATAAAGCGTAGCATTAGTGAAATTTAATCCCAACGCTTCTAATTGTTGTGGAATTACTTTGCGCTGTATATCTGAGCATGGAACAAGAAATTTTTCATTCTTATTTTTCTTCAAGATATCAGTCATATCAGCAATTGTACGGTTACCATGAAAGATTTTTCTTTTCCTGTAAACAACGTATTTCTGCAAATAATAGGCTACTGCTTCAGAAATACAAAAATACTTCATGCTATCGGGAACAGTAAACCTCATCTCTTCAGCAATTCTGAAGTAATGATCAACTGCATTCCTACTTGTTAATATGATTCCTGTATGATCAGTAAGATTAATTCGTTCCTTTCTAAAATCTTGTCCATTAATACCCTCAACATGAATAAATGATCTAAAATCAATTTTCAGTTTATATTTTTCAGCAAGAGAAAAATAAGGTGACTTTTCGTTTTCTGGTCTAGGCTGTGACACCAAAATAGACTTTACACTCATCTACTTTCCTTTTTAAAGTGATTAATACTTTACTGTGGTCAGTTACGAATCCGCGCCCGTTAATAGTTTTATGGCTATAATTACTGGCGAAATTTCGAAGGCGCAAAGGTACAAAAATAAATACAACCAAGGAATATATTGACGTATAGAAATTCCAACCGTCTTTAAAATCCTGTAAAAATAAAGCAGGACAAACACACTGATCGCCACATAAATCAAGTCTGTTTTATAGTTAATGTCAACATATGTTATAAGAACAACTAGTGGCAGAAGTAACAATCCCACATTTTGACAAAACAATAAAATATTATGCTGGTATTCTATCAAACCTTCATTCATGCCAATTACGAACTGGATCAGCCTAGCACAAATTAACTTCAACCCGTAAAATCCGATAACAAACAAGACGATCTCATAAGATTGCAATCCTCTGCAAAATTGGTTTCCAGGATAATCCAATGTGTTGATGGCATAATACAACAGTATCGTTGACATAACAATAAAATTGGCCAGCAAAAAAAGTGCTGATGCACTTGCGAAAATTTGTCCATCTTTAAACGGCTGTATGACCGATTTCCCTTTATAAAACGAAGCAATAATGAATCGAAGTTTATCTGTTTGTCGAATTTTTATTACCACAAGTAAGAGGACACAAGACAATAAGCAAGTGAAAACAGCGAGGTTCCCTGAAAACTCCTCTTTTATTCTAGGTACTGGTTCGGAGTATAGCATGTGAATCGCAAATTGGTTATTCCCCACTTGAACTTGGCTAAAATTCTCAAAACTAATCACTCTATCGGCGTCATTATCCATGATATGGCGTAGCTTATTGCGACTTCTTTAAATTATTTATTAGACTTAAACAAAAATAGAAATCATAGCGTATTTCAGGATATATTGAAACAGACAGTTATAAACACTACCAACGAAAGCACATTTTGGCTACTTTTGCGCTGAATAAATCAAACCAATGAGTACAGATAGATTTGAAGCCCACGATTATTACCTCATGGATGAGCTATTAACCGAAGAGCATAAACTAATAAGAGAAGCTGCCCGAGCCTGGGTTAAAAAAGAAGTCAGTCCAATTATTGAAGATTGTTTCGAAAAATGTGATTTTCCAAAGCATCTCCTCCCCGGATTAGGAGAAATTGGTGCGTTTGGGCCCTATATACCAGAAGAATACGGTGGTGCTGGGTTAGATCAAATTTCATACGGTCTTTTAATGCAAGAACTGGAAAGGTGTGATTCAGGTCTACGATCAACAGCTTCCGTTCAAAGCTCATTGGTCATGTATCCGATATGGAAATATGGTTCTGAAGAGCAAAAGAAAAAGTTTTTACCCAAACTTGCCTCGGGTGAATGGCTTGGATGTTTTGGGCTTACCGAACCCGATCATGGATCAAATCCAGGTGGAATGGTTACCCATTTTAAAGATGCTGGAGACCATTATGTATTGAATGGTGCAAAAATGTGGATTTCAAACTCACCGATTTCACAAGTTGCTGTAGTCTGGGCGAAAGATGAATCGGGCAGAATACATGGTCTTCTGGTAGAACAAGGAATGGAAGGCTTTACCGCTCCTGAAATGCATGGTAAGCACTCACTAAGAGCATCTATTACAGGAGAGCTAATTTTTGATAACGTAAAGGTGCCCAAAGAAAACTTGTTGCCAGGAAGAAGTGGGCTGGGAGCGCCGCTTTCCTGCCTAGACAGTGCCCGCTACGGAATCGCATGGGGAGCAATTGGTGCAGCCATGGATTGTTACGATTCTGCATTAAGGTATGCGAAGGAGAGAATACAATTTGACAAACCAATCGCAAGTTTTCAGTTAACACAAAAGAAGCTTGCTGAAATGATTTCAGAAATTACGAAAGCTCAATTATTGACACACAGACTCGGCATACTGCGTGATGAAGGTAGAGCGACCTCTGCTCAAATTTCAATGGCTAAAAGAAACAATGTTGAAATGGCAATAAATATTGCAAGAGAAGCAAGGCAAATTCACGGTGCAATGGGCATCACCAGCGAGTACAGCATCATGCGACACATGGCAAATCTCGAGTCTGTTATCACCTATGAAGGCACACATGACATTCATCTATTAATTACCGGAATGGACGTCACTGGGATTCCTGCGTTCAGCTAATTCTAGAGGTGTACACAGGCTGTAAGGAATAATAAACAATAGATTGGCAATCGTTACCAACTTTATGCCGTTGTAAAACTCTCTGAAGTGCCCTAAATACAGTCCTGCATTAAAAGCTAAAAAACAGAGAGCAAACACAACTAACAAGCGCTTGTCGCGCGCCCTGTAAGTTCCGTGTTTTTGATAAAAATAATAGACGAGATAAATAACAGCGGGCCATAACATCAATAAAGAATAATTCTGTTGATGTGGGAATATTAAAGGGATGACTAAAAACAAGTAACCCAATTCCCAAAGCTGGTGTAGATTGGATGTTCTTTTAAAAGGCCTTGTCCTTAAAAAGAAAAAAGTGAATCCAATTAGAACTACACGAAGAGTATTAATAATCCAGCCTATTTCCTCCTCGTTCAGTTGATTTAAAAATAAGGGAGATTGTTGCAATACATCCAAATGGAATATGGCAGTTATCAAGGCAGGAATCCCTGCATGCGCAAAATCCAGTATGTGCTGCTGTTCCAAAGGATTAATGTTTCCCCACCACCCGTCTAATAAAAGTTGATTGTATTCATACCCTAAAAATATTACGGGTAAATACAATAATACAACGGAACACATCACAATAGAAATGAAGCTTCTGAATTCTCCTCGATAAAGTAAGTATGGAATCAATACCAGAGGCAATAGCTTTATATTTATTCCAATTGCCAATAATAGTCCTCCCTTAATTTTATTCCCTTTTTTAATACTATATAGTCCTTCAAGGGATATCCATAAAATAAAAATGGTAAGCTGATGAAAATGAAGGTTGTCAAAAATGAAACGAAATACAAAGACAATGGAAAGAATTAAAATTAATCGCTGCCATTTCGCAGGCACTGTTGATTCCGGCAAATAGCCTTTCAATAATTGCCCTACTCTGAAAACTAAACCGACGTTGAGTAAAAGCCAAAATACATTAACCCAATACTCAGATAAATACGTGAAGGGGATCAATAATACTGCAAAAATAGGACTGTAATAATAATAAAGCCACGTTTGATAAACGGTTGTATAAATGTTCTTTTGGTCGAGTATATCAGTCGCCGCCGATAAAAAAATATTCATGTCACACACCCTATCCGCATCAATCAATACATATACGACTACTGCAACAACAAATACTATTTTCCAGATGTAATTTCTAAATATACTCTTCACGCTACGCGAATTGAATTCAACACAATATACCATCAATCATGGACATAAAAGAAGCGGCATGTGAACTTGTTGATTTGATATTGAGCTCCGCTAACCTTTTTTGAGTTGAAGGACCAATTGAAATAACTTTAGCGTCTGTTGGCAATTGGTTGATTTTAAAAAAAGAATCCACATTAGACGGACTAGTAAATAAATAATAATTTGAGTCTTCCACCTGTTTTGATTCCTCCAATGTTTCATAAGCTACGACATCAATTACTTGGCTAGAAGGCAAGGATTTTTGAATTGATCTTTTACTTTTATTACTCAAAGGAAAACAAACTGAATCGGCTCCCAAAATTGATTTAAAACTTTCAGCGACATCATCGGGCGTACCATCACCAACAAACTCACAACTAACATGCAATTTTGCAGTTTGCGCAGTTTGCCCACCCATTGCTCCAAATTTGCAATCTACACTGCCGCCATTATCAAAATAAGCTTGTACACTATTGGAAGATGTAAAAAACACCCACGTTGTTTTTGGAAATTGTACTGATTTTACTCGAGAAGAAATCTGACTTTTAGCAATTAACCTAATTCCGTTAGCCGAACTATATCTTCTTAAAAAATGATTTTCCGGAAGATCATGGCTTAAATACACTATGTTATTAAGCTCTTTTTTTAATACTTCAACAGCCGTTACCGCTAACGATTTGGAATCACCCGAAAGCTGTATTCTTCTTGGCATATTACGCCAATCGCTTGCCATAGAAGCCCATAGGTTGTATTGCTCTCCGTCGTATTTAACAAATACCCCTAATGGCAATTGACAACCACCATTAAAGAGGTTCAACACCTTGCGTTCGATCTCCGTAACTGTCCAGGTCTCATTGTCGGTTAATTTTTCAAGAATACTTTTTAATTCGGCCTCTTCGTCCCTAATTTGTAGTGCCAGTGCTCCTTGTGCTGGCGCCGGAATAAATTCGGTTGGTTCCAGGTCAAAAACCACAAACTCTTTTAGATCGACCTCTAGCCGATTTAAGCCCGCTTTTGCAAGCATTATTGCATCATAAGCTCCTGATCTTAGCTTATTGATTCTAGTGGGCACATTACCCCTCAAATCTTTTAGCACCACATCTGGTCTAAATGCTTTTATCTGATTTTTTCTACGAGCAGACGATGTGCCTATAATTCCCATTTCTTTTACGCCGTGCGGCATTAAAGAAGAATAACTTTCTTTGGCAATCAACAGCACATCTGTTGGGCTTTCGCGTTTAGGAATCGCGGCAATAACCAATCCTTTTGGCTGCGTTGTTTCAAGATCTTTGTGTGAGTGAACAGCAATGTCAATGTTATTTGAAAGAAGCTGCTCCTCTATCTCTTTGGTGAAAAACCCTTTGCCCTCAAGCTTATCAAAACTTAAATCTTGTACCCGATCTCCTTGAGTTTCTATAATAGTAATGGTAGATTTGTGTCCTAAATCTGTTAGCTTAGCTTGTACATATTTAGCCTGCCAAAGTGCCAGATCGCTACCTCGAGACCCAATAATAATAGGTTGGTGCATTAGTCTTTAGTAAGCTGTTCATCGAGTAGTATATCCTTGGCTATTTTCATTGGTCCAGCGATGTACTTCTTCTCCATGTATTCAATTACTTTATCCAGTACTTCCTTAGATTCCTTATTCAGTCCATTCAATTCTCTGGCAAACACCGTTTCAAAGGCCATTTCCTTAATCTCTTTGACTAATTGAGGAACTTGACTCATGGCTTTTTCAACTTGTCTCTCCCGGTAGGTATTTCTAAAATCTTCTAAGTTATGCTGTATAATCTTGTCACAC
>Ga0315322_10002318_pt1 | contig 14717 bp, 8 predicted proteins | sample M110021515metaG_FD_203461 | JGI IMG/M metagenome (GOLD analysis project Ga0315322, IMG submission 203461) | Ammonia-oxidizing marine archaeal communities from Monterey Bay, California, United States - M1 100m 21515 | ecosystem: Environmental > Aquatic > Marine > Intertidal zone | place: USA...
CACGCCTCACACCCCCATGCAAGCCAAGGAGGAAGACCTAGCCAGATTTTCCCACTTAAAGGGCAAGCGCCGCCAAACCTACGCCGCGATGCAATGGTGCATGGACCTCAATATTGGAAAGATCCTTGCTCACCTCAAAAAAACCAAACAGATCGAGAACACTCTCATCGTTTTTTACTCCGACAACGGAGGAAGCGTCACCGCCTCACACGCTTGTAATGCTCCCCTAAACGGAATGAAGGGCTCGTTCCTGGAAGGCGGAATTCGCGTCCCTTTCATCTTCCACTGGCCCAAGGGACTACCCTCGGGAAAGATCTTCATCCATCCTTTCACATCACTCGATCTTCTCCCCACTTTTATAGCTGCAGCAGAAAAACAGCTTCCACCTCGAATCACCAAGAAAGGTCGCAAAAAGATCGTCAATCATGACGGCCGTAACTTGCTTCCCTTCCTGCGAGGAAACGTCGCCAAAGCTCCCCACGAAGTTCTTTTCTGGCGCATGACGATGCGAGGCGCTGCGATCCGTGAAGGAAACTGGAAACTTCTCGTCAATGTTCATACTCCGCCAGCCCTTTACAATCTAGCCGAGGACATCTCCGAACAGAACAACCTCTACCGAAAAATGCCCGAAAAAGTTACCGCCCTCTGGCTAAAATTGAATCAGTGGCAGGAGTCTCTCGAAGACACTCCGCACTGGCAGGAGGATCCCTACTGGCAGGGCTACAATCGTAAACTTTATACTCACGATTACTGGCTTACCCAACCAGCAAAGAACGAAGAATATAACGGGATCCGTTAAGTAGGGCAGTGATCTCAGGAGCGATCAGAGGAAAAGTGAAAAACACCATCGTCAGAAAGGGGGCATTCCCCGACATTTTTGGTTGGACGAATCGTTCTCAAACAATGACGGACTGAAGCATTCAAGATACCCAAACTTACAAACCATCTTTGAATATTTTCTCTCAATACCTCCCTGAACCCCATTAATGTTATGGGAATGAAACAACCTATCGCTTCAGCCGAATGCGACGATATTCCATTTGTCCACGATCCCCTTCCAATCCGATTGGACCGCTCTTCGGGAGCTTGAATTCTTCTTCAAGAACTTCGCCATTGCAGGTACAGCGCGCGGTTCTTCCTTTCACCTCAACAATAATTTCATTCCAATCACCCGGCTTGTAGTTTTTCAGATCTTTGTAGGGGCCGGCAACCAAGTAATCACGACACTGAAGCTGGGGGCGACGAATAAAGACTCCGCTATCGGCGTTTGCATTAGCACGAAATTCGAGCTTCAGCGTGAAATCCGTGTCGAACTCCTCGGTCGTCCAAAGTTGGGTGAAACTTCGACCTTCCGGTGGAGTGGTCACGACGAGGCGACCGTGCTTCGCATAGTAGCGCTCCTCGCTGCTCGTCACTTTTCCATCAAAGCTTTCCATTTTGGCAAGCGTCCTCTTATTCCGGTATCCCCACCCTGTTAAATCCTTTCCATTGAAAAGAAGTTCATATCCCTCCTCGGATTTAAAATCGTCCACGGGAACTTCGACAAGATCCATTAATTCAAGAACAGGACGTAAAGTATTTCCCCACATCTTGTAACCCACCGCATTGGGGTGAAGGAGATCAGGGAACTCCACCTTTTTTGCGTTCCCATTCTCATTGGCAAACATCGACCACGTATCGATCAAAGTAACTTGCTTATCCCCCTTCACAGCCTCCGCGTAGAGAGCATTGATTCTCTTAATTTGCTCCGCCGAACGCTTCTTCGATTCATGACTCGGGAAAACATTGCAAAGAATGATCGGCATCTCTTTGCTCGACGCCTTGAGTTCCTTAATAAGGAGTTTCAAATTGCCCGCAATCACCTCCGGGCTTGCCCCCTCCTCGAGATCATTTGTCCCCATCAAAAGCACCACGCCGGTAGGCTTCAGCGCCAGAACATCTTCCGGCATCCGGTAAAGCATTCCCCGAGTGGTGTCTCCGCTAATTCCACGGTTTGCGACTTTTGTTTTACCAAACGCTCCTTTCAAATTATCGCCCCAACTCTGGGTGATGGAATCTCCCAGAAACACCAACGATCCCTGCTTGGCTTCAACCTCCTTCGCCCAAGCCGTGCGCTTGTTTTTCCAGAGATTACGGAACCAATCGTATCGACGAACCGGTCCCTCTCCTGCAATTTCGGAATTCGGAGGAATTACTTCCACCGGCTCACGGGCCGTAAGCAAAGAGATCGGAAGGACGACAACAAAAAACGCAATAAACAAACGCATGCCCAAGAACATGTGAGAATTCCCACACTCTGACGAGCAAGGATTAGCTGCGAATCATCGGCGTCTTCCCCGGAAACGATCACGCGGATCCTCTTCCTTCTCTTCCTCGTCCTTGTAGCCAAGAATTCCGCCCTTTTTGAGATTACGAACGAAGTCCTTCATATCGGTCTTAAGTTGCTCGTCGGAAACCAAAGCTCCCAGCGCGCCCTTCCGGTCATCGACTTTCTCGAGTGCTGCCGTTGCGGTATCGGCCGTGCGCTCAATCGAGGTTAAAACGCGCGGCACATCTTCCAGCGCGGGGCCCACCCGCGCGAGCACGGATTGAGCCGTCTGATTTGTCTCCCGGACCTCGTTGATCGCGAGATTAAAATCCCCAATTGCCGGATCGAGCTTCTCGCCCAACTTCACGAATGATGCTGAAGCTTTTTCGAGGTTCTCAAGAGTCCCATCGAATCGTTTGATATTTTCTGCGGCAAGCACCTCTCCGTTTATCTTGTCCATCGTCTCTGAAAGCTTGGAAGCCACATTCTTAACCTCATCAACCGATTCCCCAATTTTCAAAAGCGCTTTCTCCGCTTCTTCGATCACCTCTCGCGTACTTCCCGCAATCAATTCCGCTTCACTCTGGAGAAGATCCAGACCACCTGGTCCGGCACCTGCGACAGTTTCCCCTTGTTCTATAAAATCATCCGTCCCCACCGAAGGTGGAGTGATCAAAATTTCTTTGTCTCCCAGAAGACTAGCCTGACTGATCCTCATAAACGCCCCCTTTTCGATCCGGTGATCTTCATCAATCGCGAGAACGACTTGAATTTCCGAACCACCAATGAGCTTGGGTTTCTCTGCCACTTGTCCGATCTTGGCACCTCGCAAGCGCACGGTACTCCCCTTAATGATCCCAGGAGCTTCCTTGAAGTTCACCTTGATTTCATAGCGTTTCTTGAACAGATCACCAATATTCCCAAAGAGGAGAATGATCGCACCAAGCATCGCCAGCCCTAGAAATAGAAAGACCCCAACAAGCGTCTCGGTTTTTTTTGAATTAGTCGCCATAACGCTACTATGGCTGCCCGGAGCCGAAATCACAAATCCGAATCCTGCGAACGCCCTTCAACGAAATTCACGAGGACAGGATCCTTGCTAGCCTTCAATTCGTCTGGAGTCCCTTCCCAGTAGACCAAACCATCCTTCATAAATACCAAACGGTCTGCGATTCGAAACGCGCTGCGCATTTCATGGGTGATTACGACATTGGTGATGCCATGCTCGTTCGCTAGGTCCCTAATCAACCGGTCAATCGAATCCCCGGTCACCGGGTCCAGCCCTGCGTGAGGCTCATCGTAAAGCACACAACACGGTTCTTCCACCACCGCGCGGGCCAGAGCCACCCGCTTACGCATTCCACCCGAAAGAGTAGCAGGCATCTTATCTTCCTGACCTTCTAGGTGCACGATTTTTAGAGCCTCACTTACCCGGCGAGAGAGTTCATCGCGATCTCTGACGCCAGCCTCCTGCATCGGAAACGCAACGTTCTCTGCAACCGTCATCGAGTCAAACAAGGCCCCGCTTTGAAACATCATGCTAACCTTCTTCCGAGCCCAACTTAGCTCCCGCTCCGACAGATCAGAAATCACCTTTCCTTCCAAAGTCACCGTCCCCTCATCCGGCTGAAGCAAGCCCACCATGTGCTTCATCAAAACCGATTTCCCACCACCCGATCCACCAAGCAAAACCAAAATTTCTCCTCGCCTGACATCCAGATCTACCCCTCGAAGCACCACTTGGTCACCAAAACTCTTCTTAATGCCTCGCATCTCCAGGAAAATCTCACCTTTCATACCCCTTTTCTATGCGCTTGAATGAAGAATTGCACTCCGGGAAATTTCCGATTTGCTCCCAGAGATGAGTTCCTCGCCACCTCCCCACAACCTGATCGTGATCGGAGGCGGTGCGGCGGGCTTCTTTGGAGCCATTTCGGCGGCCGAAGCCGGCACCCCAAATATCCTCATCCTAGAACGTGGCCCAGAAATCCTCACCAAAGTCCGTATCTCTGGTGGTGGTCGATGTAATGTCACCCATCACTGCTACGAACCCCGTGAACTTGTCGAAAACTATCCCCGCGGAATCAAAAACCTCATCGGCGCTTTCCATCACTTTCAACCAGCCGACACCATCACTTGGTTCGAAAGCCAAGGCGTTGAGCTGAAAGTTGAATCGGATGGTCGTATGTTCCCCACTACCGACAATTCCGAAACCATCATCACCGCCCTCACCTCCGCCGCCCGAAAAAACGGCATTACCTGGCACATCCGCTGTGGAGTGGCAAAGGTTCGTAAGATCGACAACCTCTTCGAACTTGAAACAACCAAAGGCATAACCTACCTCACCAAGTCACTTCTTGTCGCCACTGGCGGGATTCGCAGTAAACACGCCCGCATTCCAGCCGAAGACCTTGGCCACAAATTAAGCGATCCTGTTCCCTCACTCTTTACCTTCAAGATCGAGGACTATCGCCTGCACGGCCTCCCCGGAGTCTCCGTTCCCAACGCCTTTCTCCGGACCGGGAAAATCGAAACGCAAGGTCCGCTCCTCATCACCCATTGGGGTCTCAGCGGTCCGGCCGCCTTAAAGGCCTCGGCTTGGGGAGCGCGTGAACTCTCCAAAACCGACTACCATTTCACTCTTGAAGTCAATTGGACCGGAAGCGAAACCCCCGATTCCCTTGAGAGAATATTCAATGAACAACGTCGTGAACACGGAAAACGAAAAGTCGCAAAACGTAGCATCATCGAAGGCATTACCCACCGTCTCTGGCAACGCTTGACCGAAACCGCACGGATCACCGAGGCGACCACTTGGGCCAATCTCACCCGCGAGCAATCAAGCGATCTTGCTCACGAATTAGCCGCTGCAAAATTCAAAGTCACCGGCAAGAGCCTCAATAAAGAGGAATTTGTGACCTGCGGCGGAGTCTCGCTCGATGACCTCAACTTGAAAACAATGGAGAGTAAATCCGTTCCGAACCTCTACTTTTCCGGTGAAGTTCTCGACATCGATGGGGTCACCGGCGGCTTTAATTTTCAATCCGCCTGGACCACCGGGCATCTCGCGGGTCTCGCCATCAATGAACGCCTGCATTGCAATTCCAGCGGGATGGTCTAAATCATCGCCATGAGCGACCCTCACCCTTTCCTTACCCAAGATTTCAAAATCAAATGGTCCACCCTGACTCCCGATCATATTAAAGTCGACGTCACCAAAGCCATTGAAAACGGCAAGGACAACATCGAAGCCGTCAAGGCTATCACGCCTGACGAGGCCAGCTTTGAAAATACTTTTGGCGCCCTAGAGTCTGCCACCGACGATCTCGACCGCTCCTGGGGGCGCGTCAACCATCTCGATTCCGTCGCTAACTCCGATGAACTCCGTGAGGCTCTCAACGAAATGCTTCCAATCGTCTCGGAATTCTCTTCATCCATCTCGCTCGATGACGACCTCTGGAAGGTTCTGAAATCCTATTCAGAATCCGAGGCCGTCACGACGCTCACTGAAATTCAACAACGCTTCGTCCAAGAAACCTGCAACGATTTCAAAGCTGCCGGGGCGAATCTCAATCCCGACTCAAAAAAGCGCATGTTCGAAATCAATGCCGAGCTTGCCAAAGTCACTCAAAAATTTGGGGAGAACGTTCTCGATTCCACGAATGCCTGGGAACTTTACGTCGATAGTGAAGACGCATTGGCGGGCCTTCCCGAATCGGCCAAAACTGGCGCGGCCGAGGATGCTAAGAGCAAAGGAAAGGAAGGCCAGTGGCGCTTCACTCAGCAATTCCCATCCATGTATCCCGTCATGCAGTATGCCGAGACCGCCGAACTGCGTAAAAAGATTTGGGAAGGTGGCGGCACCATCGGCCACGGTGGTGATCACGACAACACCGAACAAATTTGGAGTATCCTGAAGCTCCGCCAGGAGAAAGCAGATCTCCTTGGGTTTAGCAATTTCGCCGACCACGTTCTCAATCGCCGCATGGCGAAATCCGGAACCGGCGCGCTCGAATTCACAGAAAACCTTCACTCAAAGATCAGCGAGAGCTTCAAGGAGGATATGAACAGCCTTGAAGCTTATTGGATGAAAAATACTGGAGCGAAAAACGGCTCAATGGAACCTTGGGATGTTGCCTTCTGGTCCGAGAAGCGCCGCAAGGAACTCTATGACTTTGATGACGAAGCCTTACGCCCCTACTTCCCGGTCGACCAAGTCATGACCGGACTATTTTCTCTGACCTCCAAAATCTTCGGCATCAAGATTTCCAATTCCGAGGCTGAAACCTGGCATCCTGAAGTAAAGTTTTATGAAATCCACGACACCGCATCAGGCGATCACCTCGGCTCATTTTACGCCGATTGGCATCCTCGTGAATCAAAACGCGGCGGAGCATGGATGAACTTCCTTGAAACCGGAATTCCCAATCCACGCACTCCCCATCTCGGACTCATCTGCGGAAACATGTCCAAGCCCACCAGGGACAAACCGGCCCTCCTCACTCACAACGAAGTCGAAACTGTCTTCCACGAGTTTGGCCACTTGCTTCACCACCTCTTGTCAGACGTCAAAATTAAGTCACTCGCCGGGGTCAATGTCCCTTGGGACTTCGTAGAACTTCCATCCCAAATTATGGAAAATTTCTGCTGGGATCGTGAGTCTCTTGACTTCTTCGCCAAGCACTACGAGACGGGTGACACCATTCCTAACGAACTCTTCGATAAGATGATCGCAGCCCGCAACTACATGTCGGCCTCATCCTTCATGCGACAACTCTCGCTCGGGAAACTCGATCTCGAATTACACGTCCACCCAGAACGTTACCTCGGTAAGGATCTCGACGATGTGGATCGCGAAATCCTTGCCGACTACAAAGCCAAACTGGCCACTCAAGGCCCTTCGATGGCCCGACGTTTCAACCACCTCTTCTCGTCACCCGTTGGCTACGCCGCCGGCTACTATTCTTACAAATGGGCCGAGGTTCTCGATGCCGACGCCTTCACTCGCTTTCGTGAAGAAGGAGTCCTCAATCATGAAACCGGCATGAGCTTTCGAAAAGAAATTCTGTCGAAAGGCAACTCACGTCCCGTCGACGAATCCTATCGACGATTCATGGGCCGTGACCCTGAGCAAGCCGCTCTTCTCGAACGATCAGGACTCGCCTAGTTAAGGCCGCAAGGATGTGCTTCAAAAAGGACGCCACCTTTATCGAGTCATCACCTTTCAATTCGACACGCTCATTTTTACCTCGTTCTCTACCTTCCAGAGGGTTTATTTCAAGCCATGCCCGATGCCCTGACCGCTACTGCCAAAGCACTTAATCTCGACGGCTACGAAAAACATATCTTTCTCTGCGCGACGCCGACCGAAGCAAAATGCTGTGCTCACGACGAAGGAATGGCCTCCTGGCAATTTCTTAAAAAACGCCTTAATGAATTGAAACTTTGCGGGCCGCAAGCCCTAGTGCACCGCAGCAAAGCCGACTGCTTGCGCATGTGTATCCAAGGCCCCATTGCCGTCATCTATCCGGAAGCAATTTGGTATCACTCCTGCACCCCTGAAAATCTCGAGCGCATTATCCAGGGTCACCTCATTGGAGGCACTCCGGTTGGGGACCTTCAGATCGAGCCTTAGCAAAAACCCGTCTTCGCTCTATGCGCTTGCCGCCCCTCACCCCGCCAGCTAAACCTTTTCAATGCCCGTCCACGTTGTCACCGGAACTGATGAAGGCCGCGTCTCCGAAGAGGCCGCGTCTCTTTTCGAGAAACTAAAGGCACCGGGTAGCGACGATTTTTCGAACGAAATCATTGAAGGGGTCGCCGACAACGCGGAAGGCGCGTTCCAAAAATGCTCGCAAACGATCGAGGCGCTCCAAACGCTAGGACTCTTTGCCGCTCATAAAGTCGTCTGGCTAAAGGCCGCTAATTTCTTTGGCACCGACCGCACCAGCGACGCAGAACGCGCTGTCACCGGTGTCGAAAATCTGCTCGAGATCCTCCAGAACGGGCTTCCTGAAGAGGTCGATTTTCTACTCAGCGCCACTGGGATCAACGGGGTGCGACGGTTTGGAAAATGGGCCAAGAAGAATACAAGCTATCAAGCTTTCGATAAAATTGACGTCTCGAAGGAAGGTTGGGAGGAACAGGTTGCGCGGATTGTCAAACAAGTCGCTGGTGAGAAAGGCCTTAGCATTCAAGGTGAAGCTCTTGAGCTCTTCGTGCAACGAGCCGGAGCAGAGACCCGACAGATCAGCAATGAGATCGACAAGATAGACCTCTATCTCGGCGCGAGTCGCCGAGAGGTGTCCGTCGATGATGTCACCCTCATGGTCTCGGTGAGCCACAAGGGTGTCATTTGGGAAATCTCCCGGGCAGTCGAAAAGCGAAATGCCAAACGGGCTATCGAACTCATTGATTCACTCATCGCAAAAAACGAGAATGCGGTCGGCCTGATCAAAGCCTCGATCATTCCGACTGTTCGGAACCTCTTCTTCGCCAAGCTGGTGTCAGCCTATGGTTCCGCTAATCGAGCTCCCGCGGGAATCCAAGCCGTTCTTCCCAAGAAAAAAGACGGCACCGTCAACACATGGGGTCTTAAAATGGCCTCGGCCGGTGCAAAGAATTTCACCCTCCCCCAACTTCAACAAGGCATGAACGATTGTCTCGATGCCGACAAGGCGTTGGTGACCTCGGGGCAGGATCCGCGGATGGTTCTTCACAAGCTCGTCATCCGTCTTTGCGATGGAAAACGTGCTGCTTAAAGAATCTTGGTTTTAGTAACAAAAAAAACCCGAGTGGCACTCGGATCTCTTTTGCTTTCTGAATTTTATACGGCCCTACGATCGGCGGCGGCGCATTGCCATTGCGGCCAGCGCCAAGGCTAGCAAAACGTTTTGCGTCGGCTCCGGAATGGCTGCTACTGCAAGGGGCTCTCCAGTATTCTCAAAAGCCCAGCTGTGGATCACTCCAGGGATGTCGTTATTCTGAAACGTCACTTCCACCCAGCCATAGGCTACCGTGTCATTGCCGTCAGCCAACACCACCGAAAAGCCCACATAGCCTTTCTCTCCCGGAGTAAAGTTCACAAAGTTATCTGCCGAACCTCCATACCCGGTCGAGTAGGTCGAGCTGGGGCCCACTGCCACTCCGACGCCCAGGTTCTTAAGAACGTCCGTATTTCCCGTTCCCTCTCGCACCGGCTGCCAGCTTGGGGTGTCGGCAGTTTCATCGGCATCATTACTGAAACCTTGCCCAGCAAACACAAAGTTGAGATCCCCGCCAGAAAGCCCTGCAACCGTAGTGCTTGTCGTGCCGGTCTCAAGATTGACGGCGACACCCGAATAATCCGCTGGAATGGGAATGTCCTCATCGACAAAGGAAATCACAGCAGCATTTGCATGAGTCACTGACCAGGCCAGCAACGCCGCCAATGCCTTAAAGGATTTTGTTTTTGTTCGCATATTATGAATGATTAGAGACAAGTCCTGTGAGTTTGATTGGAATTCCAGATGCTTATGGGGCAGTCACCTGAAGACGGCCAAAGCGGGCTTTCCGTCCGCTATTTGGTAGAATAAGTGGAAACTCGACAATCACAGCTTCGATGGCTTCACCACCAGCTCCGGTTCCAGTCGCCACAACAGTTGGTGAAACACTATTGTCCTCGTAATCGACAACGTTCGGACTGAACTGCTCAGTGAACGTCAAAGGAATCGCAGAAAAATCAGCTCGACGTGTGTAGCGGAAGTAGCGCTTACCGTTAGTGGAATCACTCCAAACCTGAGGCGGTCCAAGTGAGGTCACGGTTCCCGCAACTCCATCGACGGTCAGAGTTCCAGCACCAGCGGTTGGATCCAAACCAGCCGCAAAGTTCGCAAGGTTCGTGAGCCCATTAAAGGCAACTGCACTATTAGCACCCGCACCAGAATTCGCAGGAGCTCCGTAGTTATCAACGCGCCATTGGCCGAAACTGGTGTAGCTCGTGAAGGCAATCCCGACATCGTTTCCATCACCCGCCGCAGTATCAATTGTCGCAATAAGCTCAGTGGCATCTGCATCTAACGCACCACCTTGCGGTAAGCCCGCAAAACCTCCAATCACAGATTCGGCATTATCGTTATCGATGATAAGAAGGGTTCCCGGAGTGAGTCCGCCACCAGCACTGACTTCAAGGACGCTAGCGCCCCCCAGAGTGACCGTTCCATTTACAATCACCTGATCATGACCAATACCCGGCGTATTGTTATCAAGGTCAACTTCAAGAGTTCCGTTGATTATAAGGTTCCCAGTTGTGAACGTGCCTACGCCTGCACCGGGTTTAAGAGTCGCATTAACCCCAACCGTGACTTGAGAATTGGTAGAACCAGATCCCATTAGAATAGCAGCTCCGTTCACATTGAAGTTGTCGCCACCAGTCTGCGTTCCATTGAAAACGGTCGTTCCCGTGCCACACACGGTCGTGCCGGTATAGGTGTGGTTTCCTGAAAAAGTAACGACGCCCTCATCAAAACTGCCCTGAACAAGGACATTTCCAGGACCGGAGATATCACCGGTGATCGTCCAAGTCCCATTGTCGCGGTTATCGCTGCCCTCGAAATTAACATTGGTAGCAGGGGTCATCACAATATTGCCACTGATGGTCAAATCACAGCCCTCGAGCCCGTAATTACCATACCCGCGCGTTCCACCATCGATTGGGATGATGTTTCCGGAGAGTTCGTAATCGACTGTCCCGCCGCAGCGGAAGCCACCTCCAGTGATATCGATGTCATTAGAAATCACCAACCCTGAGGTTCCCGCCTGCAACTGAGATCCCCGAGAAAGCACCTTACCGGTTCCTAGATGGCCGTTATGATTGACTACCGTGAAGCCCGCCTTAGTCCCCTGATCGACCCCGTTGTAATTTGAGGTCGCCCCATCGCCGAGGACAAAACCCCCAGTGAAGGTATTGGCACCAGGATTGTCAAAAATGATTGTTCCATCGCCGAGTGTCCCAACCGAGCCGGTGCCACTGATGACACCAGTCTGGCTGATCGTCTTATCGACATCGACGTTGAGCTCAAGAAGACCCGGGTCTGTCACGACAACCGGTCCATCCCCAGCGAGTTCACCCTGAATCCCGGTAATGTTCACAAAGCCAACTCTCAAGGTCCCATCCAGAATTGTCGTGGTGCCAGTGTAGGTATTGACTCCGCGAAATACCAGCAGAGCCGAGCCGACCTTGGTGAAATTTCCACTTCCGGAAATGATGGCATCAATTCCAGGCCCCACATTACCGGTGGCACCCACCTCAAGCGTATTGCCCTGAAGATCGATACTGGTGGTCGTCGCCGCACCGAGTCCTCCAATTTGCACCGGGCCTGCAGTATCAGTAAGCTGAAGGGTAACGGTATCCGCCAGAGTCACGTTTTCTGTGGTGTAGTCACCATCGTTAATGACGACTGAGCCGGTCGGCTGCACGGCTCCAAGCGCGCCCGTGAGAGTGGCAAAGGCATTCAATCCAATAGTACCCGATTGAGCACCCGCAGTGCCTAGGTCACAATCGGCGACCGAATCTCCAATACTCCCAGTAAAGCTATCATCAACGTAGATGGGATTTGGAGCCGTCTCAGAATAAAGAATGGCACCAGTAGTTGGACCGCCACCATCTTCGTCTCCATCATCAATAGACACGCTGATAATTGTGGGATCAGCCGTGTTGCCACCAGTCACAAATTCTACTCCGGCAAGTGCCGCATTAACGGCCTCTGCAGTCCCCGTAACGGTCCAAACTCCAGCGCTGAAGCTCTCGCCATTGCCGCTACCCGTGGTTAGAGTTCCATCCGCAGAAGAAGCCCAACCAGCAATCGTCAGTGTCGCAGTGATACTATCTGATGTTCCGGAAGTCGCTGTGGTAGTGCCAGAAGACTCGTTCCAGAAACGCACGCTGCTAACAGCTGAGTTACCATTGGCGAGAACCTTGATAGTTGCAGGTGCAGTAACACCGAAGGCGCCTGTCCCGTTATTTGAAGCACCAGTTCCGCCGCCCGCATTGATGAAGTTAACGGAATGATCACCACGCCAATTGTTATTATCGTTCCCCGTAAGCGTAGCAGTTGCTTCAACTGAACCATTGACGGAACTTTTAACGGTATTGCCCACAATGTCGAATACGAGCGCTAGTCGCGCCGGGAGCCCAGCCGTCACGGGGTTTGCTCCATTCAGTGGCACTACAATCGTGTTGTCGCCTCCCCAACTAAGGTCCGTAAAGGCACCTGTAAGAGATCCATCATCGGTTGGAGCATTCGCAGGTGTCCCACCCGCCTTAGAGAGCAAGTGAAGAACACCATCAACGAGATGTATCGAGGTTCCATTGCTAGAACCACCAATCTCCCAGACCTGCACAATCTCGGTGAGGTCGGCCGCCTGCGGAATAAAGTCAATTTCGACCGAGAAACCGGCAACATCACTGAGCGCTGGGCCAGTGCTATCAACATCATGAGTCGCTCCCGCGATCGCTCGGCCATCGCTGTATACCGTGGTATTACCGATACCGTTGGTTTGGAACAACGCTGTCCCAGCAGTGGTGACGACCGAATCATAATCAGCATCTGCATCCGTAACTACGATATCACCAACCGACACGTTACCAACTCCACTGATTACTTGCTCAAGGCCTGTTCCCGTTGGCTCGCTATTCGCTCCATCCTCAATTAAAAAACTAGCAACAGACGAGCTCCCGATTGATCCGGTGACAGTCGGACCAGACACACCTGTGATCGTTGCTATAATTGTTTCAGTTCCCTCGAAGAGCCCATCGACGTTGGTCACGATGTTCACCGTTGCAGAAGTCGCTCCATCCAAGATATCAACCGAAGCAACACCGGTGTAGTCCGTGCCATCAGTTGCTGAACCACTATATGCGAGCGTGACCGTGATGTCTCCGCCAACCGGAGCAACGTCAGTTGTGACAATGAAATCGCTAGTCCCACCCTCGACGGTATTTCCATCTTCGGCGATCGTCACGGTGGAGGTGGGAAATGCAACATTCACCACAAAACTACTACTTTCAGATGCCCCCCCATCTGAGACCGTAAAATCAAATCCACCACTCAAGACAGAATTTCCAGCATCAAAAGTGACGAGATTATTGTTAACATCATCCTGGGTAAAGGTTCCACCATTTCCCACTTCAGCACCGCCGTTACGGAGAGTTCCGCCAGCCGGAACACTATCGAGGGTATAAGTCAGGGAGCTTGCTGGAGTATCGTTATCGAAGGTGCTGAGAGAGGATGACCCAATGACATTGCCTGTCGAACTAGGCACCACTGTGATTGGCAGATTGACCGCAATTGCCGGATCGTTACTGACGACCAAGCTGTCAATACTCAGGCCCTGCATCGTAGGCGTGTTCGGGAAAGCACCACTAGCCGTCCCAACATTTTGACTGGTCAATTCCACCGTCTGACCACCCGTTAACTCAATAATTGCGGCACCCCAGCTTCCTGAGGTTCGACTATTGGCATTATCCCGATTATAGGCAGCTCCCTGCCCACGATTGAGTCGACCTCCAGATCCATCAATTTGAAAACCGGTAATCGGAATCACACGGTCATTGTTATCATTGGTTGCGTTACTCTGAGTAAAAAGGCTACCAAAGAGCAGATAGTCACCATCATCATTGACGGTCACCGAACTTCCACCGGCATGAGTGAAAGTTGCGTTTGCCGAACTGCTCAGAGAATTGAACCCGATCGCGGTTTCGGAACTATTCACGACGTTCTGATTGGTGCTGTCGGTCACCTCTATGTATTTCGCCGCCACAGGCAGTTTGATGATGCTGAGTGCAGTCTCCCCTCCCTGAATGACACCATTTGCGCCAGTAGGTTCTTTCGCCACTTCAACGTTGAGAATCTGACCTGCCGTAGCCGAGACGATCATTCCTATTGCCGCCATACCTTCGTTGGTATCTTCGTTACCTCGCACATAGGTCGTGGTCCTCGAACCAGGAACGATCGAGCCATCGAGTGTCAACGATTGCTGGAAGTTGGTTCGAGTATTGTTGGTCGCTTTTTGAAGGCTCGTGTTCGCGAACACGAGATAAAGGCCGGTCTCGTTGAGTGTCACGTTTCCGCTTGTCGGAGTGAACGAAAAAGCACTCCCCAGACTCGATGTCGCATCAAGAACATCATAGGTCACATCAACCGCAGCGGTGCTGACATCGCCCCCTTGGTTGGTTGAGCGCTGAGCACTTAGATAATCCCAAGAATCGTCCAGCTTAAGAAGCTGGATTGCAGACTGACCTGCCACACGGAATGGAAGGACCGTGTTTGTATCGTTGTCACTACGCCGAGTCTCAAGAGTCATGATGTCATCATCGGCTGCGACAGTAATGATCGCACCTCCCGACATCACCGCCTCATCGGCCCCACCG
>Ga0315322_10002321_pt1 | contig 14712 bp, 19 predicted proteins | sample M110021515metaG_FD_203461 | JGI IMG/M metagenome (GOLD analysis project Ga0315322, IMG submission 203461) | Ammonia-oxidizing marine archaeal communities from Monterey Bay, California, United States - M1 100m 21515 | ecosystem: Environmental > Aquatic > Marine > Intertidal zone | place: USA...
GGGCTTTGAGATCATAGTGTTTTGGCGGCGGCCCCGTTACCGCTGCCGTTATGCGAAACAGCAGCAAACGCACCAATGAGTGTGCACGCCGACAATCACTCAAATTATCACAACGCATCGGACGGCAAACCGCCTTATTTTGTCGGCGCGGCAGTAGGATGGATTGGGCTCACGTTCGGGCCCGGTGAACCAACTGGTCCGTCGCATCAATGTCACAGAAGTTTTTTGACAACAGACCTAAGACACCCTTGTCTCGTTCGTAGGATTGGTGGATCACGATGCTTCGTAATTGGGTGAAGGAGAACAATAGGATTGGAAAAACTCTAACGTTGACTTTTGTCTGCACGGCCTTGTGTCTCGTTCCTGTTCCAGCCTTCGCGGTCATCATCGGCGACTTTCCGGTCCTCGGGGGTTGATCGAGAAGGCCGACGCGTTCGTGATTGCGCGTGTCGATCATCACGTGGACGCCCGGATCAATCCAACCCTCTACACCACGCATGACTGCTACATCTACCGAACTTTGAAGGGAAGACTACCTTCCGGCAGAACGACGCGTCTGCGGTTGATGGACGCACGAACGTCCTTTGAGTACAACCAGAAACAGCACAGAAAACAGAAGTCGTTGCTAACACGAGCATCGAAATGGATCGACGAACAATTGCGTGAACCGGAGCGGCGAAGCAACGGTTCTTGAGAATGGATAGATATCCGTCGCCGCTCGGTTGTCTTTAACGTTCGCTCTGAAAGGATGACAACGATGATCTTGCGCAAACTGATCGTGATGGCAGCTTGGTGCATGGCCAGCTCCACCTGCTTTGCCGAATGGGAAATCGTATCCGTGACGACGGAACCGTTCACAAGGGAGTCATACAACGGGCCGCCGGAAGTGCGCATGCAGCTTTCTCTTCGGAACACCGCCGACCGCGACATTCTAGTCTGGGGGCAGACCTTTGCATCCGATAAGCACTTCTACTTGATCGATTCGTTCATCCAAAACGCAGAGAACACCGTGTGGGAACGACAGAATGACGGCATCTGTGGATCCGTCGGGAAGACCGGATGGATCACGGTCAAGCCGGGACAGGTAATCCAGCAGGATAGCGTCCTGTTTCGGCGATACGTGGGGCGAAACATGATTCTGACTTTCCGCCGGGCGTACTCAGAGGGAGATAGCAAGGGATCAGAGATTCTCCTCGGTCCGTTCACGGTACCAGTCCCAGTAAAGAGCGAACAATCTCCTGCAGGCGACGTCCTAAAGGCCGCGTCTGGGGAGTGACGTTATCCGACGGAAAGCACGATGATCGATGCCCACGTCTTGCCTGGATTACCATCGACCGGCCCTATGGCTGATCACTTGCACATGGCTGGCGGGCCGCCATGGTCCGAAGGACACGTCATACGTTTTTCCGACGATGCAACATCTGATTTGATCGTCAACTTTCAAAACGGCAATGGTTACGCCACCAAAAATATTTCGTGGAACGACACAGGCAAGTTCGTGATTATCGCCAAAGGTGCTAGCTACTTTATTCACATATCCAACCGAGAGCGATCGTGTTTCGTGTGTGACTTTGGGATTGACTGCAGAATTACTCCCGACGCAAAAAATGCGTTCGTCGCCACCTACCATGACGTACTGATGATTTCCTTGACGGGCGACACCTGCTGGCGAACACATCTCGCCGTGGACGGAATAGAATTTGAAGACGTTGGAAACGACACAATTCGGTGTCAGATCTGGATGGATCCGCCGGATGACTGGCGAGCTGTTTCGCTTTCACGTGCAAACGGCGAGCACGGATAACCATCGGATTCACACGGAGGCCCGTTGGTTCGGTTTAACGAATGGATGTTCTACTCACGGGCACCGGTGGTCTCGGTCGTTATCCGACAGAAATGATTGCAAACTGCTCTATTGGGGGGGCGTGTTGTTGGGTGACTGAGTCACGTTCTTTCCTATATAATCCGTGGCTGACCCACTGATAATTAATTGTTATCCGCCTCAGTCAACATAAGGGGTACACCATCGCAACTGAATGTCCTTGCCCAAAATGCCGGGGCCGGATGGAAGAGGGTTTCATTCTAGATCGCAGCATAGAGGCTTCGCGTCGAAGTTTTTGGATAGCAGGTTCGTGGAGTCCCCCTAAGTTGGACTTCAACCCTGAGCGTTACATGGCCAGATTGGGTGAAATATTTTCGCGTCTTGCGGAGGGCAAGTCCAGGCGGTCAATCGGAATCCGTGTAAGATCCATGCGGTGCGTGGAGTGCGGATACCTCGAGTCGTAGGCCGCGGATTCTTCTGACAGAGAATCCAATCCTAACTCGCCCGATGAATGATTGGTGCGGATCAACCGCGGGATAACAAAGCGATGAAGGCGGAGTGGCCGACAACGCGTTTTGAAATGGAAGATCAACCGCGGCCACCCGGTTATCGCAAACGTTATCGGGCACTATAAGCCGCATGGCGACGGGCCCTTATCACAGATCCCTCGGCAGCCGTTTCCGCTACAGAATCCAAAATCTATCTGGGAGTTCCAACAGTGGCAAATGACAAATCTGAGACCACGACTAGACGTGTCTTCATTCAAAGCAGTGCTGGCACAGTGGGTGCGCTGAGCGGCATGCCCATCATCCAAGTTGCCGGCGGAGAGTATTCGGGCAAGAAGACCAAGGTTGGCGTCATCGGCTGCGGTAGTGTGTCAAGAAAGTATCTGCCACACCTGAAGAGCTGTCCGTTCGTTGAGTTAGTCAGCACATGTGACATCATACCCGTGCGAGCCCAAAAGGCGGCCGCACAGTACAACGTCCCAAATCACTATCCCCATATCGACAAGATGCTAGCCGGCACAGCCTTCGACCTGCTCGTCGATTTGACTGACATGCAGGAACACTACCGGCTGAACAAGCAGGCCCTGGAGGCTGGAAAACACGTCTGGAGTGAGAAGCCCATGGCCAATGATCTAGCCGGGGGACAGGAGTTGTTGGACCTAGCCAAGAAGAAGGGCGTTCGCATATGGGGTGCTCCGACGGTGGTGATGAGCCCGCAGTTCCACTTCATGGCCAAGACGCTGCGTGAAGGTAAGCTTGGACGCGTCGCCGCGGCCCACGCCAGCTATGGGAATGCCGGTCCGAGTTGGTCTAGTTTTTTTTATGATACGAACGGCGGTAGTATGCCGGACCTGGGCGTCTATAACTTGATGACACTTACCGGACTATTTGGACCTGCCCGTTCCATCGTGGCAATGTTGAGCATCGTCACCCCGACCCGAAATATTGGAGGGATTGGCAAAATCAAAGTCGAAGCCGAAGATAACGCCATGGTTCTCATGGACCATGGTGACGGCGTCATTTCGCACATGCAGTGTGGTTTCAACTACCATAAAGGCGGCCATCACGCGGCCACTAATCAATCTCATCACACGATTGCGATCACCGCCACGGGTGGTTCGATGTACTTGGCCGGATACGATTGGGCTCCCCACGGGGTTGATTTGGCGTTGCGTACACAGGGCAATAAGATGCAACGTCATGTTGACGCAAAAAATATAAATGTATACCCGCGGACCGGCCTATATGGCGAGGGCTACTCTTGGCAGCAGGGCGCTTCGCACATAGCCGAATGTATGGCCACGGGCAAACAGCCGGAGGTCTCAGCGGAACACGCCCTGCACGTGATTGAAATCATGACTGCCGCCCGAGAGTCTCAGCGGACCGGCCAACGAATTGCCATCAAGTCGCAATTCACCCTGCCGTCCATCGAAGAGCATTAACCGCATAACAACACAATGTACCGGAGTTGCGGGCCCCGCGGCTATTGCACAGGAACGTCGTTCGCCGCAACCCTGTGATTTGGGTCGTTATCCCGATGGATTTGTGAGATTTCAGAATGAATTTGACGAATTGGCAGACGATCAGGCTGATGACCGTCATCGTTTTTTTCGGCATGGTGAACGTGCTCTTTGCTGACACTGCCGCGGAGGACACACTAAAGATTGTCAATTGGAACGTCCTGTACGGATTCAATCATCGCAAATCCGTTGAAGGAGCAAGTCGCTGGCTCGATACACAAGAGCCTGATGTTATCGCGTTTCAGGAATTGAACGGTTTGTCCGAGAAGAGTCTCAGTGAGTACGGCAGTAATTGGGGGCACCCTTATGCCGTCACGCACAAGAAAGGCGGTTTTCCGGTTGGTCTTACTTCAAACAACCCAATTGAGGTTATCGAACGCGCATCCAAGGGATTTCACCATGGATTCCTGCACTGCAAGACTTATGGGATTCATTTCTTCGTCGTCCACTTTTGGCCAGGCAAATCCAAAGAAGTGGACGAGATTCTCAACAGAGTTGCTCCACTCCTGGAACAGGAGGAGAAAGTGATCATATTGGGCGACTTTAATGGTTGTTCGCGCAAGGACGAAGCATTCCTCGTTGCTAACGCTAAGCTGAGGAAAAGAGACTATACGTTCGTTGACAAAGTTGAGTCCAAGGGGTTTGTTGATATCGTCTATAAACACGATTCGGAGGCTAAGGTATCATGCCCCTCACCTATCACCATCCCCAGATGGTCCAAAGACATGGCCGAGCTAAAGCTGAAGCGTTATCGAATTGACTTCGTATTTGCAGATAGGATACTCGCAGAGGGCTCTCGATCCGGGACGATATCGCTTGCGGAAGAAATAGATACTATTTCAGACCATTACCCTGTCATTGTTGAGCTGGATATCTCAAGGCATAACAAAGCCGTGAAACGGAGCACTCATTCACGCGGCAACTGAAATCAATGTCTTCCGTTGGTGCCCGGTTACGGCAGGCGTTATACCAAGACAAAGAAAGATGACTGACACTCAAAAGAGACAATACCTAGGCGATCTACCCAGAGATATTCAGGACCTGATCTATGAAGGGCAGCATGAGCAAGCGACACAGTTGCTGATGAAACAGAAAGGCCTTCAGAAGATGCAGGCCGCAATGGAGGCCGGACGCATTGCCATGAGGATGAGTGAGGCGTTCCCGGAAACATCGCCCGGGCTCTCGCCGGGGGCCAAGTCCAAACTGACATCCACACAAAAGTACATCATCGCATGGGCGTTCGTGACCCTTTTTGCCGCAACTGGCTGCACGGCCGTCTACTATGGTGGCCGCGGAATCATCATGGGCGCGGCCAGTTCGAAGTGGCCTTCTGTCAAGGGCACAATAAAGAAGTGCGAACCGATAAGGTCCTCCAGCAATGAGAAGAATAGGCATAGCACTGTTTACCACGCCAGAGTCATCTACGAGTTCACTGTTGATGGGAAGACCTTCACTGGCGATCAATATAGCTACGGTGAACCAACTCAGGGCAGCTATTCGAGTGCTGATAGTGCCAAGAAGCAATTCCCTCAAGGCACTGGCATCAAGGTACATTATGATCCCGCCGATCCCAGGGAATCAGTTCTTGAAGCAGGGATCATCTGGTCTAAGTCATTGGGCTGGTTGGTCGTCGGGTTGATCCTGGTCGGTCTCGCATCCCTCGTTGCGTGCGCGATAGTTGCAGTGGCCAAAGACGAACGAGAAGCGGCAGAACAATCTCCTGCAGGCGACGTCCTAAAGGCCGCGTCTGAGGAGTAGCGTTCTGCCAAGAAGGATTGATGGGCACAACATTCCAAAACATTGCCGAAAGCGCACTTGAGTCATCCGAGCTCGACGATTGCCAGTGCTGCGAACGTGCCGGTGTTGCGTCGTACGACTACCGCGGCGAGATGGCCGATCCATCGACAGTCGCAAACCCGCAATTGGCCGAGGAAGAGCCTAAGATTCACGCAGCTTGTGCACACTGCATCAATGGGGGGTTCGTGCGCAAGGACGAGTACGAGATTGGCGAAATCCAGAGTATCATCAGCACTTTCACTAGCGAAAAAGAGAAGGTGGCGCAACAATATCATCGGACTCCAAACATCCCGCTGATGATGCAACGTGAGGATTGGCCGATGTGTTGTGGCGACTGGTGTGAATACATTGGTGCCCCCGCAGATTACGACGAATCGGTACAAGTGCCGGCATGCCATCAATTTTGGAATCGACGACCCGTCGAGCCACACTGGGACCTTGAGTTGAAACCTGAATCACTTCGCGATGTCTGTATCTTCCGGTGTCACTCGTGTGACAAAACGTATTTCATTTGGCAACCGACCTAAGGCAGAACAACGCGATCCACGCCGAGGCGCCGACGGCGCGTTTTCAAAATTGGAGAATCATTCGCGGCGACCGGGTGATCGCAACCGTTATTCCGGTAAATCACGTGTTTGATGACTTTGTTCTCGATGCAATCGCTGATGGTAATACAGACTTCGCCTACGATTCAAAACTTTCCGCACAGCGATTGCTAACACAATTTAATCACGAGATCGATGCAATCGTTCAACGGCATGGCACCGAACGCACCGGTATCGCAGTCTGGTACTGCTACGGTTGTGTCTCCGGCATGATTCACGACGTTCTCGATGAGTCGGTTTCGTCGGGCTGGCCTGCATTCTACGAATCGATGTCTTCACTCTACGACAACGGATTCGCGAAACACTGCGAAAATCAATTCATCCATCCATTACGAGAAACGAAGTTCGGAACCTCCTGTTACATGATTTGGGATATGGACGGAATTGAATACTTGACCTTTGACCGCTCGGAAACCCAGCGAAACATGGTCGAACCACTGATCGATTTTGGATTGGTGCACGGACATGCTGTGGTTCAAGAGTCAATCCTTCACTGTCTTGGTCACCAACTTGATTCACACACTGAATTTGTGCGGCCGAAACTTCAGCAGTTCCTCCGCCGCAGAGATTTACAGCCTGAAATTCGCGACTATGCGTTGCAATGCCAAACTGGAATGATCCATTAGCTTAACAAAACGCAAAAAGTCGGAATAACAAAGCCGGAAACCGGAGCACTCATTCACGCGGCAACTGAAATCAAAGCCTTCCCTTCGTGCCCGGTTACGGCAGGCGTTATTCGGCTAATTCATTGCACAGACACAGGCGTTTGCCCGCATCAACTTCCACGTGCTTGACGACATGACACCGTACGATGAAACCTACCCGGCAATCTTTTTCCTGGGATGCGTCGTAGCCGCGGTCCCATCGTTTCTTGCCGGATGCATGCCCGGATCTTCTTGGTCTGTAGTCCTGTTGTTCACTGGCGTTTTTGCATTTTGGGCAACAGTTATCAGGGCCTCCGTGATGGGATACCGTGCTTGGCAATCAATGGCTGATGCACCGAGTGAGGCATTTAGTGATGCATCCGCGAGCGGGGCTTTGCTTTTTGGATGGCTTTCAGCGGGAATTTTCTGCTTGACTGTGTTTGGCTTTGGTCGTGGGGCAAGATGGCTCTTACATTGGGCGAATTCCGACTTTTTTACCCACCGGTGACAACATCTGTTTCACCGACCAACAAAACAGGGTATCGTTTCCAGGCATCAAACACCGCATAACAATCACATGCACCGGAGTTTCCGTCCGGGCGGAATCTGACTCAACGTCGCTGGCGGCAACCCGGTGAATGTAAACGTTAGGCCCCGGAACACGATCGCAACCGCTCAACGAGGCAAGAACGATGTCCGACAACGCGCACGAACAACCGAATGAGAATCCTTACACGGCGCCCCCGTCAGCTCCTGGACTCACTCAATCGGTCCCTACTGAAAGTACTGAAAAGCAACACCTGCGCGCCTTTGTCGGTTCGAAGGCGGACTACTACCTCGAAAAGTGGGGCCCGTTGGTCGAACATTCGGGACATAGCCCTGGCTTCAACTGGGCCGCCTTTCTTCTATCTGGCCTGTGGCTACCGTATCGCAAAATGTATAGGGTGGCCACGATTTTCTACGGTATCATCATTGTGGAATCGATAGCCGAGGAAGCGCTGTTCGTCCGCATTCTCGGACAAGCGGAGACTCCAGCGGTGTTGGGCCGAGTTGTGGGCCTTGTGGCGGCGGCTATCTGTGGAACCTATGGAAATCGTTGGTACCTGTCCCATGCGAGGAAAGTAATTTCCGATGTTCATGCGCAGGGGTTAGAGGAGCATGCGGCCGTCGAAATTCTTTCCAAGCGTGGAGGAACGAGCCTGGGCTCATCGTTGGGATTCTTTTTGTTGTTCATGGTTATGGTATTTGCGGTCTTCATTGCTCTGGAGCTCTTGTTCTATCAGCTGTAAGGCCTAACCAGTCGGTGAACCGGAGTTGGCTCGTCTTCTGTTTTTCCAAGGTTGTTTCCTCTGCTCAAGCACTCTAGTCATTGAACGTTTGATGCGTTGATCCGCCAACCCGGTCACCTCGGTCGTTATCCCACTTGCCCACTACGACTAGAATGTGGAACTCGACGATGAGTGAACCAATGCCAAGCGTCATCGCGGCTCAACCTGCACGATTGCTCGTTGGCGATTGTGAAGTCGCTGTACCGTCGCAACCGCTGGCTCAGACATCTAACAGCCAGCGTGCTGTCGAGTTGCTTACCGACAACCCAGATTCATTGGTTCTCGCCCCACTTCCGACTTCTCGGTTCAAAAACGGGTGGACATGGTTTCTGGCCGCGCTGATGCTAGGTCTTGGCGTTTGGATCGTTGTTTTGGGCTTGTCCTTTATCTCCAGTCTTCAACTGGCCGGGATGATGATTGGGATTGTTGTTCTCGCGTGCGCACTCATTCCTGTCGGATTTGGTTGCCTATTTGTGGACTCCATACTCCGCGGCGAAGGTCCCTGGCGGTTGCATTTTGACCGCGGTAGCGGAAAACTCTTAATCGGCTGTCGCCGTGGTCTCAGCAAAAATCACGGCATCGTTTCGTCACGCGCGCTGACCGATGTACTTGCCGTCCAATAGCTTTACGGCGGCTACCATAGTATTTCGCACACGTCGGACAGCGGTACGAGCAGCACCGAATATTTTTATGCTTACGAAATGAACTTGATCGTTGACGACGCAAAGCAACCGCGGATTCATTTGTGCGCGCACGCTGACTGGCAATGGATGAGAGATATTGGCAACACACTTGCGGAGTTTCTTCACGTACCTGTTGTGGATGAACTTCATCATGGAGACGGAACGACCCTGGCATAACCAGGCGATTCACGCCGACGCGGCTCGCTTGTACGCGCTTCGCTTCGGCTACTATGATTGGTGCTTCACATATGGTTCCCGTTGGCCCGCCGGCCCGGTTATCGTGGGCGTTATCCGTACCAGTCCGAATCAGACGTGGCAATTAACGATTCCTCGAGTGTCCAACAGTCTTGGGCTATCGGACACGATTCCGCCCCGCAACATGATTGTCGGGTTCCCGACTCGTCGGGTTGCGTGAGCGATATCATTACATATCTAAGATTAGGGTAAGAGAATGAAGTGTATTCAATGTCAATCCGAACGCCTCGTTCATGATGCAAAGGCTGTTGACTACATTGACTTGGCAATGAAGAGACCACTCAAGCTTGAGGTCGATTCGAACCCTGATGCATGGATATTCAAAGGCACAACGGCTGGCGAACTCAATGCAACTGTTTGTGCGGATTGTGGTTTCGTGATGTTTTCAATGGCCAAGCATGACGCGGAAAGGCTTTATTGCATCCAGAGAGAAGCTAATCGATAGGACTAAACATCGAATGCGGTGGAGCTCGTTCTCGCTCCGCGCGGTGATCCGTGGAGTTATCCACTTGAACTGAAGAATTCTGGAGACCAAACCAATGCATTCTCGATTATCTTTTGCGGTTATTGCCTTCGTTTGCTTCGAACTCGTTATCGGCTCGTACACGAACGCTCAGCAATCCCAGCAAGACACTGCATCTGTGGATGACTCAACAACGATCCAGGAAAAGTATCCCATTCTCTTTTGGCAAGGAAGCAATGCTGATAGTGGACAACTGCTTAAAGGCAGAGTCGAGTCGCCAGACCCCAAAATTATCAAAGCCAAATTGGTGCAATTGGACTGGTCTGGCGAGGCGTCGACTGAACCTTGCTTGGGGACCTGCTTGGATCGATACACTCTTCTCAGAATTGAACTGGCGGCGGCGGAGAAAGGTAAAAAAAGGTGCGATGGTCGCGACCTTAAGAACAGCTCCGTTCATGAAGTCAGGCGAGACAAGTGATAAAGCTGTGTTGTTTATGAATACGCCATCAAGACCTTTGAAAGACAACGGTCACGTACTAGAACTGTTGAAGTCGTACCTCCAATCGCACCTCAAAAAAGATAGAGAACTTGACTCTCTCACTGAGTGGGAAACTACAGATGGTAAAGTTGCCCGGAGGCACGCAGTCTTATGATAGACCTTTTTAGATGGGAACATTTGCCGGTACTACTCGCCACTTGTATACTCTGGATGGTTACTTCGGCAATCATGTTTTGACCTTGCTCTACACCCGATCGCCAGATATCGAACCGTTACACACGGCGTCGCCGTGCGCGTGGTTTATCAGGTCCATGTTGGCCGCCGCGGAGGGGTGAACGGTGCCGTTTTCACGCAAAGGCAAGCTACACAATGAAACAGGAACACAGGTTTGTCGCCGAACTCTTTGGATACTTAAAGCCATTCGTAGCGACGGATCACCCGGTGTTTATCAGCCTCGACGGTGAGGCTGCAAAAAAAGGTGTAAGATCTGGGCTCTTTGACGATGCTGATGTGCCAGATCTGTGGTTTACGATCGTTGGTTGCGCAAACCCTACGCTTATTGAGGCCAAGATTATTGGCGGCAATCGAAGAATGCAGCTAGGAAGAACGCAGCTTCACCGATGGAGAACCGGTGGTGGCAGTGCGCACGCGCCGCACGGATGGGTTGCGGCAAATGAAGAACTGAATCAGTTTCTTTATTGGTCGCATGACAATTTCCTTCCAAAAATGGACGCGTCGCAGTCTACAACACGATATTCAAGCATCGGAATACCAAATGATGCTATAGTGTTTCCCTCAATTCCAGAACTCGCATTGCATGTATTGAAGTGCCATTGCGGAATCGACAGACATTCCCAAAACGCGGGATAACAAACCATTGCACCCGAGTCGCGAAGTCGGGGTGTTTTTCGAATGGTCAATCTCTCGTCGCGACCGAGTGAATGCCAAGGTTATGCCACAAACGGACTCTGATCGGACATTGACTGAGCTGATCCTCGAAGCATCCACGCGGGTATTTGCTGACTGGCGTGCCACGTCCCCCGATGAGCGTGTCTTCGCCTTCGCTCTCAGCACTCTCGACGCCGCCATCTATGTCAGCGGAAGCCTGAATGCCGATGAAAGCCACTAAGGCACAATCGCCAAGCACAAACTCGTACCGTCTGCAGCGTACGCACTGGACGCCAATTGGGGCCATTGGGAAAGGTAAAATGAATACATCGGGCAATCCCACTTTACGTCAGTAGATGAGCGACTGAAGCAGATGTACGACGAAGTGCACGAAGTTGCATTCGGCAAATTTCGTACCACGGTACTTGAGTCAATGCTTCAGGCATTGGTACAACTCAAGGGCGAAGGGGCATCACAAACAACGGGGATTCAACAGGCATCGTTCTGTTCGCAACGATTTGCGATTCGTTCCAGGCCGAAGAATTGCATCGTGGATCAGCAGAAATGCTCAACCCACCGGTGGCTGCCGCGGAATTGAGGTCGATAATCGGTGGCTGAAAGTGGCAGCGAAACAGTCGCATAACAATGCGTTGCACTGGATTCGCGTGCCGCGCGGTTTCTGAATGGAACATGCTTCATCGCGGGTTGGTGATTACTGCCGTTATCCAACTAAAACGTATGCCCAGCCGGAGAGTCCCGTTGCCGAAACGTATCTACACTCGCGCGAATGCATCGGCACGCTTCTGGGCTGACAATCTCGATCCACTAATGATCTTGCAAGCCCTGCTTGTACCGCCAGACACTTAACATCGGCGAGGTGAGCCGCGGCTAGTACGCACAAAGTGTGGCAAGGTCGAACAAAGATCGCTCTATCGTTCAGGATCGTGGGCAATGTCATCTGAATGCTGGGTGGTATCACTACGTTTGCACATTCATCTACTGTGGCTTCTTGAACAGCTCGAACCTTATCAAACGCGATTGATGAAATATTAGTTAATGGCATGATGGCTGACTTGTTTTGTTACTCCTGCGGCCCGACATCCACACCACGCTCAGTTCCGAAAACTGTTCGCGTCCGTGCGGATGTGCTAGATTTAAGATCGAAATTGACCACTACCACACATCTGACTTCCGATAGCAATCGCATGCGCCGGAGCCGCCGATCTGGTCGTTTTCAAATGGAGCATCACTTGTGGCGGCCCGGTGAACCGGGTCGTTATTCGCCTATGCATTTGAGTTACGACTCCATGCTACTGAACTCCCGCTGTTAACATACCGATGCCACGTGGCTGGAGTTCCGCAGTGTGCGGGCTCTAGTCGTGCCTTCGGCCGAAGAAATGGACGCCTACTAGAACAGTGCCCATCATTTAAAGGTTGAAAAACGCAAACTGATGAAACATCTACTACTGATCTATACCATCACAGTGATACTGCTTTCCGGTGCAGTTGCTGACGAACGACCTCCGAATTTTGTCCTGATCTTTGTCGATGACCTGGGCTATGCCGATCTCGGCTGTTTTGGATCGCCCAATATTCGCACGCCACGTCTTGATCAATTGGCGAAGGAAGGTATGCGTTTCACCCACTTCTACGCTCAGCATATCTGCGGTCCGTCCCGCGCTGCGTTGATGACTGGCTGCCATCCATTGCGCGTCGCGGAGAAAGGCAACATAAAAGAAATTCATCCCGTACTGCACAGTAAGGAAATCACTGTGGCTGAGATTTTAAAAGAAAAAGGCTACGCCACAGGATGTTTCGGCAAGTGGGATCTGGCCAGGCATTCCCAAAAGAATTTTGTCCGTGAACTGATGCCCAATCACCAGGGATTCGATTACTTTTTCGGCACGCCAACCAGCAACGATAGCTACGTAGATCTATATCGCAATGACCAGTTGCTCGAGCAGAAGGCCGATATGTCTACGCTGACGAAACGCCATACCGTGGAAGCGATCAAATTCATCGAACGCCATCGCGAGGAACCGTTTTTTGCCTATGTACCCTACACGATGGTCCACACTCGGATCGATGCCTCGGCGGATTTTAAAGGCAAATCCAAGCGTGGTCTTTACGGAGATACAGTAGAAGAAATTGACTATAGTTGTGGCCTTGTCATTGATAAATTAAAGGAACTGAATCTCGTCGACAATACCTACGTGCTTTTTACCAGCGACAACGGCCCGTGGCTGATTAAAAACAAGGATAAGCGAGACGGCATTGCTCCGCAGGATCACGGCGGATCGGCAGGTCCGCTTCGCGGCGGCAAGGTTTCGACCTGGGAAGGTGGGGTGCGTGTTCCGACCATTCTCTGGGCTCCCAGCCGAGTGCCGGCAAATACCGAATGCGACAAGATCGCTGCAACAATTGATATACTTCCCACTTTTGCGAAGCTGGCGGGTGGCAACGTTCCAACCGACCGCGTGTTGGACGGAGTAGATATCAGCCATCTATTCGCCGGCAATTTTAAGGCGGCCGATGAGGATCGATTTTTTGCCTACTACTTCATCAATTCACTACAGGCGGTTCGGCAGGGAAAATGGAAGCTGCATTTGTCACGTCCTGCCAATCCTGATTGGCTCGGTCCGTTTTCAAGGAATGGTCACATAGCCGCCAAAGACTGGGTGGGATTCAAGGAGCCGTTTCTCGTCGATCTTGATTCGGATCCGGGGGAGACAGGCAATGTAGCAAAAGAAAATCCAGATGTAGTTAAGCAACTATTGGCCATTGTTGAAGATGTTCGCGCGGATATTGGTGACTACGACAGGATAGGTAAAAACATTCGCTTTTTCGATCCACAGGAACAACGTCCTGAGCGCCCTGATTTTCCACAGATGACGCGGAAGCCGAAAAAGAAGCAGTAGACGTTGGTGGGTTACGGTTCAAATAGCCGTCCGCCTCACGCTTCCTCACGAAGAAACATTCCAACCTTCCAGCTACCCAACACATTAATAGTGACAGAGCACTACCCGAACGGAACCAGTTCCCGGGGAGTTTCAATGGCAGGGGCATTTACCGCCACCGTGATTACCCGATCTCCGGAACACCAGGCATTTATCTCTTGATGGTTGACGCGGCGGTTTCTTAGAACTTGGACGAAGGTAAAGAAAGCCTGTTAGCAGCCAATGATTGGACCACGACTGTCTTGCGAACGACGCGAATATCCCAACTGTCTACGTCGAAGCAACGGTTGGCTACGGTGACCCTGGTATTGATACTAATCAGATACTTGGGACGGAGTATGTTGATTTGCTGCGGCAATACTTAATAATGATCAAACTGCCCACAATGGCGGACGAGATTTCTGGCTTGCGGACGCAACTGGCCCAGGAATTCGGCGCATAACAAACGGTTGCACGCGAAGCCGCCGCCGACGGCGCGTGTTTTGACGCAATGATCACTCCGGCGGCCTGGCGAACGGGGTCGTTATTTGCTAATGGATGCACCAATTATGTGCAAATCGCGTGCGCTGTTCATCGTTTGTGCCGTCCAAATTGGGATGGTAATTGTGGGGTGCGGGTCCGTGTCCGAACCACCGGCGGAAGTCGGCGGCAACTACCTTCCAGTAACCGAAAAGCAATTGCGTGAGGCGGACTTCTCGCATCGTACAGGAGGCGAAGACTTCGAATTTACCTGGTCATTTGAGGA